>Ga0126342_10004304_pt1 | contig 24208 bp, 14 predicted proteins | sample Cyp1metagenome_FD_92528 | JGI IMG/M metagenome (GOLD analysis project Ga0126342, IMG submission 92528) | Coral microbial communities from Lord Howe Island, Old Settlement Bay, Australia - Cyphastrea 1 metagenome | ecosystem: Host-associated > Invertebrates > Cnidaria > Coral ...
CATTGCATTACATTGCATTACATTGCATTACATTGCATTACATTGCATTACATTGCATTACATTGCATTACATTGCATTACATTGCATTACATTGCATTACATTGCATTACATAGCATTACATTGCATTACATTGCATTACATTGCATTACATTGCATTACATTGCGTTACATTGCATTACATTGCATTACATTGCATTACATTGCATTACATTGCATTACATTGCATTACATTACATTACATTGCACTACATTGCATTACATTACATACATACATACATTACATACATACATACATGCATACATACATACATACATACATAAATACATACATACATACATACATACAATTACATTACATTACATTACATTACGTTACGTTACGTTACGTTACGTTACATTACATTACATACATACATACATTACATACATACATACATACATGCATACATCCATGCATCCATGCATACATACATACATACATGACATACATACATACATACATACATGCATACATACATACATACATGCATACATTCATACACACATACATACATACATACATACATACAATACATACATACATACATACATACATACATACATACATGCATACATACATACATACAGCCATACATACATACTTTACATTACATTACATTACATTACATTAATACATACATGCATGACATACATACATACATACAAACATTACATACAAACATTACATTACATTACATTACGTTACGTTACGCTACATTACATTACATTACATACATACATTACATACATACATAACATAACATAACATAACATAACACTACATTACATAACATAACATAACATTACATTACATTACATTACATACATACAAAGATACACACATACATACATACATGCATGCATGCGTACATACATACATACATTACATTACATTACACTACACTACATTACATTACATTGCATCACATTACATTACATGATTTTAAATGTAATCACTACACTACATCATTTTAAATTACATTACATGACATTACATGACATTACCATACATACATACATACATACATCCATACATACATACATTCATACATACATACATACAAACAAACAAACAAACATTACATACATCACATACATTACATAATACAGCCATACATAAATTCATACATACAGACATACATACATAATGACGAAATATAGTCAAAAAGTCAAATTATGAACCACCTTCCAAAACACAGCGTCACCTCCTGGTGCTTTAGAAGAACTGGAGCTGAACAGATGGGTAAAGGTGGCACTCCTTTGCGTCTTCTTCGCTTCGCCCCTGGTCTTGGCTAAGGCAGGGCAGTTTCCGCGCTGTTGGAGGTAGAGCTTTTTCTCGCCCACCTTCTTGACCTTGAGGTTCCGCTTCAGGTTCCTCTTCTCCTCCCTTTTCGCGGCTTTGTACTCTGCATAAGAAACTTCTGTCAGTGGTAGAGAGTCCGTTCTGGGCGCTTGCATGCAGAGCCTTGCGATGTGCCAGCTTACCAGCTAAGCTAAGGCTAGGCTGTTCCTGAGACATTGCTAAAACATTCCCAATGAATCTTTATCTCATTCTTTGAGTGAAGCACTCATCTCACTTTGTCAAACATTGGTGAATCACCCCTGCAGTGTGTAAAAGCGTCTGTGTGTAAAAGTGTTTCTGTGTAAGAGTGTCTGTGTGTAAAAGTGTCTGTGTGTAAACGAGTCTGTGTGTAAAAGTGTCTTTGTGTGTAAAAGCTTCTGTGTGTAAAAGCGTCTGTGTGTAAAAGCGTGTGCGTGTAAAAACGTCTGTGGGTAAAAGTTCTGTGTGTAAAAGCGCCTGTGTGTAAAAGTGTTTGTGTGTAAAAGCACCTGTGTGAAAGGCGTCTGTGTGTAAATGCGTCTGTGTGCAAAAGCGTCTGTGTGTAAAAGCGTCTGTGTAAAAGCGTCTGTGTGTAAAAGCGTTTGTGTGTAAAGGTGTCTTTGTGTAAAAGTGTATGTGTGTAAAAGCCTCTGTGTGTCAAGGTGTCTGTATAAAAGCGTTTGCGTGTAAAAACTAGTGTCTGTGTGTGAAAGCATCTGTGTGAAAAGCGTCTGTGTAAAAGTGTCTGTGTGTAAAAGCGTGTGTGTGTGTGTAAAAGCGTCTGTGTGTAAGAGCGTCTGTGTGTAAGAAGCGTCTGTGTAAAAGCGTTATATGTGTAAAAATGTCTGCAGTGTGTGTGTGTGAAAGCGTCTGTGTGTAAAAGCCTCTTGGTGTAAAAGCGTCTCTGTAAAGGCGTCTTATGCAAAAGTGTCTGTGTGTAAAAGCGTCTGTGTGTAAAGGAGTCTGTGTGTAAAAGTGAATGTGTGTAAAAGCACCTTGTGAAAGGCGTCTGCGTGTCAAAGTGCCTGTGTGTAAATTGTGTACAAGCGTCTGTGTGTGAAAGGGATGTAAAGTACCTGCGTGCAAAAGTGTCTGCTGTTGAACTCTTTATTTACCTGTTCTTCGATTTCCTCTGGGAGCCCTTTTCTTGACATATTATCCTTTTCTTCTTGTCTGCCTAAAATACATCTTTAATAAATTGTCTTCTAATATATTGTATTGATACTATCAATAGAAGAAATTGCTCCTCTACGCTCTCGGGCCATCTGCCGTCTAGTTTTTTGACTCTTGGCTGGTCCAGCATTTTCTAACTAGAAAACGGGGGTCACGTGAGTTAGGGTTGTAAATAGCAATGAGGATATTTAAGGGGCTTACTAACCGAGAATACTAAGCAGTTATTAAATGGGATGATCCTCTGAGTAGCGATTTGTTCTAAACTAACTTACCAATCCTTTGGGGGCACCACCTTGTAGCCCCTTACCGTTCCCTCCAAAGCACATCACCAGGCAGTGATGGGGCAAAAGTATCCCTTACAAGGTGGGGCCCCGTTTACGATAGATATTTTATCTGCAAATCCAAAAAAAGGGATTTAATGGGAACTGGATACCTGGAAGTTGACATGAATCCCATAATAAATCCCATAACTATGGTTTCTGAGGGGTCGAACTAAAGTTCATGGTGCTTATGAACAAAGAATCATCCCTGCGGGTGCTCCCTCCGCCTGAGCGATATCTGCCAGGAGCCCCGCAATGTTCTCCGTGCACACGGCGCGGTCGTTCTTTGTGGGATACTCCTACAGTGGGCCCAGAAACCAATGATGGGGTTGCAAGTGCTCCAGCCACAATGTGTATCAACCCCATCACGCCTTAGTTAACTTCCTGAGGCTATATCTCAACTTGGCCATTGTTTGGGGCCCACCTTTCTCTTGGCTGCCGCCTGAAACATTGCCAAATGTGGGTGTTACTCGGCAGGCCGGTGTGTCACTTGTGAGGACTTATGAGGCAGCCAGCCATGTAACAAAAAAGGGGCTCGGGCTCCCTCTGCGCAAAAATTGCTATTTTGAAGTTGCATGAGGGTTACCAGTGGCACGGCCTGGACAGATTGAGAAAACTTAATAAGATTTAGCAGGTTGGCGGAATTTGCCTGCCGAAAAAAATGTCGATGTTTGGCCGTATGTGTTGGGTATGCTACTGGCTCCATGAAGATTGCGATTCATCGTGTGGGTCATGCAAATGCCGTTGCCATGAAAAACGTCCTCGTGTGTCATGTGCTCAGGTGCTCTGTGTTTGGTTAGCAGAGTGAAACTAACTTAGCTATCTAAACCTGGTGAAAACCGATAAAACCCAGCGATGTCCTTTGCATGTGAACGACTGACTGTGCATACTAGTGACCGGATGACACCGTGTGTGTGTATATATATATAAATACCTATATGTATATAGGATATCACCCCCAAGCAAGATGCAGAATAGCTGCAAAATCAGATAAAAATGGTGATCATTTACCCCTCTATCTTTTTTTGGGGCGCTATATATATATATATATATATGTATATATATACATGTGCATATAGTCATCCTGGAGTACGAAAATCCAAACAACCCACCCTAAAGCTGGAATATGTTTGAACAGTCCTTGTTTTATCGATTCCAGGATGATTGCGTACACATAAGCAAGTATATACATATATTATAATATAAACAATACCTATTGCCATCGTCAAAAGATTGTATTCCCTCATTGGTTGGATTAACCATTGATCATCTAATCCAAGTTTTGACAAGGCACAAATATATGTATATATATATATACATACACATAAGTTTACATATATACATATATAAAGAAATTTACATATATACAAACATATTTAAATAATCCCGTTCTAGATTAAGTGGGGGGGTTGGGCCTCCCCATTTTATAGTACTAAAACGGGGGCACCCACCCACCCCCAGAATGGGACCTCTATAAAATGGAAACACCCAGGGTCACAAAACAGGTGCACCTCTATAAAATAGGTAATTCATTTGAAAAAGCAAATATTTACAGCTACAAATTTGCTGCAAACCCTCCATCACTCTAAAATGGGAGGCCCCAACGTACCCTGGAGCCTAGCCTTAAAATGAAGAAAATAGCCAACTTTTTACTATAGAATGGGAACCCCCAACCCCCTGTATATAGCCTCAATTTTACAACATCCAAAAATGAATGGTTTCTTCAGGGGTTGGGTGTTTCCATTCTATAGAGATTACATGCCCTTCCTGGTAGGATTTTCTGGGGGTTGGGTGTTTCCATTCTATAGTGCCACAGCCTTCCTACATCCTCCAGCATCATTGCTCCAAAGACACGGCATATCACGGCATGTTTTTCAACACAGATTGCGCACTGAAGATCACTATAGATCACTGAAGTGATCTGAAGTGTGTTTCACCGAAAGTGTGCACATGTGCGCTGGCAGAGCATTGAAAAACAATGCATTTGCAGCACACTGCAAAACCCCCCTAGATTGAATCAGATACAACATGCATCAACATACTAATACAATCTAATACATACTACAACCATCTACAACCCATAATCACTATAAAATGGAGGCTACCAACCCCCAAAAAGAATGACTTCCTGAAACCTCCTGACTCTATAGAATGGGAACACCCAACCCCCATAAAGGAGTGTCATGCCAAAAAGGGCATCACTATAAAATGGAATTTAATATTGTAAAATCAAAATCTTCCTGCCCCCTGGGGTCACTATAAAATGAAAGTACCAACCCCCTGGAAAAAACCTCGCTAAATTATGTCTAAAAAAAAATGGTTTAGTGGGACCCCGGGGCTCCCCATTTTAGAGAGGTTATTCCAAAGGGGATTTTAAATATATTTAAATCTTTATACATATACAAGTATTAACATATATATATATACACATATGTATGTATACATGTAAATATATATATACATATGTATGTATACACACATATACATATTATATATATTATATTATGTGTACATATGTATATATATATTATATATTATATATGAAAGCATCATCCAAAAAAAACGCAATTAAATTATATAATAAAAGGCTGGAGGTTTCCCGGAGCTACAATGAAGATGCTGTCTCAATGAAGATTGCTCTTTGAACCGCGTATGATATGGCTACAAATGGGTGAGGGGGTGGGGGGGGGTAATACACTTTGGCTGGCCTTCATGACAGTTGTTGCTTTTTGAAGACAAAATGGAACACCGAAACATCTTGTCAGCATTTTATGTCCATCGAAAACTTGGATGGATCCCATCTTGAAAGCCTTGCAATTGCGGCCCGAAAAACCAGTTATAAGTACTAAGTCACCCCATCTATGAAATGTATAATCCCAAAGCAATAACAAATTATAAGCATGTTTAATTATTGATTTCTACGGCCATACCTGTGAAAGCTTTGACATGTCATCGTCAGTGAACGGTGAGGGTAATCACAGTGACGCCTTTAAGACGACTATTGTAGCTATATGCAAAAGAATCGCTGTTATGAAAGCAGCATGTGATAAATAACATCCCAAACAAGAGTTCAGGTAAATTGCAGTAGCCTCTAGTTATTGAACGAAACTATGATTTATTCTTCTTTACCTGTTATCTTAAAAAAACATACCTACGTTATAGAAACTAGAGGATAAAATATCCGCAAAGTGAATGTACATTTCACGCACATGTTTCTCCAGATATTACATTAACCATCAGCCTTTCTCCATGGGTCTTGGCCGACAATATGGACAGATGAAAAGCAGAGATGGGAAGAGTCAGAGAAGAGAAGAGAAGATGATCAAAAATCAGAGAAGAGAAAGAGTCAGAGGAAAGAAGATGCAGGTGCGCAAAAAGATAGAAAAGTCGCAAGCACCATGTTTTTCCAATGTTTTGTGGCTCCGGAGGGTCGAAAAGTAGGCTCGCTAAACCGGCAGCCATCTGGGCAGATGAGAGATGAAAAATTGCACGCCGTTGTGGCGCGAAGCACATTTCCAAGTCAACATGCTCAAAACGCCTCAGCCTCGGAGCATTATTGGAAGTTAAGATGTTGAAAAAGTGCATGCTGTTGTGGCGCGGAACACATTTCGAAGTCAAAATATACAAAGCACCTCAGCCTCGGAGCACTTTTGGAAGTTGAGATGTTGAAAAAGTGCATGCTGTTGTGGCGCGAAGCACATTTCGAAGTCAAAACGTGCAAAACACCGCAAGTTCGCGCCACTTTTGGGCGTTGAAGCGTCGTTTTGTGTGGCAGGCGCAAGCAACGGATTCTGCACCTTGCCAAAAGTGAGGAAAACGTCAGGGGTTTATAGCAGTTCCAGAAACGATGGCAAGCGTGGGACATTTGAAGGGGACCTGGAAAGATGCATTTCGCGTAGCAGGCACAATACAAGAGATATGTTCATCAGAGATGTTAGGGGGTAGGGCGCTGCTTCCCTGAGAGAGTTTGTATTTGGGAGCAGATCTGCAGGTTTGCAAAGATGATTTTGCGTGACAGGTGCAGCTCTTCGTAAGACCTGGCATCCCTTTTGCGTGGCAGGCGCAGCACTTTACACAGATGGAGTGGAAAAATCGCGAAATGCAATGGTACGAGGCCGTCAGCTCTGCACTCAACTGTCCATTTTGCAGGACGTCTCGCAGAATTGCTTAGTTTGTGATGTTGTCAACTTCGAAAATGGAAGCAGGTCTTGCAGAATTGCTTCGTTTTTGATGTTGCCAACTTCGCAAATTGAGGAAGTCTCCCAGAATTGCTTCGTTTTTGACCTTGTCAAGTTGAAACATTGAGGAAATCTCGCAGAATAGCTTAGTTTCAAGCTTTCAGATAGACAGATAGACAGACAGATAGATAGATAGATAGATAGACAACTACAACTACAACTACAACTACAACTACAACTACAACTACAACTACAACTACAACTGACACAACAACAACAACAACAACTACTACTACTACTACTACTACTAGTACTACTACTACTACTACTACTACTAGTACTACTACTACTACTACTATTACTACTACTACTACTACTACTACTACTAGTACTACTACTACTACTACTACTACTACTAGTACTACTAGTACTACTACTACTACTACTACTAGTACTTACTACTACTACTACTACTACTACTAGTACTACTAGTACTACTACTACTACTACTACTACTACTACTACTACTACTACTACTACTACTACTACTACAAGTATAAATACATGTACAAACAATGGATTACACTACACTGACTACATTACACTACGCTAATTACATTTCACTACGTTAATTACAGTACACTACACTGATTACATTACAACTACAGCAACTACTACAAATACAGCTACACCTTCAACTACAACTACACTACATTACGCTACATTACAGTACGCTACATTACACTACACTTCACTAATTACACTACAATACAGTACGCTACAACTACAGCTACAACTACAACTGCGCTACATTACACAACCCTACAGCTACAACTACATGTACACCTACAGCTACAACTACACTACACTAATTACACTACACTACACAACAGCTACAACGACAGCTACAACTACAACTACACTACTTTACACTATATCCACTACACTAGACTACACTACACTATACTGTACTATACTACAGCACACAACACACAGTACACTAGACTACGCTACATTACACTACACTAATTACACCACACCACAGCTGCAACTGCAACTGCAACTACACACAAACAGACTAATTACACCACACTAAACTACAAACCCACTACTGCACACTACAACTACAACTACAACTACAACTACAACTGCGCTACACCACACTACATCAAGCAGTTGTGGGTGAGGTGACCACTGCAACCATTGCAGCCATTTCAAAAAACACATCTCCAACCACCTTTCAATCCAGCAGTAGGTTCGCTTTGCCATTCGTGATTCACAACAACCAACCTCTCCTATAGGTTTCATATTTATTTTTAACTTCCGCCACCGTTTTGTGCGGTACATCTATATAAACGTGAATGATTCAAAATGATTGGCCCCAAAAAATGTTGGCTGGCCCATTTTTGAGCCATGGTCCATGGTTGTCTCAGAAAGGGCGGTAAGACCATCATCAGTATTGGCGATCCACCAACTGAAGCCAAGCTGGATGTGAATTCTGAAGATGAACACCTCCTCACCTAGAGATATCTTGCTAACCAGCACTCTTCAACCAGACTCTGAAATGAAGATACATCACAACCTCCAGGATAGAGCAGGTTCAAAACCAGGACCAAATGCTACAACAGTGATAAACTGAACCTGTTCTGTCTTTTCGCGCTTCTATACTCCACATTCTTGGACTTGTATCATGTTGGTTTGTCTGCAAATGTTGGAACAACAAAAAACTAAACGACACCGTTTATCACCACTTTCGGAATTGCTTCGTTGCGCTTTAAGGGGTAGACTCTATCTTCAAACACACATATGAACATAAAATAATATCCCATGCCTAAACTAGGGCTTTGTTTGTGGTGTATCTTGGAGAGAAGAAATTGTAATCACCAGCTCCGATTCTTGCAGGCATCACCTATTTGATCGGTTGAAAACAAAACATGTTTTGATATGTTTTGTAGATATAGATTTCCCAAGTTGATGACTTGCAACGTTTTCAGGCACAGATTCTCTCTCATGGAAATCTCCCGGAATAGATCTGGAGAAGCATCATGTTGGAAAACAAGTTGTTGGTTGTTTTTTGGTCGACAACGTACCATCTACTGTCCAGTATGGATCCAATTCATATTCCATCTTGTGAAGCTACTTCGCTCTAAGATGCCTTGCAGAAAACCATGTTTTTTTTGGCTGGCCTCTATAGCAAAAAGATTGCCCAAGTCCACAACCCGTGGAAGGTCTACCCAAATGCCATATTTGAGCAGCTCAGAAAGCCATCTTTGGTTGATGTCGTACCTCCTACTTTAAGTTCCCCAAAGCCCAGTACCACTAAGTGTTTTTCAAAGTGCCCCAGCTCTGTTCGTTGTTGGTTTAAAAACCCCGTTAACTATAGTTCGTTACATCTACCAAAAACCATCGAAAAATAGGGGGGTCCGTTCACCAATTTGGCCACCTTCAATCCCATGACAGATCTCAGATCCGTACATCCCATGAAACAATCCCATCCAAAATGACATGAAAAGTCCCATGAAACATCAAGTTTTAAATCCCAGCACATTATTCTTACAATTATGGCCATTTATTGTTTATGATTGGTCATAAATGGGATGAGAAATTCCATAAATGGGGTCAGTTCAGTACTTATAACGGGTATTCCGGGTCATGACTATTGACCAGACTATTGATCAGTCTTAATTAAATCCCGGAACATCATCCTTGCAATGTGCCCCCCCAGCTATATATTGGTTTAAAAACACCATGAACAATGGGTAAAAGATGTTAAAAGTATCATAAACCATAGTTATATATTGAAGTTATAAACCAGCTTAGCTATCGTTCGGGGGCCCACATTGTACATCACCATTCAACTGCCAAGCTCCAGCCGAGTTTCAGGGCAAACGCCTGGCGATGTGGCGATGGAATCCAATTGATAGCCCACCTGCACCATGGGTCGTCGAAGCCGGAAGATGTCAAAAACATATAATACGTGTTACATTAAATGGTGATTTCATGGGATTTCATGGGATTTTATATGGAATCTTATGGGGTTTTATGTTGTGTTTTAAGTTTTGTGTGAAATTATCTATGAGAATTTATGATTTTACTATTAATTTACCCTCCGGATTTTTCAAAGATGGCAATAGGAAATCAGCAGGTTGAAGAGGTAAACGATGCAAACCATCTACAAATGGGCCTTTTTGCATTGCCATGTTTGATCAGGCTTCACGATGCGTGGTCGGCGTCAAGATTTCGGCATGCCGCCATAGGCCCAGGCCCCAGTATCATCGATCTTATTGGCCAAGTCCTCAATCTGCCGACCCACATCTTCCATGAGCTCCAGATCTTTCCTGACTCAGGAGCCACAGTTGCATCCTGAGCCTACTATAATATATTATTCACTATTAATTATACAAACCATATATGACGTGTGTATATATATATATATTATAGATAATAGCACCTGATCAGGAGAGCCAATATGCCTGGGCAAAGTTTGGAGCAAGGAAGCAGATCTTCTTACCACAGTGCGAAGTACTCCCGAACATCGTCAGGCGCCTCTGGCGCCGCCGCCGGGCGTTTTCTTCCTGGTTGTGTCTGATTTGTTTTTTCAATGCGCCAGGTTCAATGTCCCCTTTTCTTGCCCATGTGATAGTTCGTATAGTTGCAACATGTGTGTTGCTGAAAACCTTTTTTTTTCTGGCTGCATTCTAGGGAAACGCTCATTCAGATTGTAATTCCTTTGTGCTCTTGGCTAGAAACTCGTGATTTTGGAATCTTTAAATCATGTCGGAATGGTTATTCCAACTGGCTAAGCCTAGAATCGGACGTTTGTTTTTTTCGAATTTGTGAATTATTCGGCACTCATTGTGCGGGCTGTGCGATCTAGTCATGCTGGTTCAGAGATGGGTTGACTTGTCAAGTTGTCGCAGCGAGTGGTCAACACACGATAAACTCATTTAGGATCGTGGACTTTTCTTTACATGGATTTAACATGCAATGTGGCAAAAACCCCAGTGACGTTTGTTGGTTTAAAAACACCATTAACAATAGCTAAAAGTATCATAAACCATAGTTATTGAAGTTACCAACCAACTTAGCTATTGTTCGGGGGCCCCGCATTCATTTAACTTCCTTGGTACTTTGAATGGAAACCTCATTGTGTAAATGAGATTTGGATAAAATGGGGTCAGGGAACCGAGTGGTGGAGAATTTGAACCAGACAAAATGCCTAGCAATCCCAGGGGGAAAAAAACATCAAAAAACCATGATCAGTCAATCCCATGATATTTTCTGGGTAATTTTAGAAATCTCCAACAAATACAGACTTTCTTTGGAGCTGAATAGTCCCAACAATTTCAACCAAGATATGTTCACCAACTTAGCTATCTCGTGGTGCCCCACCCAAGGCAAATGGGCGATTTTGGCCCAGTTATAGAATCTCCCTAATTATATATATATATATATGTGTGTGTGTTCTCAGTTACACACACACAGTAATATATATATATATATGGTGGTGCCCTGCACTGATGTTTGTTGGGTCAAAAACCCCATCGAACTATAGATATATTTCCTATATGTCCGCATAAATTTTGGTTACCCTAATAAAATAAATTAACTCAGCTATTCAAATCCTACTAGAATACCATCAGACTACCATTAATTCGCCATACCAATCGCTGAATCATGTTGTATCCTGATTAGTAGCTAGGTTCGCTATTGTTATTCAGGGTCCCAGCAACGTTTGGAAGGTTCGCTATTGTGGCATTTTTTGTTTGGCAGACATGTTTTCTTAACAAAAAATGATTGAGTGAACAAAAACATGACACGTTTTCTGAAAAAAATGTGCTTGTCTGCCTTTCCCAAAAGAATCATATCGCTTATTAAACCCTTATTAAAGAACAGTTTTTCCACACATTTCCAAGGCACTGGGCCATGAGACGGTCCAATTCACTTCAGTAGGTTTGTTCAGGGTTCACAATTGCAGCAAACTCTTCCAGAGCTTATCCTGGAGCCAAGAAAAGAAAGGGAGGCCTTTTCCAAAAGCAATTTCCAAATTCAAAGTCGAAACCTTTCCCAAAAGAATCAGACCGCTTATTCAACCCTTATTAAAGAACAGTTTCTCCACACATTTCCAAGGCACTGGGCCATGAGAGGGTCCAATTCAGTTTAGTAGGTTTGTTCTCAGGGTTCACAATTGCAGCAATTTGTTCCAGAGCTGATCCTGGGGCCAAGAGAAGAAAGGTAGGCCTTTTCCAAAAGCAACCTTTTCTTTCTGTTTTTCTTTCTCTTATCCTTTCTCTTTCTCTTTCTCTTGCTCTTCCTCTTCCTATCTCTCTCTTTTTCTTTCTCTTTCTCTTTCTCTCGTTCCCTTTCTCTTTTCTTTCTCCTTCTTTTTCTCTTACTGCATGTTCATTAAGAAATAACTTAAGGTGGAAAAGGTAACACAGTCAACATGCTGAACCCCACTCACTACAAGTACTACAAGTACTACGAATATCTCAAGTTTATCGGCAAAACAAGTTTTAAGTAGATTTCAGTTGTAGCCAATTGAAATCCTTTAGTGCAGTTGTTTTTTTTCCGGGGGAACCGCCTTTTTTTGCGCACAACTCTAAAGAGGGTATAGCTATTGTTGAGGGGGGGCCTCACACTAATCAGGACGAAACATTACGCTCATCTTGTACTATCATGTCCTAACCTGAATTCGCATTAATCACCCACCACATTTACCTGTACCCTCGGTGTCCTCAAACGTGTATAGATAATGTTCCGACAAAAAGGATTTTCCAGTGCCACGTTTGATTACCGGAGAGTAAATCTTCACAAATCATGATTTGTTGATGGGTATAGTTATAGCACTTATAGACTATTGATATCATAGTTATTCCACTATATCCCCTCTCTTGCTGGTTGTATCAACATGTTTCCTGGTTAAATCACCATTATTTATCAGTTAAATAAATCAGTTAAATCCATAAGCATCATTTTTGCAAATTAATTCAATATGTTTATTGTTCTTCTTGAGATAGTTCATATAGTTCATCGCAGAACCACCACAAAATGGTTGGTTGAAATCGTAGTGTGTGTGAAACTTAAATCCCGATGTTAGATGGTAAAAACTCCATGTTTGCAAGGGTTTGGAAGCAAACAATCCCACTAAACTCCATGAAAGCATCATGAAATTCCATGAAATCACTATGACTTTGCTGGTAAAAGACCTATTTTCCAGCTATAAACCAAGATAAACCACAATGAATCATGGTTCAATCCCATTAAATCATCATTTTCTTGCTGGTTTTTAGGCCTATCCCCTGGCGTCCCAAAGCCATCCGGCTTCGTCCCAGGTCCCACCCTGGCGACATAGGTGGTGGCTTGTCCCACGTTATTCAGGCAGGCGGCCAGGAGGACCTGGCGGCGCGGAAAAAAATGGGGAACATAGCAATAGATAGGTTTTAAAGAGGTTCATATGGGTTTATCCCTATGATATCAATATATGGGGGAACATATCAAGAGGTGATTAATATGTTTTTTCCTTATGATATCAATAGGCTATAACAACTGTAAATATGGCAAATTGGTTTGAACGAGGTGATTCATATCTGGTTGGTGGTTTCAAGCCACCCCTCTGAAAAATGATGGAGTGAATGTCAGTTGGAATGATGACATTTCCAATGTAATGGAAATAAACATGTTCCAAACCACCAACCAGATATGGGTTTATCCCTATGATATCAATAGGCTATAATTAAGAAACAAATGGCAAATATGGAAAATATTGGAAAACCATGGTGATTTAAGATGGGTTTGTAGTTGACGTGAGGTATTTTATGGTACTAGCAAAGTTATGGTGATTTAGTGGGATTCAATTGGGATTTCATTTGTCTTCATGAAATTTATATTGGATATATCTGGGATTTATATGGGATTTAATACGGTGTAAATTAGATGTCACCAACATTCCATGGAAATTCTCCAGCAAACTCGTGATGTCACCGGACCGTTGACCCTTCGTGCCAGACATGACGTACTTGTGGCTGCAGTTCCGGTGAACTAAGTGCAGGATCAATCTAAGCATAGTCATGGTGGTTCCCAAGTTATGGTGATGTTATGTAGTTGTAGCCACTAATAATCCCAACTGCACCCTCAAGGTAGTTCTCCCTCTATATATCTGGTTGGCGGTTTTAACCATTTTGAAAAATATAAGTTCGTCAATGGGAAGGATTATCCCATATATTATGGAAAATCACAATTTTTAATAGGTAAACCATCTATAAATGGGCGATTTCCCATGGCTATGTTAAATAACCAGAGGGTATGTGTTTTTCGCTGTAGCCATTGTGGCTTGCAAGTTGCAACTCGAATCGATGCCCCATTTGATATCACACCAATGCCAACCATGATGGTCCCCTGCCCGGTCAAAACAACAACAACAACAACAACAACCACAACCACAACCAAAGCCACAACCACAACCGCAACGACAACAACAACAACAACGTCTGGCTGAATTACAAAAATTCACTAGTCTGAAAAACAAAAACTTGCGGCCATTTGGGGATGATTCCCCTTACGTTCACAAGCATTTCGGTGACGCCGCAGTCAGGTGACTATAATTCATCCAAACAAAGAATGTTTTTTTGTCAAACCCAGATCGGACAGCTTTCACCATGAATTGCCACAGCATCGCACGTCATCACGTCGTGGCCGGGACACATCTTCTCTCCCTGCTTCCGGCTGCTTTGAGTACGGAACCAGGGTGCTGGTCGGATTTTTACCTTAGGCTCCAGTCGATCATTCAGATTTCTCCCTGCCATCTTTTCCATTGGATAAAACAAATGCGTCTTGATCGTAAGGTGGAGCTCCCCGGGTAGCTAAGTTGGTATATTATAAGTTAAGGTAGACTACAGTTATGGCCCGAGTTATACCAGTTACAAGTACTTATAATCCCATTTATGGAATGTATAACTCCATTTATGATCAGCTATAACTAATAAATGACCATAAGTGTAATAATTATTGGAAATACAATGAGTTAGGTAACTGGGTTCACAAACGCATTTCTACCTAGGGGGGCCCACCTTGTATCTATGCAAGTCTTTCTTGCAGAATTTGAACATCAGGAAGAACACATGAAGACATATATGTTCTTTATGGTATGTGTGTGCTAGCAAACATGGTATGTTAGAACAATATATAGCTGGTTCATACCATGTCACATAGCTATCCAGGGATCATCCCCGAAGGACTGGTCACCGAAATTCAGTGGAAAACTCAGGTAAGGTCCATGAATCATTTATCAATGAATCTCTCTCTTTCTGTCTCTCTCTCTCTATATATATTATATCATATATATATAAATATATTAGAACAAAAAACTTGAAATCAACTTGTGAAGAAAGATCTCTCCATTCAACCTGACTATACATGTCGGTTCGACCCAAAGTCTTGGATCCTTCGAGCGTCATCCTTTTTCATGGGATACCCCCAGCTGATGGTGCCTTCCCCTCAGTTATATTTATGTTTGTTTGCCTATAAACCCTACGGTTGTGGCCCGAAATACCAGTTATAAGTACTTACAGCCACATTTATGGAACGCATACCATAAACCAATATTTAAACCATTGCTATTGTAGTTATAAAACAAAATTAGCTGATGCCGGAGAACAATGTTTTTCATTGTGCAGCCCCTGTTCTCTTAGACTCCTTGGGTACCGGAATTTAAGATATCCACACACATCCGCATATATTGAAATCTTAGGTCCTCGAAAGGGGTATTGTGAAAATTTGTTAAATCCACAGGGGATTCTTCAATCACAACTTTCATCCTTGGTGGTTCACCCTATAGCCCTACTTGCCCTACTGAATCTGCATTGGGGTTATCATCCACTTACGTTCCCTGGGTAGTCCACCAAGTACATATGTGACATCAGCATCTCCAATCACCAAACTGGTAAAAAAGTCATAAATCACCAATAATCACCATTTAGCTGATGGCTATAGCCTATTTGCAACATAGTTATTGCCCGGGTTTTGTAAAATTGCTGGTTCAATTTTCATGTGTAATAGTTAAATACCCATATTTTGGATGGTTAGAATCCCAATATTTTTGCTGGTGAAATTTCAAAACAAATGGAGGCTTCAATTCCATGAAATCACCACAACTCTGCTGGTAGAATACCATAAAATACTTATATGTCAACCATAAACCCATCTTAAATCACATTTGTTCAAGTAAGTTTCCATATGTTCCATATTGTTGCCATATGTTGATTCCCATTTTCTCGTTGCCTACGGGAGGCCACCCCACCAAGGCGCACTCCACGGCGATATCGCTCAAGGCGGCGGCCGCCTTGGCCACGCCACCCACCAAGACGCCGATGCTCATGGAGCACTTGGCCGGATATAGCGAATCCACCTGCAGGTTTTATTCCCCCAAAACGAGCTCGCGAAGTTAGTTGAGATATGGATAAGTGGCTGAATTAACAAAATTAATTATGGTAGAAATGGTAGATATCACGAACTATAGTTTTCATGGGGTTTAAGAACCATCTTACAGTTATGACCCGTAATACCAATGACTATTGTGATTAGTGGTGACTGATAGTGTTCATAGCGGTGAATAGTGCCTAAATACCTGAAATACCAGTTACTAGTATGACCCGAGTCATACCAGTGATTTTTTGTCACTGAAATAACCCCATAAAACTGGTGTATGTATATTTATAATTGTTATTTCGGGCCATAACTGTAGGGGGAAACTGTTTGAGACGAGTTTGTTGGGAAAGAGCACATGGTATAATTAATAATATGGTATATGTTTAATTATGGTGATATTACAAGGCTTTTATGAGGATTTACGATGATTTTTTTTTCGGATCGACTGGGATTTTCTAGGATTTAATGGGATTGAACATGATTTCCGATAGCTAAGTTGGATGTTGACCTTTGCAGCCAAACATATGACATTTTTTCGTGATGCACTTGGACTTTAATGGGTACATCCTTTCATGGGATAGCTCAGTTGGTGGGAAAATAACCACGTGAAACCCGACACCCTTGAAATGGGAACTAGATGTTTGCCTTCAGCAAGCCATGTATTGACACCAGAAAATGACAGTATGAGGTGGTAGAAAAAAACTATATACAAATTGGTAGACGTTGTAAATAAATATGTGTATATATAATTATATATGATTATAAATACATAAATGTCATATATATATGTAAAAACATATGTATATATATATACATATGTATATACATATATGTATGTATGTATATATATATATGTATATATATATATATACATATGTATATATATATATAAATATATGTATATGTATATATATATATATATAATATGTATATATATATATATATAATATATGTATATGTGTATATATGTGTGTATATATATAATATGGGTAAATTGCAAACATGTATGTTACACTCCGGTATCCTCCGGTAATCAACCATGGCTGGCTGCTTGGGAATCCATAAAATATAGGCATTTGAAAAGGACTAGGGTATCCATCGCCGGGTTTGATGACCACTAAATTGTACTAAAAATACCGAATATGGTCGCAAAAGGTCGTCAAGCTTTCATTTTACGCACTTTCTTGCGCATGTTCGGTTGAAGGATGAGATCCAGATTGCCATTTGAGAATGTGAAGTGGTCGATCTAACTCCCATCAACCCCCCTTTAGAAGCTTATTCAACCCCTATTGTAGGGTTAAATCAGGACTGTCGAAGCCTTGTTGACTTCTTCAACTTTAAGGGCCTACATCTTTTTGTGGAAATGCTTTGCATCCTGACCAGCTGCTCAATGAAAATGCTAATTCAAAACATTCAAATCAATCAAAAACGAAAAAACTGAAGCGCAGTTGTGGCCATGGCTACTAGTTATACAGTAATTGCTGATTTCAATGGGATTATACATTCCAACCATTTTTATGGGTTTATTTCAGATCAACCAGAACTGCTACGACCTGGTTTCCTGGGCGATTGGTGAAATCCCCCAGAAACAGCACCGAGAACCCTGCACTGCTGCACCTTGTTGGGCGGCGGACAGGTATAGACTGAGTCCGAGACGTATTGATCCACGTACCTCCAGGTTTCTGCGCAATGAAAAAATGGTGAATTGATGGAATTCAATGGTGATTTAATGAGATCTTCGGGGTGCAAACGAGGTGGAGCCCTCAAATGTTTCTGTTTTTTTTCAAAAATACATGAGGAAGGTAACTATTGTTGATGGGGTGTATAAACCAGCAAGCATAACTGGGAGGGCCAACTTGTAACATTGATTGGGATTGGAACAAACCTTAATATAAATCAATACAAATCAAAAAAATGAAGATGCATCTAATGATGGTAAACTAAATGAGGGAACAACCTCATAATTTCTGTGGGACAAACAAAACACAATCAAAGCAAAGGAAGACTGGGGTCAACACTCCATGCACTTCTTTGGGTTGTCCCAATTGGGTTTCCACCGTAGCCGTAAACATATGGCTGAACTTAGATACCTGCCAAACACTGTAGCTGTAAACGTATGGCTGAACTTAGATACCTGCCAAACAAAACACACACAAAAAAAAGAGGTGGGCCCCCTGAGTTATCTTTGTTGGTTTGTGAACCCTCTTGACTGTAGTTACACACCTCTTAAACCATAGAATTCACCAAGCTATGTTTATCAACTTAGCTATTTGGGGGGGCCATGTTGTATATGTATCTTTTTGGTTGTGGAGTAGGTGAGGGTCGGGGGGCCCCATTCGTTTGCCCCATTGCTTGAAACCTCTGGATTTTTCTAAAGTTGCTATGGCGTTGGAGGTGACAGAATAGAGATGATTTGAAATAATGTATGATAATCTCAACAAATCTATATATATATAATTACATATCAGTTGTGACTACCCCAGGGGCCCCAAATCTTTAATCCACGAATTATTCTTGAGGCTGAATCACACTGGAAATCAAGTCATAGCATTTTCATGGATGAACTTACATTTGCAATTTGATTTTGTAGCTACTTTAGGAAGCTATAACCTACAGGAAAAGGACAACCCGTTTAAAAGTGTTCTTTCTTGGTTCACAGACCCATTTAACTATAGATATATCACCTTTATGTAAATCTTATAGTGATATATATATATATATATATTTCCTTAAACCCATCTTAAACCATTGGACTTGGCTAAATTCCCTATGTGCATGGGTAAACATCACCATAAATCGCGCCGTTGCTTCCCACCTTTTCCTCACCCCCAACCGTGCCGTGGATCCGAGTGGCAGCAAACTCGAAATGATGCCGTTGATCTGCGACGCACAGGACCTTGCAGCCAGATTGGCATCGTTTGAAACAGAGAACTGGTTGTCAGCCAGCTGTTATATATGGTAGCTATTAGCAAGGAATAAACATACTATAATATTATAAATATATATACACGTATGTGGGTATAGTTCTTTGGAGGATGACCACATAATTCATTTCAAGATGATCAAGATGTTGAGCATGAACAAAACAAACAACAGTCTAGACTTGCATACCTCATTTGATAATGACTTCATGTTTAGCTTTGCCCTCAAGTTGAAGGTCTGGATACATTACCACGCCTCTCGAAAGCCTGGGCAACTTATCTGGATCCAATAGGGATTTAGTGGGATCTAATGGGAATCGGATAGGATTTATGGGAGGTTTACGGGATTTACACGCGTATATGCTGGGAGTATGACTCGCAATTTCAATGATGTTTGGATAAATTATGTCATAATAAACTGACCCAAAGAAAGCTATTTTGATATAGTTACCCCAATCCAAACCATGATTCCAGCAACGTCGCGTTCAGGGCGATATGAGTTATCATGATTTATACAGATGTGTGGGATGTATGTATATATATATATATACATATATGGTTTATATTGGTTTATATTGGTTTATATATGTCCTCTACCTTTTCGAGCGCGAGTTGCTTAAAGGGGTCGTTTGTAGCTTCTCAAAACGCATCTGGATTCACAAGAACAACTTTGAGAATCTGTGAAAAGAAGCCAGTTTTGGTGATCACCAGGGCCAGTCTGCCATCAACTGTTGAAGCAAAACCCTTTGTTGAGCCACCATTTCTTTCGATGTCGTTCATGCTACTCTGGTTGGTGGTTTCAGCCCCTCTGCGGGGTTACTATTCCCAATGGATGGAAAAATAAAAAATGTTCCAAACCACCAACCAGTACTTCAGAACTACCTTTACTCTGGTAATCCGTCCTCACCATGAAAACAATCCACATCGACAGGAAAAAAACCGACCATCCTGTAGCCGAGAGACATCTGAGCCTCTTTGACATTCTTCTTGGCAACACTTGCCTACAGTGAAATGGCCATGGTAGTTATTAATTTCTATGGGATTAAAAGCAAACCATTTTTATGAAGTTATTTCAGTACAAACATAACTGGTATAACTCGAGCCATAACTGGAGGAGATCAATATGTTCGCAGTGACTTTTTGTTCATCCATCCCATCATGATTTGGGGGCGCAGTTGGCGTTGTAAGTGGATATAAAACCTTAGGACGGGTGATATCATATCCCAATTTATCTTATATAGTTTAATTTAGCATTATATACAACATACCAACATTATGTTTTATATAATATATAGATTTTAGATGAATAAGCAGAGAGCTAGTATCCCAACCGTTTTGTGTTCAAATTCCATACCAGCAATTATGCCCATTAATAACCCCAGGCCTGCCCAAGTAATGTCAACCCTGGATTAATAAAGCCCTAGGCTGCTTAATTGGGAGGGTACCATTTAAGTATCAAATAATGACTATTGGAGGAGTACCCCCCCAAATTAATAAACAATCGTTTATTAATCCGGGGTTGCATTATGAGGTGATTTTTCAGATGATATTGGTAGGCTTTGAGGCTTCGATGTCCCTTCAGTGTCCATTTATAGATGGGATTTTCCATGATTTTCCACCATAAACTAACCATGTCAAGGTACCCCCATTTTAGGAAACCTCCAGAGTTTGCGAGCTGGAAACCAAGGGCCCTTTAGTTCGATGATTTCGGAGATGCAGATTGAAAATTGAAAATGGTGATGTTCCATAGCTACGTTACAGTTATGGCCATTTATTAGTTAAAACTGTTTTTTTTCTATGGAGGTTTACATTCAATTCTATAAATGGGATTATTTCAGTACTTATATAACTGGTATAACTCGGGCCATAACTGTACCATAACTGTAGTTACGTCAATTCCCAAAGAGTACGTAAGTTAAAAAAAAAAAACTCACCAGATACGGGCAGTCATCCCCGGCGGACCCATGTTTCGGCACAAAAAACATGGTAAACTACCCCCTTGGGAGAATTCATCTGTAACGATCATCTAAGGGTACTGCTTCAAATCTTCAAAAAGAAATATGTTCCGACCTGTGTATGCCTTGTATGAACTGACAACTACCATACTATAGTAGCAATTATGATTGAATACCTTTCAAATCCTGCACTATCACAGGCTTTGATTTGGAGTATGCCGGATTCCTACAGGACAATTTTTTTCGCGAAACGAAATGCCCAGCCCTAATCTGCATTTTCACTTTCAGGATGACCAAATTCCGTGGTCTGAGTCTTGAACCAGTTGCCGCCATTTCAACAGCAACCCAAACGTCCCGTCACCGGTTCAGAAGTATTGGCACTTTACCCCCACCGACATCTCTCTAGGTATATAACTCTTATGTTACATACATATGATTATATACGTAACTGTAAACTGTAAATATCATTGATTATCATTATCATTGTATATTACAAACATGTGTAACTTATATAAAGCACCAAACTTGCTGCATATATTCTGTAGTCCTGGGAGTCCTGGGGCAGCGCCTGCGGCGGCTCATCTCCTGGTATCTTTCACCGCAAGTGATGCTTTCGAGGCGGGAGCCATCATTCAGCTAGTTGCTGCCAAGTCATCTGGAGTCTGTGCATGGCTTGGGTAGCGTCGTACATTCTATTGTTAATCTGACCTTGCAGATATACTATTTGCTCATGAACATGGCGAAGACGATCGGCTTCTGTCCGCACTCTGCTTGGGTGCACATCACCTGCAATGGCCCTGGCACAAATCGCCCGCACCCGAAAGTGTCATCGCAAGAGCCACTTGCGATATGGTCAGTGTGTTTTCCGGCATGTCCGTTCATCATCACGTGTGTCAGCATGCATTCGCACGCAGAGGGATGCAACCTGGACATGGATGTAGTGAAAGTTAAGTTGCGTGAGGTCAGCACCCCGGTATTGTTCCTTTAAGCCACCTGCGCCACCAGTGTCTCGCTGATCTTCAGAAGTTTGTTGATTCATTTATTTCCACTATATTTCCAGGCATACCCGAAAGATGGGTAAAGGTACTTTGTCTTTTCAGTAAATACAAATTCTGACTGGTAAAGTGAGGATCTAAGTGCAGCCATCTACAGCCGTAGTCGGAACACACGAGAAATAATACTTTGCTAGCTTGACATCCCCCCCTTTTTGCTGGTTGCTCTTGATCGGTGGGTGCCCATAAGATCTCCTTTTATGTCCTGTCTTTTTGGTGGCAATCATGAAAACAAACGGAATCTGGCCAGGGCGCTTCTTATTTATCAATTGTTGCTGATATCCACTTTGTTATGCTCATTTATTTTCCAGGTTGCTGGTTGCATGTTCGTAGATTCACATCTCCATATGTTGTTGGACGAAGTTCCTTCTTTGCCTTTTTTGTGCCCCCATATATCCTTCTGCATGAACACAAATAATGATTTAGTTGGTACTGGTAATCCCGCAAACATTTGCATTGCTGGTGGTGAACCCCATAGTTACTGCGTCATTTCATCCTTCTGGTCGCATAGAGTACCTCATGCATTGAATGGGTAGAGTTCTGATTATTTTTGCCGCTTTGCTTTAAATTTTGAAACTTCTGTTTGAAGTTTGAGGCATAATTTTTGCCTGTGACATGTTGTGCTTTCTAGTTTATACCCAAAACTTCAATCAGGGCCAAATTTGGCCAAGAAATGTACTATATCAGTCGATCTATCGATCTATCTATCCATCCCTAGTTGACAGAAGCAATATAGGAAATTATATAGGAGATATATGCATGTATCTCAGCACACTATATAAAACCCTGATGCCACCTTCAAGAAAGCGTCAAGATTACTGCGCAACACCTGTCTCGAAGGGTCCGAGTGACCGACGGCACGTTGAACGCCAAGCGCCGCAGAGGAGATTGGGAAGATGTGAAATTTTCATCTGAGCCCACGACGTGGTGCCCGTGCTAATGATGGCTTTATTATATTCAATTATGTACTGGTTCCATCTAGTTCCTATAATGATGGTGATTGTCCATAGCTGTGTGAAATTACCATAGCCTATCTACTTTGGATATCGTGGGAGCCAACTCCAGTCTCTCGTATAGCGAATATCTCCAACGATTTATATACATGGGGTCATCATCCAACTATAATAAGTGGAGATACCACATACAGATGGGGCCGCCGCCACTGGGAAGCGCCAGGTACATTAATATACACCGCAACGTGGTTCAAAACTCTGGTACCTCTATTCACACCAAAATAGTTGGCAACTGAATTTTGTGTTTATCCCCCCAAATATCACATTTTTGGTATAGTTATTTCCCATATCCCCATAAATATTCCCAATCTCACGCCATGTTTGTTGCTAAAATCCCGCAAAGTCCCCATTAGTTAATCCCTGTTTATTCTTTACCAATTCTCCCCAGCCATTTGTGAAGAACCCTTTTGGGACATACCTCAAATGAAATGGCCCTTGGGCCCTTGGGAGTGATGGAAAAACCGGATATGGGGCTGTGAATGCCCTGGAGATCTCTGGAATATTCGGTGGCTGAAACATATGGACAGTGGGGCCCCTGGCGAGAACACGTCACGGTGAACATACCTTGGATGTTTTTCTATTGTAGTCATGGGGTGGAACTACAGCAACAAACATTTCACTGAGGGGACCTCACCTTGCAGACTTTCAATGATCGAAGGAAGTTTAGAAGTCAAACTTCCGACAGTATGGACAGATGAAAAGCAGAGCAGGGCAGAGGCAGAGAGAAGAGAAAGATCAGAAGAGAGAAGAGTAGAAGAGAAAGAGTAAGAAGAAAGAAGATGGAGATGCGCGAAAAGGTAGGAAAGTC
>Ga0126342_10004305_pt1 | contig 24208 bp, 20 predicted proteins | sample Cyp1metagenome_FD_92528 | JGI IMG/M metagenome (GOLD analysis project Ga0126342, IMG submission 92528) | Coral microbial communities from Lord Howe Island, Old Settlement Bay, Australia - Cyphastrea 1 metagenome | ecosystem: Host-associated > Invertebrates > Cnidaria > Coral ...
ACACTGCGTGCTTGTCCACCTTTGGGGCCGGAGTAATTTGCCCATGGATCAAAAAATGGATTGTTGTGATCATCATCTTTCTGCATGCCTGATCTCGACTGTCGGATGGGTCTGGGACCAGCTCCAATGGGCGATGCGTTCTGCTGATGTCTGGGCGGCAACAACTTGATCAGCAATGGCCTGGCATTGAAGGTGTGGATACCTTCCGGCAACGGTGCTTGGCTACCTGCTAACCACGTGGTGGCACCTAATGCTTTGATGGGTTTCAACTCCCATCCAATTGCCTTTGCCCAATTGACAAGCATTGTGGCTGTACACCCAAATGGAAGTGGCTGGATTTTCCACATGAATTTCATATCCATGATCACTGGCATGGGTTTGTTCGGCTGAATGCTCTTCCAGGCTGCTTCGAATGCATCACGGCTGAATCTCAATCCTAGTGAGTTCCGATTACGGACCAGGCCAAGGCAATCCGTGTGTTTGGCAGCAATGGATGATATCTGTGCAAATGTCGCATCAAGCCAAATGATTTTCCATTCCGGAGAGATTCTTCCATCTGGTGTCTTCGGCACGATGAACATTCGATTGAACCCTGATCTGCCCAAAAGCTCCGGAATTCTGGATGTCTTGACAGTACCATGGATTTGGATGGATTCTGCAAATTGCGCATTTTGTGAGGTCTTGGCTTCTTTGATTGATTTTCCCCAGAGGGATTCAATGACGTCGTCAAGCCCCTGTGCCTTTAGCGTCCGTTTGGTGAATGTATATGGATTATCCACAATTGTTTTCCAATCCTCATTCCAATCTTGGCTCCAATATGTAATGGAAACTGTGGTCATGTCTTGCTCTGCAATTGGCGGATGTGACGCTGCTTGGATCTTCACGGCCTTGGCTCCAAGTTGAAGCATCGTGCAAGCTAGGATAACCGGTCTTGGTTCCGGTCCTTGCACGGCACATGGACATGTGAGAAATTCAATTTGGTATCCAGCTTGTGTTCACCAACAATCAATAGGGCCAATTCATTTTGCGAGATGGTCTGTGATTCCAAAGCCCATTGCATTGCATGATCAATTGTGGTCAATACAATCCCTGTTTCTTGATGTCTAATTTCTGGGATTTGTGGCATCACATCATCTTGTTGGGATCGCAAAAAACCGGGTTCAATGGCGTAGTCATTGGGATTGATTGAAAGAACTTGGCGTTTCTTTCTCTGAACGGCTTCACCTGCTTGGGATACCTTTGTGGCTGTTTTCGTGACTTTTTCTGGAATCAAAACGCTGCAATCTCGGCAAAGTTGAAGGAGTGCGTCCCCTCTCTGTTTACCTGGTGGTAACAAAGAGATGCTGGTTGACTTCTTGAGACCTGCATGGTCCAGCATTTTTTCTGTCGCTGTTGACACCCATTCAATGGGGTATCCCATTTCCAGTAAGGAGGATGCAAGGGAATTTCGGATGTGGACTTTCTGTGTCTCTTTCGCTCCTACACCTCCTACCATCTGCACTACCATATGCATGAGGATGATTCCTGCATTGCTTGCTTGGAGATCTCCAATCGGAACCTGGCAGCATTGCTTTGCTTTGTTGATGAGGCGAAGTTCCTTCCCTTGAAACAATGGCCAACCTGTGAACTGCAAGAAAGCTAGAATCGTGGTAACACTTGTTTCTTCATGCAAGGGTCCTCTCCAAAGTGGTCTGGATCCCCATTTGATGAGTGTGTCATGTCCATGTTCATGTGTCAATGCGTCCAATGCTTTCCGGGTGGCAGCAATCATCATCAGGCATTCAGCAAAAGCATGTGATGGAATTCCTGTACAACCTGAGTCGGATGCAAAAGAAATGCGGATGGTGTCGGATGCTTCTGTACATCGAACTTCGTACTTGAGATTCTGCAAAGATGTGAAGTCAAATGTCTGGCTCCAGAAATCAGCTACAATCCTTCTTGCGGCAGGTGGTCCTACTACCTCAATGTCAAAAGTTCCATTCTGGTGATGGTTCACGGCTGACTGTTGTACGGCTTGGAATGCTGCCAAGAGGAAGGTTGCACTTGATTCGAAAGGTGCATGTTTGATCGGGAAATCGGCAATCATCAAGGCATCACCATGCTTCTGTGTTGGCATGATGGATCCATATTGGTCGAATTTGAGATTGTTCCACTGTCTTTCTTGCAGCTGTAGTAGCAATGGCTTGTCAGGATCAATCTTGATGAAAATCAAATTCCCTTCGTGAATGCATGTCATGACATTTTCTCTGGATGTGTTGTCGGGGATGCACATGGTATCGGAAAGTCGCATCTCAAATGTGCATCCGTCACTTCGATGTGGCGTCTCAATCACCTGGCATTGGAAACCAAACAGTTGTTCCATATCCCAAATGGAAAGGTCAGGGTCAACCCAAAAAGTAGTGGATTGATTACTTTGAGCAACGGCTGGAATGGCAAGGTTTGCTGGATTTCCATCGATTCTTCATCAAGCTCGGTTGCAGCTGACACTGGTGAGGCAGGCATCAACTCATCTTGTGCCAACTGGATATCCAATGGAAAAAGACCCTTGGATGGCGCCCAGGCATGGTTCTCTGGTAACCAAAATGCATATTCATCATTGCACAGGCTTTCATAATGCCGAAGCATGGTCTCTGGGTCAATCAATACTTCATTGAAGTCAGCAAAAATCGAACCTTTGTTGCCAGTGACTGAGATGGTGCGTGGGATCTTCATATGGCAATCAATCATCTTTGCAAAAATGAAATCCATGGAAAGCTTAGGCTTTTGACTTCGGAGTTGATTGAGAGCGTTCACCATCATGACTAAAGCATGTGGCCATGTGATCTGATTTCCCAAGTGGTGCCATGTTCGATTGAAATCACTGGCGACAAAAATCCTACCATGTACAAGATGGGTGAGGGCAATCTCCAAAGGATGCATCAATCGTGTCCTCTGTTCGTAGTCAATCAAAAAGAATCCAAAGAAACCTTTATTCTCCAGTGTTGCCCTAGTCAGTGTGTGTTGTTGCCCATACAAGGCCATTACCGTAGGCAAAATTTCATGAATCCTGTGGCATCTTGCTTGAAGAATTTGCTCCCCAGTGGCAAAAGCAAATTGACTGCGCATGTTGTGTGGCAAAAACGTAGAATCCATGGCACACGATTTCATGAGCGGAGTGATGATCAAATTCTGAAGGCCTGGAACCTCTTTGGGGAAAATGGCGCCGATGCTTTCAGGAGTGAGTTGCTCATGTTTTGGCCAAAGTTGGCATGGCACGCTTTCAAGTGACCCTTCATTGATTCGAGATGCCAATCCTAACCATCTTGGTCTGGAAGAGCCGCCAAAATCAGCACTGTTGAGGATTACTGACCACTGCAACTTGTAACCTACATGACGTAGCACTGCCAATGTGATCTGCTTGTGTCGATGTGTGCTAAATCCAGCTACTTGCTCAATCAGGATCAATTTTGGTCGGAAAATGCGTCCCAACATGATTGTGTACGGCAAAAGGCATCCATTGTCACAGTCAAGTCCTGGGCCAGTACTTGCTTTTGTCCATGGTGGACATGGGCTGGATATGGTCATGATGTCAACACCCCATCTGGTGAGCAATGGCCACCAACTTTGGCTTGTAATGTCTGCATGCAGAACATTTGTGTGTTCCCAATTAATGGCATCGAATCGTGGACAACTTCTCATCCCTTCAATGAGTGTGGCATCATGGTTCATGCAAAAATCGGCTGCAGCTTGCATATCGGATTCAATCCCAATGGTCTGAGTAGGGATGGAAAAATGCTTTCTCAGGAAACTGCTTGCATATGCCCACCCCCCAAAACCACCTGAAAATGTCTCCAAGATGTGGAGTCCCTCATGCGAACACTCATCCAGAGTAAGATACATGCTGTATTCGTCAAAGATCCAGTCTGGCATCCCTGGTCTAGGTTCAGCCATACCATCAACCACATTCCAGAGCAAAACCTTCTTGTCATCTTGGTGATAGCTACATGGAAATTCGCAAAGGACTGTCACTGCGTCTCCAAAAATCTCATCTGACCAAGCTGGAAAAATACCATTCATGAACAGAGCCCTGCTAGACCCTTCGATTTTCATCGGAAGACCTTTCAACCACCTTGGGTTCATGATTTCATCTCCAGTCACCTGATCCAAAAGCAGGTTACATCTATGCTTTGGAAAGGGATGTTTTGGTGATCCATAGACTTCGAACTCCAGGAGAAACTCATTGAGTTTAGGAGGTATATCCAGAAACGGGAGTGTCATTGCTCTATTCGCACCCTCCACAATGAGTGACAGGTTGTGCCAGCTAGAAGGCTAGAGCCAAACACCTCTGAAATCTTGGGCCATTTGGGGATGATTTCCCATAAATACACCATGATTCCAGGGTGAGAACAGGCTTCGGTCGTAAAAATTGCCCCAGATCTTTATGGAAATCATCCGTGGATACCACCTAAAGATCCGACCTATTTTCATCTTGGTGTCATCCCGATTTTGTTGACTGGTTGGTGGTTAAAAAACAATCTTGAAAAATATGACTTCGTCAATGGGGTTGGGATGACATCCCATATATGAAATGGAAAATAAAAGTATAATAAAAGTCATGTTCCAAACCACCAACCAGATATTGATCCATTTCCAAGTCCTATTAACCACATTAACCACTATTAACCACTATTAACCACTATTAACCACTATTAACCATCACTATTAACCACCAACTGGCTATTGTTGAAGATTGTTGCCAGTGAAATCCATTGATAGAGAAAACGACTGAAACCTACTGAAACCCACCCGCAGCCTGCGGGTCTGAGTTGAAACCTTCGTGTTCAACCGGTTCAACGTTCCATGTCTTTTCTGGACGAAATAACGGGCTTTTAAAGCTAAAAGTTCCATGTTTCAGGATTAAAATCATCATTTTCAATTCCCGAAATCCTCATTTATGCTGAAAAATCCTCATTTTCCTATGGGTTTTCCGCATGTTTCCATGGCCAACCCGCCGTGGCCGTTGCCGCAATCTGCACCTTGGCGGAGACAAAGGTGCCACGCACCTTGGCCGGCGCGATCTCGGCGATGTAGACGGGCGCCGCGTGCATGCAGAAGCCTGGCATTTCGCAGAAGCCGATTCGTTGGGTGAAGAATATTATCCTCTGGTAAACGTTTACATAACCATGGAACATATGTCATGGGAAAATTTCATTGGATATGGTGTAATATATGGAATATAATGCGATTATGGGATTACAATGAGCATTCATATTGATATTGATATGGATTAATAGTCTTGGATATAATGGGAACACATAGATTATTGATGGACATAGAATGGGAATAGAATCGGATTACAATAGATTATAGTGGAAGACATTGCATTATAGCGGAATATAGTGCAACAGAAAAGTTCACAATGATTAACAATGATATTGGAATATGATGGGAATATAATGGGATTGTTGTAACTAGGTAATGATGTGATTGTACCTAGTACAACCACGTTGTAAAAGAGCAATGAAGTGTGGGAATATAATGGGATCACATTGGGTTATAATGGACATACAACGGGTAATAATGGGATTGTACTGTTTTTTTTTCCAATATGGGACTATGATGGAACATGTTGAAACCATGAAACCATAATCCATTGAAACCATGGAATAGTAACCATGGGAATATATTACCAGGTAATTAATTGACCATGGGCATATATAATTATACCATGGCCATATGTAAATATACCATGGGCATATATAAATATAATAATATATGGTATATAAATAATATGTATTTTGGATATGAAACGGGAATATAATGGAACTATGGCCAGCCAAGAATCATTGTTGGGGATAAGGGTTGAAATTGTCTATGAACTGTTGCGATTTGTTGGGGAAAATGCTACAGAAAAATGATCCTTAAGATCTCTTTGTAGTTGTCTGAAAACTTTGAATGGCTGGAATACATTCGAAACAAAAAAATGTTTGATACTGATTGTAACATGTTCGGGTTTCTTAAAATGCGGGTACCCCCAAGACATCCATTTAAATAGGATTTTCCAATGAAAAAAACCATCCATTTTGGAGATCCCACATGGACACCACCATCTTCAAATTGGGGTGGCTTGGGACAGGGATCATCCAAAAGACCCCCCATGGAATCATGCATCCAACCCGAACGCGCGAACGCGCTGCGCCTATGCCGAGACCATAGATCAGGAAGCCAGCCTCAGACCCACTGGAGAAATCCCAGTGTTGGTCACGCAATTTTTGTTTACCCAACACTTGTGGTTTGCCAGCCCAAGATTAAATAAGTATTACTGTATATTAATATATACCAATCATACAACCTTGGATCGAAAATGATCGAAATAAACGAGAAAACAATGGCCGCTTCACCAACACACAAGGTCACAAGAAACACCAAAAAAACTATGTCCAGAACGTCATTTTTCGTACATGAAACATCCTTCATGGCCAGAAACATACATCATCAACAAACAAACAACCAACCCCGGGTCTTTTCCAAGCAAAGGTGACCTATGCCATCTCTGGGAATGTTCAATTTCCAGCAGCTAGACTTAGAGATGAACATGTCAAACTTGTACCAACAAAAAATCCAAAATAGTCTGAATTGGCCAAGTCAAGTGAATGAGCTGATTTTCAACATCCCCAAAATCTCCAAACATCACCCAGCTAAGCATCCCAGACTCCTCGCCAAGTGGCATAGATCCCCCAGAGGAACGGCGACAGCGCAGTGATGGCGGAGCCAAGGAAGTAAAGAGCCGCACCAACCTGCACCTGGAGGGCAAGGTCACTGGGGGTGATAGGTTTTTTGCCATAAAACTTATGGAACATCTTCTCGAATTAGATTAGCGGTGATTAGCGGATTAGGGATATATAACGTGATTAGCGGATTAGGGATCACCATGAACTTAAGGGGTATGTGGGATAACATGTTCTTAAATCATCTTAAATCTCAACAATATTAGTGTTTCGGATAACAGTTAATAATTAATGGGGATTGTTTTTTTCATGATAAAACAAGTTGGCTAACCATTATCACAATATGTTGGAAAACCGTTATCATAATATGGGATAACCTAGTAGTCAATAAATTTCGTACTTGGAGGATCATACCAGTCAATAACTCGCTAGTAACTTCTAAATGGGACAGTCCAGGTAGGAGACTTACGATCACCAGGATTACGTTCACCTGTGGATCTAAGTGGGAAGATCTTTTGAACCATGAATCTTCATGTCTTGTACGGGATAACCATTGGGGGTATATACGAAGGTTTCCTAAGTCATAGGGGTACCCCAATAGCTGGCTGGTGTATAAGGGAAAATCCAATTAAAATGGATGATTTGGGGGTACCATTTTAGGAACCCCCCATAATGTTTTGGATAACTATTTATTATAAACAGTAATTATGAGTGTGTTGGATAAACGTTATTGGTGCTGTTTAGAAACATATAAGATACAAAAAAGAACTGATGATATTTGGCAAAAAAGAATGTGTTCCTTGGTGACAGCAAAAGCTCGTGCATTTTATATGATTTAATCAAATCATTAATCGTGCATCTCGCCAACACATGTGACATTCTTAAGAAATTCATAGCTCGTTGAAGACGTTTCGACGTGGTTTCTGTGGACTTTCCCAATGATTTTTCTTTACCCTCTGGTAAACGTTTACATAACTATGGAAAGATCCACCATGCTATTCATGGGAAAATCCACTATCTCTATGGTGATTTTCCATAGTTATTTTGTTAAATAACCAGAGGCTACTTTTTTTCCAGACTGAACAGAATGCTGGGGATTGAACCAGAGGTAGGGATGAATTACCCGGCCTGGTAATTACACAAGTTTGCTATTGAACATGAGCATTTATAGTTATTGAACATGGTGATTTTCTATAGCAAACAGTTCGTTTACCAGAGGGTAACAAAGTAACATCCCATCCCCCCCGATCATACTATGAGAGGTCAACCCCATGAGACAAATCCTGGTCTCCAAGAGCAGTAATAAAAAAACGCCGCAACTTGCGAAACATGAAAGGAATTAAATTAGGTGTGTTTTGAAATATCTTGAGATGATATGTTCCAGCCACACGATGTGATTGCTTCATGTTCCCATTTCATTTGGTGCTTTGTAGCACCAACATCTCGCCACAAATTACATTAATTATAGATATAGAGATATGAGATATACTGTACTTAGAATACCCCTTTCCTAAAAACAAAATGCCAAAAGAATGCCTCTATGCTGAAATATATGGTAATCATTATAGATATTCTTTCCAATTCTCCTTGAAACCTGAAAAAACACCAAAAAAAAATCAAACGGGGCCAAGACTCTGCCAATGATCCAGTAGGATCCAGTGATTTTAAGGGATTTCCCCAGCAAAAAAAAAAAAACATCTACCCTCTGGTTATGACTAACATAGCCATGGAAAATCCCCAAAATAAATGGAGGTTTCTAGACGGGAAAATCATCTATAAATGGGCAATTTTCCATGGCTATGTTAAATAACCAGAGGGTATCTATAATATTTTAGTGCAATAAAAACAAACACCATCTGGTTATGACATTCACAGTTCGCCATGGAAAGATCCACCCATTGTTAAGTTCGGTAAACCATCTATTTCTATGGGCCATGGCTTCCATGGCTATGTTAAATAACCAGAGGGTAATAATAATAATAATAATCGTAGTAATAAGTTATCAGTAATAATAAGTATGGTTACTATAATAATAATAAACCACCCATACTTTGATGGTTATATGACCCATTTCTGGTAACTTTGGGGTGGATCCTATTGCTACTCCTGAAATCGCCATTTTGACTGGGACTATGACCGATTTTGTACCGGAAAATTTTGAGACAAAGCCAGCTCATATACCTAACATTTCAAAGAATATCTAGTTTATGAGGGATTTTCCCATGAAAACATCTGCAAAGCCTCCATTTCGATCCATTCAAACATGGATTTCCCATCTCAAATCTACCTCCATCAGCTCCCCCCGTCCCCGTCCCCGGGTCGGTCATCGGCGCCTCCTTCTTGCGGCCCATGACATCCGCCCAGCGGAAACAAATAGCTGAGGAGATCACTGCACCAACGAGGTTCAGTGAGCTCAGGATGCCCTCGTCCCAAGCCTAACCGTTGAAGAAACAGAAGGTCGATTTTGCTGGAAAAAAAACATGAGAAATTCGTGCAATCTATTGAAACATGCTAGATGTTGGGCTAGAAAAAATATATCAGAAGTGTGTGCAAAATCTCATCTATGGGTATAACATATATGGTACTTATATAGAAAATAATATGGGTAGAACATATGGTATAAGATATAGAGCAAAAGAGAGTGTAGTCGTTGCAAACACGGAAAAACAACGACAACTCCAAGCCATTTTGCTTAATTATTGAACAACACGTCCAAATCCGTCCCGTTTAGATGAAGAAAGTGGGATGACTTCATTGTTGCGGCTCATTCATGTTGGTCCATGGGTACCCGAAGTTTCCCAATTTGACACTATTTGGGGGGAGGTATTGAAACCTTACCCAGAAAAGAGTTGTGATTAAATGTTATTACTGTAATACCCCTGAGTATGTTTTTTCCGTCTTAATTCCCAATTATTCATGGTTCAATCCACATATGTGTAACTTAAATCCACCTGACTCAGAAAGAAACAGGCCGATTGACACCATAAGTTCCTCAGTATCCTTAAAATCCCAGAATATATCCATAGTTATCCATGTGTATATATATATCCCATAATATATCCATAATATATGTGTATATCTACCATACTATCTACATATACATATACATATATACATAGATCCTGAAATTAATATATGTATATATATACCATAATATCTCCATAGATACATATATCCATATATATATATATATATATTATTATATTATATATATATATATATATATCCTGAAATATCCATAATCATTATCCCGTTCTGAACGCACTTCCCCAGGTTAACGTTTACCATCTCTTGTCATGTCACGTTGAAGTCGTAGCACCTGGGCGCCAGGCTGGGGTCCCGGCGGTTGCTTCATATTTGATGAGGTTAAGCAGTTAGCAGTGACGGTATATTTCTGGTTGGTGGTTGAGCCACCCCTCTGAAAAATATGAAAGTCAGTTGGAATTATGACATTCCCAATATATGTAAAAATAAAATTCATGTTCCAAACCACCAACCAGATTTTCTATGGATGTTATAAGCAGTGATGGTACATGGATGGTACATGATGTTATAGATTTTCATCATGTTTTAAGCAGTGATCATGATGGTACATGGATGGTACATGGATGTATATATATGTATATATATATGTATATATATATGGTTTGCAACCAAAAAATACTTACTATCATAATTACACTGGGGGACCAAGTTGAGGTTTTTTAAATGGGTAAAACCATCATAAAACCATCCAAGGTTGGTTGGATAAATCCAAGGTTGGTTGGATGGGCATTTTGCTGCAGAAAAACCTGGCCTGGCGTGGCGTTGCTGGTTAAAACCTGTTTGGATTGTCAGATTCCCTTTGTGAATTCAGGGTAAACCCCTCTGTAAAAATGGTCAAACCATGTTTTTTTATGTTTTTCATGGTTCAGTCTGGTTCATTCACATGTTTTTGTTTAAACAAGTTTGAGCCATGGTTGAATTATGAAGAATCCACATGAAACATGAAACATGAACATCCAATCATCCACATATTTCCTAAGTCCGGGAATGAAAATCATTGAAAATCCACTTGTTTCGTCCTTAAACCATCCATTTTTCGTCCTTAAAATCCACGTCAGATCCACAGGCACTGCTTGAAGCCGCTGCTCGTCCAGGTCCCCACCGGGCCGTCCCAGTGGTCGGGGCAGATCAGTTGCCCCTGGATTGGAAGATGGGAAAATTTGGAGATTTTCATGGGAATATCATGGGAAGGTGTTCATGGGAACTATTGGGAATAGAATGGGAATATGGGAGAATGCTTCGAATTCAATGGTAGATGGGATTCAATGGTAGTGGTAGTTAATGGGATTTCACCAACAACAATGATTTCTAGGTGATTTTCCCGTCAAATAGTGGGATATGTTTATTAGGATATTAGAATCCCGTGGTCAATAGATGATTGATAGTGATTTCGTCGGGATTTCGTCGGGATATTTTTTGGGGATATTGATCGTTAGGATATTAGCATCTCCGGTGTCATCAAACGTGCAAGCTGGGAAATCTACACACGAAATCATGGATCCTCAAGAAGCCTCTGCAGGGCATATACATGTCATATGTATATGTAATGTGACATGGATCTGATCTACGCATATACAGATGCAATTGATACGTGAATGAAACCTGACAAATGCTAATTTATTGAATTACCCTCTGGTAAACGTTTACATAACGAACTGGAAAGATCCACCATGCTATTCGACTGGGAAAATCCACGACATTTCGACTGGGCCATGTTCCAATGGATGGCCATCATTGGAAAATCCGAATGGTGATGGTTTAAAAAAATGGCAAAAAAAAAGGCTAATAGATGATTGATTTCATTGATTTCTGATTTCATTGGGATATAATTGGGACATTGATCTGGGAACTATATCCATTATATCATGATTTGGATGACATTCATCTGATTTCATATCCCAAATCCACATCCCAACTATATTTGGGAATATATCATATATCCCAACTATATTGAAGATATCCCAATAATATATCCCAATAGATTCCCAAATCTCTGGGATAAAATTTCCTTCAACGTCAGACTTTGATGGTTCCAAAGAGTTGACCTTCAAGAAATTTCTGCGATCTTCTGCAGGTAACTAGTTATAGATATACCTACCATACACAATAGATGATAACTAATGATCATGGATGATAACAGATGATTATAGATGATAATAGATGATAGATGATAATAGATTATAATGGATGATAATGGATAATAATAGATGATAGCAAATAAATATAGATATACCTCTAGTACCATACACAATAATTAGATGACATATATATATATATCAATTCTCCGTCACATTGACTTAAAGACCCATCAGTTCTGATCGCCATCCGTGCCTTGGTGACCACGTTTCCGTTGATGCCGATGATGTATCCGAACCTTGAGATTTTGCTGAAGATCTATGGGAACCGGAATAGAAATTGGGAGGTTTTTCACGTGGTTTAACCAACAACAATAATACTGGTTAATATGTGGCTAATATCCTGTTAACGGTTAATGATGATGGTTATTATATGGTTAAGTCTGGTTAAGGATGGTGAATAATAATCTGGTTGGTGGTTGACCTACCCCTCTGAAACATATGAAAGTCAGTTGGGACGATGACATTCCCAATATATGGAAAAATAGAATTCATGTTCCAAACCACCAACCAGAATATAAAAAATATAGACATTTATGGGAATTATCGGATTTTAGCCAATGAGCAAGGATATCATGGGGGGTACGTCATCAATAAAATTGGATAATATCCCATTATTCTCACATAATCACGTACTAGCTAGACTAGCATATTAAAATATTATGGGATGTATTCAATATATTCGGATGTATAACCAACAATATGACTTGCGTGTCCAATGGTTACATAACAGGATTTTTCACCAGTTTTCCGTTGATACAGCTATCAATAGCATCAATTCGATGGATGTCAATGGATTTTTTCACCATTTGGGCGATCTTTTATCGGGTACACCATGGTATGCTGGTTGGTGGTTGACCTACCCCTCTGAAAAATATGAAAGTCAGTTGGGATGATGATTATTCCCAATATATGGAAAAATAGAATTCATGTTCCAAACCACCAATCAGTATGGGCATACCTCAAAAATTCACTGGTTGATCCTCATATTCGTGCGAAAAATCTAAAAAAGTAAATTGGGCGGTTCCGATTTTGCCACGTCAGTGCATACGACTCAAAGACAGTATGATCAAACATGGGCATATTAGATGCCCATGTTTGATAGTCAAAGCCCCATTTTTGTTGGATTATATGGATAAATCCCCTTGTTTGGTGAATTCTTGGCTGAGGTGAAAAGAGTCACCCCAACTTTGCTGCCCTTGTCGAGATTCCAAAGTTTCACCCGGCGGTCTAAACAACCGCCTCAACAAGGAAGCCTTCGATCCACTGTTCCCCTCAAAATCCAGCCTTCAATTATATGTCAATCACAAGTAATAAACACAAACAAGCAAACATCTGTGTATATGTATATACGTATGTCCATACATGTAAGTATATGTATATGTATATATATATATATATAAGTATATGTATGTGTATATGTATTTGTATATTGTACATGTATAGGTCTAGGTATATGTATATATATATACATGTGTGTGTGTTTATGTATACACATACACATACATATACACATACATCAATTTCAAGATGTTTACTTCTACGATCCTGGTCCAAACTCATACCTGGGCTGCCCTGACAGGAAGCCACCAGTGGCGATGACGCAGAAGGATAACAAGACGTTTTCTGAGCTTCGGAGGCGGATCAACAGGGCTTTCGGTCAACGAAAAAAACCATGGGAAAAACCAGGGATTTAGAGCTGAGTTCATCTGATTTATGATAGCTAAAACGCAAATCACTTGGTTGACTGTTGGGTTTATGAGGGGATAGAACTATAGTTAATGGGTGCCTAAAACATCTTGGATTATTGACGCTCTGGTAAGCAAACGAGGCATTGCAAAATCAGTCGATGCAAAATTCCCAGCTACAAACCTCCAGTTGTAGGGAATGTCCCAGCTAACCATGTTTGACCACGGAGTGTAGATGGAATATCACTAGTCTTGATATGTTATAATATGGTTGTATATGGGTTATTTCCACAATCTCGCCAGGGATTCAATCAACCCAACAATGGGTGGGTTTTAACCACCTAAGAATGGTGTTAGTACTGTTTTTTTTAGTTTTGTAAATATATGTATATATATATATATATATGTATACGTATTTATTTGTTTATCTGTTGATATATATATATATATACTGTATATAAATACATATATATATATATACTGTGTATATATATATATATATATTTATACATATGTATTTATATACAGTATATATATAAATATATTGTACGTATATGAAGCGGGATTCAACCATTTCGTAGAAGGGGTGCAGATTGCTTTTAGCAAGTCACCTTTCATTTTGGCCCTGCCCTTGTGATGGGATGTGTGTCACCAAAAGTAGTCCTTGGGCCACAACCACCAACAGCCACATTTGGTGACTGGGGCATCAATGGACTCAGGAAATATGTCATACTTGCTAATTATGAAGCATGATTAACTCATGTTTTTTGAATTTGAGCATTTTGAGCCACTTTTGCCTATTATATAAGTCATGGTTATATCCTCATATATCCTCCATAAAAAAATGGATGGTCAAATCACGTGTCTTCATGTTTGATAATCTTGAGCCCACATTTGTTCCGTTCAATATTATGTGTATATATATAAATATAATTATATAAACATTATATATATAAATATTAACGAACTATATCATAAACACTATCATAAACATGTTTGGGCGGTCGATGATTTCAAGCCCGTTCGGCAAAGCGTCTCAACCCCATCTTGGCGACGACAAACTCCCTGACGACCCGCCGTACGACGTTTCACTAACTCGCTGAGCCGTAGTGCCGCCGGGGCCGTGGGCAATGAATGTTGCATGGCTTGGAATACCCTCTGGTAATTTAACATAGCTATGGAAAATCACCATGTTTAATGGGACAACTCAAAATTAATGGCCATTTTCAATAGCTATGTTAGTTTACCAGAAGGTATCTCAGGTTCATCGTCTAGGATTTGCTACTGTATTTGAAAAATTCTTCTTGGATATTGCTCATGTTTTAGGGATTTCAGCCCTGAAGTATGTTATGGGATCATATCCAATGTTCTTGCTGTTCCAATCAGCTCTTATGGTCATCCATACCCAAAATGGGGTACCGGGTATATACCCACCATTGGTGGCGTTTTGTTTCCGGGAAATACCGTGGGATACACATTTGCCTAGATATGTAAAACAAAAAAGGTGTTCAACGGTGTTCCTAGGAAAATGATTTACAAATGGTAAATTAACAGTTCGACCCTGATTTTTTTGCATTTGGTTAGTGGTTTCACAAATCTTCCAAGCCCTGACAGGGTCGTCATGTTAATTTACTGGACATAAATTCCAAACCCATCCCTATCTGATCTCTTCGCCTCAGCTGCGGCTGTTTCTGTTTTGGCATCGTTTACGGAACGGAACGGGACTTGAAAAAGCTGCACCACTGACAGGATTGGTCAATAATGGTGATGAATTGTTAACAATGGTGATAAATGGTTAACAATGGTGTTTCAATTAAGGTTTTCCTGTAGCTGTTCCCTTCATCAACTATATAACTCTGGTAGTTTAGACGTAGCTATTGAAAATATATGGTTTATAGTTTTTGATGAAGGATATAAACTATTGACAGCTATTGAAAACCATATATAACTGTTGAAAATGGATTTGATGACGCTCACAATAATAGGGTTTTGTCCGAAAAAAAATGAGTGAAACTCGGGAAACTTTGAGGTGTGTTTTCCCATCATCATTTTCCCTTTTTTCAATGTGGGTTTTCCACATCCATATGTCGTTTGCAGGAGGGTACATGGAAAGCTGGCGATTATAACCAAATTTGGGGCTGGGCGCAAGATTACCAGGAAGCAAGGCTGTGAAACAGCAATTTCCATGGAAAGTCTTCTTCCATATCCAGCTGAAAATGCATTTTTCAGTGTGATAAAACTCAGAGTTTTCAGGGTAGATTCATAGACCATATTGTGGGGATTTCCTAAAATGGGGAATCCCCAAGTAAACATACTAAAACATACTAAAACGGTCATTCATGACTTGGATGATTTGGGGGTACCCCTATTGCAGGAAACCTCTAGTTGATCATGACATGGAAGAGCATCATATCATTTTGGAACCACCTTGAAGAGTGGATGTTGACCCTTTCATCGGCATCCTGGTGCGGCACCTGTTTGGGCGTACTAAGGATCCAGTTTCAAGGCTTCCCTAGGAGTTTCTTTCAACATGAAGTTCACTTCAAATTCAGGTAGCAGCTGTTCGGAGTGTATTTTCATCACAGAATTTCAAGACACCAACTATAGAATCCATATTTTGAGGTGTCCCAAATGAAAAAAAAACCGCCCAAATCATCCAGTCTGCCGGAAACAAAACGGGCGTCCCCGCCTGCTGGAGCTCGGAATTCAACGGCACCGTGAGGACTGCTCCGCCCTCTTTACCCCTGCCGTCCCGATCCCATGCGGGAAAAATTGGTCGCCTGGAAGCCTCCTGGGAAGGTGGGTTTTTTATGGTTTGTTCATCTCAAATCACCAGCGAACTGCTCGCGAACTGCAGGCAGCTGGTGAATGCAATGCCAAAGATAGGCTAGTTGAACTTCAATCATAGTAATCCCATCCCCCTAATACTACACAGTCCTTTAGAAACCACGGTTTAAGAGGGAATTTCCACATAATAGGAACCATTTATGGGGTGTTTAATATTAGCGGGATGGGATTATCAAAAACTGAAGGTCAATCCCCTTAGCACACCCGCAAACCAACCACGGCCGCCGCAAAATTTTCACCACGTGAACCAATCGCCATGGGGCACCTGTCAGTTTCTGACCCTGGTGGTGGAGCGTAGAAATCCACAGATATGAAGTTTGATACCCTCTGGTAATTTAACATAGCTATTGAAAATGGCCATTTATAGTGGATTTTCCCATTAAAAACGGTGATTTTCCATAGTTACGTTAGTTTACCAGAGGGTAAAGTTGATACACATGGATAAACTATAGAACTTGATAAGCTGAATAAAGTTTCAAAACTATGGAACTTGTGAACTTAAGTACAACCCACGCAACCCACGCTCCTGAGGTCCTTCCCCAACAACCAAACCATCAATTTGTACATAGCAGCAAGTCGTTGTTATAATATAATAATTCCTTTTGCCGTCATAATTAGTTCAAAGAGTTCTTAATTTCCTCTTAGTTCTTCTCATCATCTCTTTTAGATACTGCAATTAAGAACTAAAATTAGATATATATGATAATATATATATTATATATATCCTGGAATGAGTGCTTGTTCCTATCATCAATTTCTAGCTGTTAGTAGTTGCTACCCTCCGGTAATCACTACTATACCATTACTAATCAATACTATACCATTGCTAATCAACCATAATCATTACTATACCACTACTATACCATGTCTATACCATTACTAATCAATTGATACGATTAGTATATAATCAAGATAATATTAGACCATTACTACTCAACCATCATAAGTATTCATAAGTTAATTCATTGCTTCGGTCACCTCCCTGTCCCCCGTCCTGCCAAGGTCTCACCGCGCCGCCTTGTGCCGCGCCGCTGGCAGCGGCAGCAGCGGGGCCGCTTTGGGCTTCACCGCGGGCTGCGGCTGCGCCGGCTGCGGCTGCGCCGGCTGCGCCGCCGGGGTGGGCGAGGGCGGCCACCTGGTGGTGTCCGCGTTGCGGGGCGGCTGTTGGGGTGGGATAAATAGTGATTTACGACAGATTGTTTGTCATGGTTGATTAGTAATGGTATAGTAAAGATGTTATGGTTGAGTAGAATTGTTAAAATGATTGTTTGCCCAGAAAATTCTTTGAATCCCACGTTTCAAACGATGTTTTTCGTCACCTTTTGGACTTCAAACGAACTGGGAAAATCATGATTCTCGAGCAGTGGAACTGGGAAATTTCTACAGCAAAGGGGTGTGAGCACTTTGCGCCTGGGTGCTGGCGACACGCGCGCATCTCCTGGCAGAGAAATGTATGGCTGGACCTTGGGCTCGATGATCCTCAAAAGAAATACTGGGATAAATCGGTCATGAACTGAATAGCAAGAATCAAATATTAGATAAGTTTGCTAGGTACACGTGATTATGAGCCATGTAATTCCAATTGCATAGTAATGCTTAGCAATTCCCACTCTGCAGGATCACGTCAGCAGCCACATGGACTCCCTTGTTGGGAATGGGCTTGGAAACTCCCTTCCCAAACATTTTCATCCACAGATGCAAAAAAGATGTGTTATTGGTTTGCTCCGCAAAACCGCTGAAAGATCTCAAAACGGTTTGTATTCGGCATGTCACTGGCGCGTTTTACGAAGGGATTTTTGTCGGGAATGATCCATAATATTCCATAATTAATCACTAGTAATTTTATCATCCCAGAAACCCCCAGCAACCCATCCAGCAACCCTGCGTTTAGCACGCACCCTCCTTAAGATTCCATCCCAAATTCATCAACCGTTAAACCGTCATACACAACCGTTTGTTTGAAGCGTTGGTCACCGTTTTTTTCGCAGGTTTTGCAGAAATAAAAAACGGTGGTGGTAAAACAACCATCTTGAAAAATATGAAAGTCAATGGGAAGGATTATCCCATATAATTATTATGGAAAATAAAAGTCATGTTCCAAACCACCAACCAGTCATTTTCTATCATTTTCTATCATGTTCTTCGTTGTTTCACCCATTTTTGTTCACCCTGCGTCCCCACTGCCCCACTGCCCCACTGCCCCGCCTGCCATGGTGGCCACGCTTCCACAGGCTGCCCCAGCCGCCGGCACCGCGGCCAAAGCACTGAGCTGTGTGGCCGACATGTAGCGCACCTGAGGTTTTGGAGAAATCCATGGTGAACCTATGGTAAAATCTATGGAACATATGTGGTTTATACATATATATATTAATTATATATATATATATCCCATATGCTGAATGTATGGAATATGAATCCCAACATTTGCCCCATAAATCACCCAAATGTAGGTAAATATACTATACATGGAGCATTTGGGTATGGTAAAATGTGGTAAACATATATGATTAATACATACTCAATTGGGATATATCCAATGGTGCATGGATGGTGAATGGTGAATATTAAATATGGTCAATCATGATACTACATGATACTGCCAGGGTTTTTGTTTGGGATATTTGCTGTTGGGAATCTAACTAACAACTCTTTACAAGGGGAATATATTATTCATGGGGATAGAACTTATAATGTTCCTATTAAAAACTGATATGGTGGGGATACAACCGGCAGTTAATGGGAATTAGGAAATTTTATGTGGATGAGTTGGGTAACAGTATTTGTTCGAATGGGAACCGAGAAAGAAACAACTTTCTACAAGCTGGGGCTGAAAAAACCGATAGCTAAGTTGGTCTATAACAAGAGCAATGATTGGATGTCTAGTACTGTAATATACCATCTGGTTATTTAACATAGCTATGGAAATCACCATTTTTAATTTTTAATAGGTAAACCATCTATAAATGGGCCATTTTCCATGGCTATGTTAAATAACCAGAGGGTATCTGTACGGGATGGGGTTTACAAACCACAAAACATAACCAGCAAACAGCACCCCCCCAGAGATAGAAAAACATGTTTTTCTTGCAACCAAAAATCATGGGGATTTCAGCAACAAAATGGCAATCCAACTAACACAAATGAAGAACTAACCAACCACAAAAGCGGGGGATTTCTACCAAACAAAATATGATATTTCATGATAGCTTGCTAGAGTTGGCCTATAGCTGCCCGGTTGCTAGCATTGGGTAACCTGGTAGCTTTTTCCAACTATTGAATGGGGTCAACATAAATAAAACTCACGACGCCACTGCCTTGGATTGGGGAATTTCTACTCGGGCTTCAACAGGGCTTTGATTAAAGACACGTCGACACCGATATGATGATATGATGTGATATGATGTGATATGATATGATATGACTTAATGTGATAGGGATTTAATCATGACAAATGTTAATTTCACCCTAGCAATAGTCGTACACATATGTAAATCATGGCCATGGATTTGTCAAATACTATGAACCAAAAGGAAAACATGTGGATTTACAGGGATCTCCATTGGCAATGTTCACTGGTTTGAAAACTGATGGATTTTCCTCGGCAACTTCGGGTTTAAATATAGGGGAGGTGATGGCCAACAATACAGGTGATACAACAGGACTATCATCAACGTCATTTCCCTAAAATAGGTATTCTCCATTGTCTTCCAAATACGTTTTTTTCCAGACATGGGGTTTCCATAAATGGGGAAAATCCCCAAAATGGTTGGTTTATTATTTGGAAACGCCTCTTAAATGAAAAGATTATTTAGGGATACCCCCCTCTTAAGGAAACCTCCACATGGATTTCTCGTCGAAACCGTGGGATTCACTATTTGCCAGCGACCAACGTCAATGATTGGGGCAGGGGTGAATGATAATCGTCTGAGACTGGGGAAGTTGCCTGATGAAACCAAGATTTCACATGTCAATCTCATTGATTAAACCCATATTTTAGTTTGTGACATTACACGTCAATCATAGGGTATACCCTCCGGGAACATAGCTATTGAAAATGGCCATAGAAATAGTTGATTTACCCATAAAATATGGTGATTTTCTATATAGTTATGTTAGTTTACCAGAGGGTATGTGTAAACCGATCTTTTCTGGTTGGTGGTTTTAACCATCTTGAAACATATTAGTCAATGGGAAGGATTATCCCATATATTATGGAAAATAGAAGTCATGTTCCAAACCACCAACCAGTTTCTGATAACCACATCTTGTGATATAATGCAATGAGTTATGTTGACGGGAAGGGAACATTGGAATTGAACCAATGGAGTGGACCAGGGATGGCGAGGCATCCTACTTTGAGACAACGCCGCGTTGTCTAATGCAGGGACCTGCCCAGAATTGTTCAGAGTTTACCAACAGATGGTGTGAAATCGCCCACTGGGTATATTTTTCATAGCTATGGAAAATTGACCATACATAATCATACATAGATGGATGCTTTAGTACTATTCAAACTATTCACCTACAAAAGATGGTGATGTTCCATTTTTTCCACTATGTTAAATAGCCATAGGGTATAGTATATCCCATTATATAATAGCCATCCTATGTATATCCATGTATATCAATGGGACATATATCCCATACATCACATTAAACATCCATGTATATCAATGGGATGGTGACATATATCTGGGATTATCTGGGTAAATTATAATATTTCATTAACCTGAAATCTTGGGCCATTTGGGGATCATTTCCCCTACTAACTATGATTATAGTGAGGGAGAACAGTGAGGTCGTTATAATTTACCCAGATATATACATAATATGCCCGATTTCATCAACACCCAGTGAGGATAGAAACACATATCCTGGATCAATGGGATGGTGACATCCTATACCCACATCCCTTAAGAGTCGACGCCACCGGCCGCGGATGCGGTGCCCCCAGCACCGGCGGCGCCGCGGAGCTGAGGTTCCTGCGTATTGTACCGAAAAGTGGGGCTTTGTTTTTATGGTGTTTCAATGGTGTTTCAATAGGGATTTCATGGGAATCTATATGGATTATATGGTATTTTAAACACTAAGTTAAATGTTTACATGTGGAAAACCAGTGGGGAAAGCCGTTGGGAGAATGATCCACTTAGAAATGATATGGCTTTTCCATTGGTTTTCCACATACCTATGTTAGTTTACTGGCGACTTTTACTCCAAAAAAAGTCGGATTCGTGACCTTTTTTTACATGATTTAACTGATTTAAGCGTCAAACAATGATTGGACTGAAAATCAACAATAAAAGGTATCAATACCGGAATACCCATTGAAATTCCCAATTATTTAAAGAACATATTAGTATTGAATCCTAAAAGAAAGTATGGAGACCCCAATGGCCAATCCAGCTAGAAGATTAATTCCCATAAATTCCCAGTCTGGATTTATGATGATGTATAATATACCATTGTTTTTTCCTTGAATCCCCAACAATTCCTCTTGTATGTCGTATCATGTCGTAGAAAATGTATCAGATCAAGACCTGCAGTTGCTTGAAACCGGAAACCGCTGTCAAGCGGCCCCCGCTTCTTGGGTGAGTTGGCCGAGGATCGTTGGCCCGAATCACCTGAGTTCTGGCGATCCCCAATTATTCGGGAATGGCGAGAATGGCGATTTAAGATATCTACATGATTTAAGATAGAAACCAACAGATTTAAATTATTTAAGATATCTAAAATCAACATGATTTATGATGATTGAGCATATTGGATAAATAAATATTGATGCCTGATTATTGATCATTTATAGACATGTATTATTCGATGATTTTCTTGGCTATAAACCTGCATTTATAGGGAATGTCCCATTACCACGGTTGATTTATTTATTGATGACGATGACGATGACGATGGCGATGACTAACAATTCACCCCCAGGAAAAATATCGATCAGTGTGTCGGTGTATTATACCATAGTATTCTGGTTGGTGGGTTTAACCATCTTGAAAAATATTAGTCAGTAGGCAGGATTATCCCAGATATATATATATATGAAATGGAAAAATAAAAAATCTTCCAAACCACCAACCAGTACTATACCATCATGATGCCCTACAACAATGGTCCCCCTCCCCGTTACAAGTTGGTTCAAAAACATCCCATGAGTCTGATAGATTTACCATGAACCATACGAAAAAAATCACCTGTTTATTTCTACCAACTTAGCTATCGTTTGGGAGCACCTCGAGGAGCAAATGGATTATCTATGGATTACAATACCCATGTATAGTAGGATTCCTATATCATCAGCAGAATATTTTCTATGGAATTCTACGGATTATACCCTCTGGTAAACTAACATAACTATGGAAAATCACCATTTGTTATAGGTAAATCAACTATAAATGGGCCATTTTCAATAGCTATGTTAAATTAACAGAGGGCACCATGCATTGTATACCCCAAAAAAACAGATCACCCCGGTAGACGCCGACATCCCCATGCTTGGTCCAAGGTAACCCTTCTCGCCAAGCATCGGCTAATCTCCAGAACCTGCCAGGAAGGGGATATCCATAGGATACCATGAAATATCATGGAATACGAATGGCATACAAAATTATGTGTATGGAATATTATATCGTATTTATGATATGATATGGTATGTACATGGGATCTTCATGTTTTTTTTTTTTAATGGTATGTATATATATTGCCAACTTGGTATTTGGGTGTGTCTGAGAAATGTGGTTTATGGCAATTTATATGGGAAAAGTGCTGAGTAGCCAGTTGATGCAATTTCGCACGCTATTTCGGAGGGTTTGACCTATACACTGGTTTTAAAGAGCGGATGTCTAGAATAATCGACTTTTGGGTTCCAAATATGGTGTGGACAGCATTTCGGAAGTCAACGAACGAACATGTCATAGGTAATCCAACCTCGCAATAGAACATTTACCAGTCCAATCAAATCGATTAACTGTATACACTAGCTTCCGCCAATTGGCAGTTAACCATGGTATTTTCCTGTGAAAAAATATCTCAAGCTAACCATGTAAAAGATGATGTAATATTGCTATCAATTTAGTACATATACTCACTAAATCAAATAACCACTTTCCACAACCATTGAATAACCATTAACCATTGAATAACCACTAAATAAATAACCATAAACAACCATAAATCAATAACCACTACATAACCATTAACCATTGAATAAGCAGCATCGCATCGCCTCCTTGGTGCTCGAGATGCTTGCCTGCTTTGTCTCTTCCTTGGCCTCCTGACATCAGAAAACACACCGAGCTGACGAAAAATGGGATGGAAAACCCATGGAATTTCTATAGGATTGAAATCCAGAAATTATACCCATAAGACATTGTAACATATGATATATAAATATATATGTGATATATGTTTCTAGCTCCATGTTACCCAAATTCAGAAAATGTACATATATTATGAGTCCATCGTACTCCAGACCTGTCTCTTTGGACCCACTGTTTTCCCAACCTGTTTCCCTGTGTGTGACATGTTTCACACCTGTGAAATGACTGGTTGCGATCAGAAGACCTTTCAGCTCAATTTGGAAATTGTTTGGCACCATGTCGATGCCTTGTGTTGTTCCTGAAATGCTATGGAGCCTGGATGAGCTAAAGCGTGTCCTGACAAGTGAGTTTCCCATTTTGGAGACTGAAGAAGGAGAGGGTTTCAAAATATTGTTTGACTTGTTTGTTGAGTGGGCTGAAATCCTGTTAAATTACAACAACCAGCATCCGCTCGCTCTGTTGAA
>Ga0126342_10004306_pt1 | contig 24205 bp, 22 predicted proteins | sample Cyp1metagenome_FD_92528 | JGI IMG/M metagenome (GOLD analysis project Ga0126342, IMG submission 92528) | Coral microbial communities from Lord Howe Island, Old Settlement Bay, Australia - Cyphastrea 1 metagenome | ecosystem: Host-associated > Invertebrates > Cnidaria > Coral ...
GATATGAAGTGATATGAAGTGATATGAAGTGATATGAAGTGATATGAAGTGATATGAAGTGATATGAAGTGATATGAAGTGATATGAAGTGATATGAAGTGATATGAAGTGATATGAAGTGATTGAAAAGCTATTCAAAGGCGTTAAAATCGTGGCACGAAATGTTGGCCCACCACGTTCTTCGTAACGGTCCTGATCATTGAAGCGGTCTGTCCCAGGAGGATGAAGGATGGAGATGCACACACGTCCGTCAGGATAGATGTTCGGATGCCACATCTCTGTTTCAAACCTCGGATGGTCCACGTCGAGCGAGTATGGCTAAGTCGCACCGACTGCTGTGCTAAGTTTGGGGAGAACTTTTCAGCAGATAAAGACATCGACAACATGAATGTGTCACAACAAAGTGTCACTTAATCACTTAAGTGTCACAACAATTTGTGTCACAACATACATCCCCTGCCAGTGGCAACCTGCCGCAACGTTCCAAGAGGACTGCCAGACTGCCAGTGGACTGCCTCTCCTGGGGGCCAAGCTTCATCTCCGGAGGATTATTCGGAAAGTCTGCCGGAAAGTTCAGGACTGCGCTGAAGATGCCGCCTTCGTACCTCAGATCTTCGGTGAGTGAATTGCACCGAAAATGTCGCACTGTCGCAGCCTATCTTTCTGTATCGTTCATATTCGTTCATGATTTCATGATCTTTCTATATCTTTCTTCTAAATTTCCCTGAACCCGTGCAGCCTGTGCATTGAAAAGAAGGGCAAGCTTGTGTGAAAACTCACTCTAAATGGCAATTTTCAATAGCTATGTAACAAATTACCAGAGGGTAATATGGTGTACTCATACAGCCGTCTGCAGGAAGAACTCTGGCAACTCGGGATCGAGCAAGCTGTCCTGAGGTCCTTCAAATACAACTCGCCATTTGAAGAAGTCCTGCCAACTGGTACTGGTTGAGAATGAAAAAATCAACGCTACCGCCACCTAGATTCCTAGATCTCAGTTCTCAATATTGCTTCATCTACAAGCCCTTGTACCTTTATAATACCCTATAGGTCCTATACAAGGGCATGCTCCTTTGAGCATGCTGCGGCTGATCATGCTGATCATGCTGTACCTCTTGTTTGTATCCCAAACATAAAACATCATAAAACGAGACCACAAGAAATGTGCTACGGATGGTGGCAGTGGCATGCAGTGGCTCCGAGTCATCATCCAGACCCACGGAGAAGCCGCTGCTCTCGTCCTACAAGGCTTCGCAGTTCGCAGCAGGTTGAGCTTCGAAACATTTCGAACCTACACATCGCTTCAAAATCTTCAGATATATTTCAGATATATTAAAAAGATATATTTCAGATCGTTTAAAAAAATTGACGTCACATCGTTGCGCCGCGCATTCGCGACCAGTGATTTCCACCGGCTCCAGTGAAGATCCATGCAGATCCCAAGGGTGTGAGGCCCCCCGTGGTGATGTTTGTTGGTGAACAAAAGCCCCAGTAACTAACTATCGTTATGTGCGTAAACCATAAACCATAGTTGTTATATGGGGGTTTCCATGGGTGTACACCCCTAGTTATCATATCTTATCGTCATTTATCATCCATTTGAGATGCGGATTTTCATGGATTTTCCAATAAATGTTAAATCAACCATCCAGCGATATTTTGGGGGATTTGCCATGACGATTAGGAAGCCATCATGAAATCTGGGCCTTCATCAGTTGGCACAGTTCTTTCTTCAACATCTCCCTGGCCACATGAGCCATGGCCTGAAAGCAGGGCGCCAGAGGCACAGGGTTGGATCTGGGTGGATCTGGGTGGGTAGCTGGGTGTGATCAAGCCGGATTAGACTCGGAAACCAACCAGAGTTCTGTAGAATGACGTGATATGACGTGCATGGCGTGCATGATGAATATATTAAATATAATTTAAATATATGATGCACATGCCGCATAGTCATCCTCAGAATCCGCCTGTCTTACCATAGAAATTCAATACTTCTGGAAGTCTGGATCCTCAACGGACTTTGACAGCGGGACTCGAAACATTATGAAACATTATTATAATAATATGATGAAACATTGGAAAATCCATCTGATATCTGATCACTGATAAAAATCTGATCTGGGATGCCCAACTTTGATATCTTGGAGCGCTGCTTTCTCTCGTCTGTACTCGACTCTTCTTCCTCTATATCTGAGCCAAAAAAGTGATCTGAAGAGATCGCTTCAGAGCCTCAAAAATCCGAACATGTCAACATGGATCATGTTGGATCCATAATATTTGTTGATCCATGTGCAACAACAAACCACAACACATTAAAACAACAATCCACAACACAAAAAAACAAACATCGGGACGGAGGTGTTCTCCACTCCGACTCGACGCTGGCAATGCTCTTTCTAAAGGGACGTGGAACGTATCAAATTGGTCCCCTGTGAAGCTCGGACGACTTCGCACTGAAGCCCACGGTCCGAGGGGGTGACTGCTCCACCCAAGCGAAATTCTGTGAGATCTGGTGGTGGCAAGCAATCACATTCAAATACATTCAATATCATTCCAATCACACAGAACTGACTAGGGCCTAGGACTCTAGGGCCTAGTAGGCCAATTTCGATGGGCTGCCGCAGTCAGACAAGAAATATTTAGAAATTAGGAGGCAGAAAGCCTTCAGAAACGTTTGCTCGCTGCTCCTGTCTGCTCCGGTCACATTTCCTTGAGGTCCTCGAGTGGCAAGTAGACCTGAATCATGGACTATGCAGCTGCTATGCTTCTATCCTAAGCTTCCACAAGTCAATGGCGAGCAACGAAACGCATAGAATTTTGTTTCAAAATTCTGAATAATTTTGAACACATACTCATACTATACTCATATACTATACTCATACTATTATATCATTATCTCTTGTATCTATTAATTACATATTACATCATATGTGTCTTATTATGTACGGTTCTTTTGCGCTTTGAGAAAGACAAACCTAGTTTCGACCTGTGCAGATTCTGACTGCACCTCGATGAACTCTGTAACCCGGCGTGAAGGAATCAATTGATGATGAGGTTTCCACTGGGGATACCCCAAAATGGATGGTTTACATTAGAAAATCACATGATTTTCGGGATGTTTGGATGTTTGATGATGTTTGGGGTTTGTTCAATCTTGTTCAATCTTGTTCAATCTTGTTCAATCTTGTTCAATCTTGTTCACAGGTCATTGTTTGGGGCTTGTGCACCCGTGGCATTTGCGCCTCACTCCCAACTTCAGCGAACTTCTTGCTCATCTCTTTCATTCCCTCCTTCAAGGCAGCTCCATTGTGCTGGGTAGACGGCTCATTTTGAACACGAAGACCGGATCATTTCTGAACATACAGACGAACAAAAACACCGGCAAGAGCCACTTTATACAGAAATTTACAGGAAAATGCCGCGCCCCAGAACCTAGGACCACACTTTGTGCGCGCCTGCGCAGTCGAAATGCACTTGAACATTTCACAAGAGCCACTTCATATGGAAATGTATAGAAAAATGCCGGCGCCCAGAATGAGCACCCTGACCGGCCTCTACACCTACCGTAAGAACCCCTCAGTCTGGACACACTGTTTGGGGAACAAAAAGGGCCAAGACTGACACTGCGAAATCAGAAACCAGGAAACCAGGAAACTTCGACGCCCGGAAACTAGAACCTCGGGAAACCAGGAGACCAGGAAGCCAGGAAACTAAATAACCAGGAAATTATATAATAAGAGATCAACAAAAAACTAAGAGACCAGAAAACCAGCAAACAAGCAAACCCCACGAAACCAGGAGACCGGGAAACCGGGAAAACAAATAACCAGGAAAGAATAAAACCAGGAAATAACCTCAAGAGACCAGGAAACCAGGGAGACCAGGAAACCAAGGAAACCGGGAAACCGGGAAAACCGGGGGAAGGAAACCAGGAAACCAGGAAAACGGGAAGGGAAGCAGGAAAGCAGAAAACCCATGCCAAATACGCGTTCCAAAACGAGCTAGTTTCCGGGTTCTAAAATGAGCTGGTTTCCGCGTTCAGAAATGATGCGTTTTCCTTGTGCTGAATGGTGCATCAGTGTTCTCCCAAATTGGTCCCCGATGGCATTTTCAGCCAATACATTTTGAGACAACCGGAGCGACAAGGCCAATGGCTGCAATGGCTTGCCTGTTCTGTTTTAGAGCGATGAAGCTCGGCAAGAAGCATGTCAACACCATTCTACCAGTTGGATTGGAAATCGCCCTCACATGACGTCGCACAACTATCTAGAGCTGAGATGAGCTCAGGGTGAGCTTAGGATGAGCTTAGGATGAGCTTAGGATGAGCTTAGGATGAGCTTAGGATGGTTCATGAAGTCCGCTCAAAGTTCTTAGGATGTTTCTGATGTTTCGGGAAGTCCGCTTTGCAGTTTTGCTCCTCGAGGACTTTCTCGGTATCATCCTCAGCATAGCCGCGCTCGGCAGCATAGGCGCGGACATCGTCAGTGATCTTCATGGAGCAAAACCTGTGCCAGGTGCGTGGAACGTGAAAAACATGTGACAAAGAAACGTTACCCTGGAAAATCACCATTTTTAATGGGTAAATCCACTATAAATGGCAATGTTCAATAGCAAACTGTTAGTTTACCAGAGGGTACACAATGTGCCAAAATCGCAATTGTGCCAAAATCGGCGGTCTGTTTTCCGGCGACTTCCAGGCTACACTTGGGCCCTGAGGCCCCAACTTCGGGCCACACATCGAGCAGAAATGCGCGTTCTTCCCAGCATCATGAGCAATCGTCTCGTCATGCATCTCGCGGGCGGTGACGGGATCCTGGGCGATGTTTAAATCATCAAGCAGTTCTCATCAGCTGACACATTGCTCTCATTATTCACTGGATTGGTTTTGTTGGGAAAATCTACAGGAAACCATGGTTTTTACCATCAAATATATGGGGTTTTCCAGTAATTTTCCCATCATCCAATTCTATGAATTGTAGATTGCACGGCAATCAGATTGGACAAAGTGAGAGAGTGAACGAAGCAGACCCTACTTTGCAGTAAGTTGTAAGCAATGTGTCTTGCACCAGTTGAAAGTGCTTGGAAGTGACTGTTGGTCACGAGTTCTGGGATCCATTTACATATGAATTGAATGCCTGGTAAAATATTGCGAATTACCGACATGTGTCACCTCTTGCATGAGCTAGTTGCACAGGTCAGGCTTGTAGATGCTTGTAGTCGAGAGAATAACGATGACATCATGAGGGTCAGGATGAGGATGAATGTGACAATGATTCAGGATACTGAGGATGAGGATGAGGATGATGGTGATCATTTTGCTGATCATTTTGCTGATCCTAGTGATGGGGAAATCGGCATGATGATGCTGGGGAGAAGGGGTATCCAGAATGATGTCCTAAAAACTCTGGAGTCCAGCCAATCTGAAAATCCTTCTGTGTATGTGGGTGTATAGAATTTATCACCTCAATCATGTGTCCCCTCTTTGTTGATTTGAATACCCTCTGGTTATGACTAACATAGCCATGGAAAATGGCCCATAGAAATAGATGGTTTCCCTGGGTTTACCTGGGTTTACCTATTAATAGCATGGTGATTTTCCATGGCAAACTGTTAGTCATAACCAGATGGTATTCAAATGAACAGAACGTAAACCTGGAGTCGACTCCTCCCACAACCGAGAGACCAAGGCAAGGTTGAACTGATCGTTCCAGCGGAACCTGAGAGAAATCCATTGAAAGCCACATTAGGCACCAACGCGAACACGCCATTTCTACCACGGACCTACCACTGACCTACCACAGTTTTCTTCAGAAACAAAACTTGACATTGATTTTCGTCATGGTCAAAAAATCATCAAACGCTGGATCTGAGCAATCTGAGCAATCTGAGCAATCTGAGCAATCTGAGCCATCGTACTCGAATCGAGCCTTGGACAAAGTATCGTCCCACTCCTGTGCCCGTGGATGTCCTTTGGCCTCGGCGACTCGACTCTTTTCATACTCGACAGCTATCGACAGCTACAGAAGTTGCAGAAGTTACAGAAACGTTTTTCCAAAGTACCCTCTGGCAATGACTAACATAGCTATTGAAAATGACCATTTATAGTGGATTTTCCCATAAAAAATGGTGATTTTCCATAGCTATGTTAGTTTACCAGAGGGTAATCAATTCGGTCCCAGGGAAGCTGAGACATAGATACCCGACGAAAAAAAAACAGATTCCCATCTGGTCAAATCACCACGTTGAACTGGGCGACTGAACAAGTGCCTTTCTTCCTTTTCATCACCATAACAATAGTGGTTATAATACCAATAATAGTGCTTATATATGGTTATATGATGGGATTATAACTTTATAACATATATTAACATATTATATTATTTTCTTGTCATTTCTTTTCATCCCAATTTATGATGGCATGTTTTCGTCCGTTCATTCTGTTCATTCTCCTGTCTCCACTGTGAGGTCCTTGCCAAGTCGGCTGCGTGGGCAGCAATACGGTACGCTATGATGCCGGCCTCGCCATGCGGCGGTGGCGGCGGCAGGAGGACGGAGCAAGTCGGCTGCATGCGTGTGTTCAGCGACTGAGCGACTCTTTACTTGCCAGATCTTGCCAGATTCAGAGAATCATTTCATCAAATGGATGGGTGATTCACAAATGATGGGGAGAATGACAGTAGCTGGATATATTGATGTATATTGACATATTGACATGTGTTGCTAAGATGAATAATTAAATATCATGCCCGCTGGCACTTGGGTGGCTCAGTAGGTGATACGAAGCAGGAATGTATGAAGGGCTGCTACCAGTCGAACCCCCAATGAAGGAGCAAGAGCTAGCGCCTGGAGCATGGGACCAGGAACAGCAAAAGCCTTGTTTAATAAGGGCTGCAGTTTTTTGGGGGGGGGATTGTTGTTTTGTTTTTTAGCGATTCTTTTGATTTTCAGTTTGGGGCACTTTCCCGGCTTTTTTTTTGCGTTTTGCAGCCAAACTCTCCCATTTGCCACAAAAGCCAGAGCAGCTACAAACTCTGGAAAAAAGGAGAGTTGTGGCAATGCGTGTCGGACGTGGTTCGACGCTGATACGCTGTTCTGCTGAGTGCTTGATAAGTTGCAAGCCTGCAGCGTAATACACTGATGCGCTGGTACGCCGGTACGCTGGTACGCTGGAACGTCGATACGCTGGAACGTTGATACGCTGATACGCTGGAACGTTGATACACTGATATGCTGATACGATGATGCGCTGATACGCTGATACGCTGAAACGGTGTAACCGGTAACAGTGCAACCGTGTAACCAGTGTAACCCGCATAACCGGTGTATCAGGTGTAAAGAGGGTTGGAAGAGGACCAAAAGCCGAGCGAGAAACAAACAACAGAGAGGCACGGTGTCAAGTCTTGGAAGCAATCCATCCAGCCATATCTGCCCATCATTTATCCTGGGCAACGGGTAAGATGCAGACTTATTAAAGGAGGGCAATTTTTAATGGTCCTTTTTCCATTGCTGACACAAGTAGTGTCCAGCATTTTGCGCAGCACCGGTTGCACCGTTACACCGTTTGCACCGGCTACACGTTCAAATCTGTTCAAATTGTTGGACATCCTTTCATACCCTCTCTTTGACTTCCCTTCCTGGCTTTTAACGGGAGCGACACCTGAACGACAGGGAGGGAGTCCAGCCACTACTTTGGAGTACAAAGCTTTGATTCGGCCAAGACTGTGCAAATCGCAAAAGTGGATCGCGACACAACGTGTGGCATGCTCGTAACACTCGAAATCAAGCTATATTCAGGGGGGGTATTCAGAGCACAGCTGTCTTTGTCATGGACAGCAGGCACTCGAACGAAGAGCAGCAATTGGCACATATTGGCACAAATCACAGCACTAATTTGTTTTCTATCCTTCGTGCGAAAGTACTTGCAAATTCTACTTGCAATCGAACGACAATTCCAAACTCCATTCCTAAGCCAAACTTTTCTAGTTCCTTGGTATCCTTGGAGTTTCTTTTCCAAATTTAGAGTATGGACATGTCACATATGTCACATTTATGGACCCTAAGATTCGAGGGTTTCTTTTGTTCAGCACCTTCACATCCTCTCGATTTGGCAGCCCCAAATGCTCCTTTGGCGTCACGTAGCAAAGCATGGCTGTCCTCGCGGCCAAGGCAATTTGTTTCCTAACGGCAGCTTCAGCATGGCAGACAAAACGCGCACAGCAGTCCCCATGGCACCGATGTTGGCGGCACCGATGGCACTCGTAATGTGATCGTAGCCGGGGGCAATGTCTGTGGTCAAAGGCCCCAAGGTGTAGAATGGTGCCTGGCACGCAACGTGATCAACGTATAGAAGCTTTGTAGCTACCTTCTGGTAATTTGTTACATAGCTATTGAAAATCACCATAGAAATAGTGGATTTACCCACTATAGATGGTGATTTTCCAGTTCGCTATGTTAGTCATAACCAGAGGCTACAAACCAGTGATTATTAACCATGATTAAGCTGATTAAGCATTATTAACCATCATTACCCCATACTAAACGATACATGAAGAATGCTCCAAACTCCCAACTCAAGAGCTCTCCTCGTGGCACCAGTCGAGCTGTTTCCGCATGTTGTCCGGGATCTTGTGTAGCGGCACATGTCCCGGTCCTTCGTTCATCACCTCAGCGGCCGTCAACATATGAAGCTTGCGGCAAGGGCTAGCCTCTGGTAAACATACAAAAAACGATGGAAAATCACCATGTTTCATGGGAAAATCCACTATTTCTATGGCCATGTTCAATAGCAAACTGTTGACATAACCAGAGGGTAAAGGGACAAGTGGCACCTGAAGAAAAAAAATCAGATCACGCCGAATTTTTTTTCCTCTAGCAGCTGTGAGGAGCTGCTAACTGTTAAAAATTTGAGATCACCAGGCAAAACTATGCAAAACCATCACCTCGCATCTGGTTACCTGGTTGGCTAAAGTTGATTCAAAAGGCCAAGCGGATTCTCGGTATCCGAAAGATTCCGAAAAGATTCCAAAAGGCTCAGGTCCCATAAGTCCCAGTCCCTGCCTGGACGCCCTTTTGCCAGGCACGCATTGTCAAATCACCCTGGACCTGCACAGCTTTGCACAGCTATAAGGGACGTTCTTGTTTATACATTTTTCGTGTTGAATACATCTGATGAATACATTGAATAGGTTGAACAAAAATATCCCCCCTGATTGAAGCTCTATGGAATGGAATGGTGGGGTTTAAGGGTACCTAATGGTACCTACAATGTGAGGCCCCCAAGATAGCTAAGTTGGTGAACATAACTCCCATAACTATGGTTTATGGTACTTATAACTATAGTACTTATAACTATAGTTACTGGGGCTTATAAACCAACTTATAACTGGAGGGCCTCACATTGTACCCATCAAGGGGGATGAATACATCTGATTCTGATACAGTTGACATCTCCACGCCTTGAGCTCACTGAACTGGGCTTCATCATTGGCATCCTGCGAATCTCAGGCGGCCTCCTCTGACAAGCAATTTATTTGTATAAGTTTTCATAAGATACATAGTAACACATAGTAACGACTCCAGTTTCACCAGTTTCACCAGTTTCACCAGTTTCACCAGTTTCACCAGTTTCACGTTTCGCCGACTCTTTCACCTTTCAATCCCTCAAAAAATCGTCAATTTTGGATATCTAAATTGACAAATTGTCCCTTTTTTCCCAGCCCATCGATGTACGAAACTGGTCACACACTCCACATGTCGAGATGTCGAGCCTTGATACAGCCAGGACGAAGTCCATCCCCGATGCTGAGGGACCTCTGCGTAAAAGCTGTGGAAGTGTTGCGTATTTCCATGTATTTCCATATGTCTATGTAGGTAAACATGTACCCTCTGGTAAACTAACATAGCTATTGAAAATGGCCATTTATAGTGGAATTTCCCATTAAAAATGGTGATTTTCCATAGTTATGTTAGTTTACCAGAGGGTAGGTAAACATGTAGGTAAACATGTATGTATATGTATATCCCATTTAATTAATATCGCTTGGGGAGGGCATTTGATCCCTTATGATGATAAGTTGAAAATCATATCCCATATTGTCCAGAGAGGGTGGGACATTTGATCCATTTTGATCCCTTATCAACATACGTGGTGGAGGAACGTCATTCCCACGGGTGCTGAGCGTGCTGAGCAGGTCACACATCATATTGCTTGCAAATGTCCAGGATGTCATCCCAGTGTTGATATGCAAAATTCTCCTGTCATGGCTGTCATGGCTGTCATGGCTGTCATGGCTGTCATGCTGCGTAACGGAATTATTGGCAAAACTGGGTAGCTGTAGTATGCTGTCAGTATGACATTATATGACATTGCTACAATGAATAAGAACCAATGACAAACGACAGATGGTGGAACTGCTACTGAATGAAGTAGCAGAGAACTTTGTGGCCAAACATGCTCCCAAACATCAAGGAAGTTTCTCAAGGACTGCAATCAAGATCCAGCATTGGCCATCATCCGTCCATGTTGATCATGTTGATCATATTGATAAACGAATTCTAGAGACGAAAATGATATTAGAAAAAAGTCCCAATTTGGCACCTCGTGCTTGGAGATGCAGAGTTTGGCATGAATGGAACCACCACGGCTGACCTGTGACGGTTTCCTTCACAGGCTCTTAGGACTCTTCGCTCTGGCAATGTCGTACATTCCGGTATATTCTGCAAAAATTCTGCATGCGGTCAAGTTCTCCTGAATGTGGAATACTCCATTGGCTGTTGATTCAGAGCATCTTCTTTCTCTTCTTTGTGTTGACTATATGCTGATTATGGTTCATCACAATTCATCAAGCTTCATCACAAAAATTATGTCACAAATGATGTCAATGATTTTCAACTGTTGTTCCATGTCATGTCCAAGCGGCAATACCAGTGAGGCGTTTTGCGGTGAGTGGCACGAAGCGTAGCAACACACCGGCATGAATCGTCCTTGGGCATCTTCGGGTTGTCTTTATAGCGAGTTCACATATAGTTCACATATAGTTCTCACATGTCAATGGTTATTCTATAATTCTATAATAACTAGTAAACTATACCATTGTTATAACTGGTATATAACTAATGTATAACTGGTATAACTAATAGTCCTTTTCAATCCGATCCGGCAGCATCCAACATATTTCTAACGGCAGGAAATCAATTTTCGTATCGACGTTCCAGGGATCCACACCAATAGTCCACACCCTGTTCAGCCTGCTCAATCAGCGTCTCGCGGAAGACCTGGCGCTGTGAAAGTTAGAGGAAACTTTGACTAACCGATTTCAACTTTAAAAAAAAAAGATGTCTGAAACATTCAAACATAAACAGAAAGATGTCATTCATAAATTTCAACTTAAATAGATTTCATATAGATTTCATTCAGAAATCCATTTCATTTTAGAAATATTCAAAGCCAAATGATTTGGGGATTTCTGGATTTCATCGGTTGGAGATGTGTGGATTTGATCGCACCTCCCATGTCAGATTCTCTGCAATGCCGTCGACCTGCGATCCGTGACCAAGGACTGATTCAGCGTTCAGCGCCGTGACTATCCATGCTATGCTATGCTTTAATATGACTTATATATGCTTATCACACTTATCACATCTTATCACACTTATCACATCTTATCACACTTATCACATCTTATCACACTTATCACATCTTATCACACATATCACACTACACTGTAGATACTGTAGATACTGTAGCTGTCAGAGAATGCTACGTCTGATCACAGTCACGTGTCACTGATGAATGCCCCCATGGCCACCAGTCGCCTTCTCCAAAGCCTGGTAGATGGGCACAGTTCCCACCGGCAGTGCCTCGAAACTGGCACTCGTGACACTGTGAGATGTTGCGAGACCACGGTGAGATGGCTCTTATTGTGGCTCTTAATGGGATATTCATGGGATATTGTTGGGATATTAATGGGATATTATTATGAACCTATATGAACATATACTAACATTCTCTTATTAAGATTATGTACCCTCTGGTTATTTAACATAGCCATGGAAAATCACCATGTTTTATAGGTAAACCCAGGTAAACCATCTATTTCTATGGGCCATTTTCCATGGCTATGTTAGTCATAACCAGATGGTAACATATATTAACACTATCTTAGTTGACGCGAATGAACAAAACCCCTCCACCTTGTCCCTGAGGAGAGCACACTGTTTCGAATGATCCACTCACGTGTCTCATGGATGTGCTTTCCAGTGCTCAAGTCCATAAGGGTGTCGGCACCTGGCCACAAAAAAATCTCAGCCGCCAGGGGTTGTTCAGTCGGTTCTTCAGTCTTGGAACATTCCAAAGGGCGCAAATATGCGCAAATCATTGGAATCAAAAATTGAAATCATCCCAAATTTGAAACCAAAAATTGAACCATTTCTGCCAACTGTGTCCACCTCTCTTGCGAAAAAAACACTGCCCTGATGGCCATCAACTGCAATCCACACTGCAATCCACACTGCAATCCACACTGCAATCCACGCAAGTCGGCACCCCACAGCGAGCTCCACTGCAATTTCTCAACCTCCTCTTCAATCGTGGAGGCCTCATCAAACAAATAGCCTCTGGTAATTTTTTTCGTAGCTACTTCTCAAATGAACCATTTAGTTAATTTAGTTCTTTGATTTACCTATAAAAGATTGTCATTTTCCAGTTCGCAAATTGTTAGTTTACCAGAGGCTAGCAGAAACAGCACCTATCGAATCAGTCCACTAGGTCGTCCCTGAGGCCGCCAGCTACTGCTGAGTTGCCAATGTTGGAGTTGATCTTCACCTGGCAGACTCCAACCCACTAAGCGATAAATATTATATTGTATTATATTACATTACATTACATTATATTATATCATATTATATCATATCATATTATATTATATTATATAATAAAGTATTACATTACATTATATTATATCATATCATATTATATTGTATTGTATTATATTATATTATATAATAAAGTATTACATTACATTACATTACATTATATTATATTATATCATATAATATTATATATCATATTATATTATATCATATTATATTATATTATAAAGTATTACATTACATTACATTATATTATATCATATTGTATCATATTGTATTATATTGTATTATATTACATTACATTACATTACATATTATATTATATTATATTATATTATATTATATATACAGATATATTACACATATTAAATATGATATATACATAATTATACATATATCATATGTATATATATATATATTATATATATATACTCAAACTAAAATGCACTACACTCTATCACAAGAATAATACAAGAGATGGAGACTTGCTGCACGTTGGTTGGTGGTGCAATAACCATCTTGAAAAATATGAGTTTGTCAATGGGAAGGATGACATCCCATATATTAATATGGCAGTGTGTCAAAACCTTGTACCCCTGTAGTTCACATCAAAATAGCTGGTAAATGGATGTTCATCCCACTAAAAATGGTATGTATAGGTATTGATCCATAGCCATATATGAAATGGAAAATAAAATTAATGTTCCAAACCACCAGAATTGTATGATGTTCATCTACTGCAGAGCCTCTGTTGAATTTATATCAGTAAACAGCAACTGGAAAATGTGGAACATCCCGTGGAAAATCCCAACATAAAGCGCCCCGTCGCCTTGAAGTGCCGGCCAATGATCATTGGTTCAGACCTCAATTTCTGCGAAGGCTTTTCTCCGGTCACTTTCTTTAAGGTCGTCACTGAGCTGTCCAACTCTGGATGATTGCGATTTGAAGGGATGATGGCCTCAGCACAGACAAGTCAAACGATGTCAAACGCCACCAGACAGAAGTCCCAAACACTTGGCGCATGGAAAAAAACGATCGGAAGGAGCAGAAATGTGGCACAAATGCATTCACATTCTGTTCACATTCATCGATGCCTTGCCTTGCCACTCAACTGAAACGTGGAATCGCCGCAGTGTCTAAGGCTCTAGCACGTCCACGAGCGACTTCAGAGCGAACAAATTCAGGTTCCATACCCTCACGCCTGAGACACAACGCCAGAGTTTCATAACTTCGGCGCGAGATCTGCCAGATTTCACGCCATATCCCCTCCTTCGGTCGCCATCGGTCGCCATGCTGTGGCTCCGTACGCAGCAATGAAAGCCATCTCTTCGGTAATGATGCCCTGCTGGGCGTAGTACATTTGAGTGCATGTGCCATCTTCCTGGCGGAGTCGTCACAAAGATTCAAGGCGCAAAGCGAAAACTCTGAAGCCGAAAACGGTGAATTTTCTTGTGGATCCAAGTGGATCCAAAGTGGATCCAAGTGGCAAACTCTACAGGATATTGAGAGCGACAAATTGAGAGAAAAAACAGGGACATATATATATATTAATATATATAATTATATATTATATACACATAGAGTATTTTGTTTTTTTTGAAAAACTTTCAGAGAGCATTTTCACCAGGGATCCCTGCTGCAGCTGCTCGCCGCTGGACCCATTCCTTTCGCAGCTTCGGCAAGCCCTCCCGAGGAGAAGTCCCTCAGAGCACAGCTGTCAACTGTCAACGTTCATAGCATGGAGGCCAGGAGAGCAATGCAGCCTCTATGATGAGCCGGACTGCAGATTTCTTACTTCTCACGGTAAAACAGGATGAACAGGATAAACAGCTTACAAGATGAACAGCTTGCGCAAAAGCACTTAGGCTTGGGCCAACAGGACCAGAAGTGTCGTACACATCCAAATGGTCGCAACCTGGGTCCTCGTCTGTGAGGTGGATGCGTCGGAAGGGCACGCGCAATGTTTCACCCGTGGGCTCATAGATGACCTGGCATCAAAATGCGGCATTTCAGGAAGAACCAAACAAAAAACATGGCATTTTATAGGAACTCTCAGTGAGATGATCTTGATGATTTTTGATGTGATGTTTCCTTTTACATTTCCTTTGACATTTCCTTTGACATTTCCTTTTACATTTCCTGGCCTCTTGGTAGATTTTCTCTGAACTTGGGTAGGCATCTTTGAACCTCAGGTGGACTCGTACTCCAAATGGATTGAAGCCGTTGACATCCCATCTGTTTTCGGCGACGGCGACCACGGCGACCATTAAGGCCATGGAGGCCACCAAACGGTGAAACCGGTGAAACGGCTGTGAAACCTCTGTAAAAACATGTGGGTGTGTCTGAAAATGTTGGCTAAACCCCAAAAAACCCAATGGTTTTGCTGATCATTATCCCTATGAAAAATGGCTATTTCATTGGGGGTATATACGGTATACCTCATTTTCAGACATAGCCATGTAAAAACTTAGGCTGCTTCAACTTCACGCACCTCACGCTGAAAGATCACCGCAGGCCAACTCAGCTGCATGCTCCCAAAGGCGGGCCCTCCAGCAGGTTCCCATCCAAACGCCTGCAGTTCACCCAAGATGACCTCCATGGGGAAGCCATAGGGCCACCAAGAGTTTTGCATGCTGCAGAATGCCTGGCCAGTGGTCATTTTGGTGTTGCGGATTGAGAATTGAAAGTCCTGGTCGTAGAGATCCAAGCCCTTTTTCACATCCGGGCCACACATTGCCTTGAAGGCGACCAACAGGGCGTCGCCCACTTCGGGCTCGACACCACCCACGCAAACTTTTCCGGGCCAACTTTGGTCTTTAATCGCAACAAGAGCAGTCTGCATCTTTTTGCCCGTGTACTGCCAAACAAAGCAAGGCCAAGAAGCACCCATACCACCGAACATGGGACATGCAGCCAGTTTCCAACCCTTCTCGCCCATAGATCTGGTGATTGCAAGGACACTGTCGTTTCGCGGGAAATAGGCCGTCCGCAAGGAAAATGCCTCAGGGTTAATGGCCTAAGGATTTGGCCGGCTGACGGTTTTCCATGGTTTTCCAGTTGTGACATGATTCTGACATGATGTACAATGTGAGGCCCCCGTTCGATAGCTAAGTTGGTGAACATAACTCCCATAACTATGGTTTATGGTACTTATAACTATAGTTACTGGGGCTTATAAACCAACTTATAACTGGAGGGCCTCACATTGTAATAAATGATGTAACATGTTATAACATGTTGTAATATGTTATAACATGCCAAGCGTTTGAAACTCTCTGCCTGCATTCCTGTGGTAATGGAAGTATTACGCAAGACTTGATCATGGTCTGCATCATATTCATCTTTTTCAACCTTCAGCCCTTCGTTGCCTTTAACCCTTCGCAATGCTTCACTAATGGTTTTTGTGACATCTTGAAGGTGTGAAGCTGTTGTACTGAGACAAAACTTTCCAGGCATATTCTGATCTTTGATTGCTCCAAAAGCCAGTGGAGCCAGTGGAAGCTGCGCCGCTTTAGATTTCAAGCGCTTGAAGACGAAGCACGGCCAATCCACAGAATTTCCACCAAAGTTTGGACCACACACCAGTTCCCAACCCAGCTTGTAGATCTCAGTCAGAACAGATAGAACAACTTTGCCTTTGGGGAAATAGGGTTTTGCAAGACTAAAAGCTTGCATGCCAGAGGTGATGTTTGTATTTTGCCAGACAATGTCCCACTCGCTAGCAGTGTCATACTCATCAAAGGCCACACGCACTTCCTTGGAGTGTTGATGCAAGGCGTTGGTGAGATTACTTTTGAGCTTCTCCACTACTTCAGGCGGACCGCAGGCGCACAGCTTGCCAGGAATATTCTGGTCTTTCATAGCAAGGAAAAGGGTTTCTGCCTTATAAAGTCCCTCACTGTCCTTCTTCAAAATAATCATTGGCCAATCAACACTTGCCTTGTCACCAACTGGTCCTCCATAGTTTGGTGAAGCAAAGGGGACAAAGCCATGTGTGCCCAATGCATCCATGAGTTGGACTACGTTTTTGCCAATGGGGAAAAAAGGTTTCTTCATGGACATGAACTGATAACCGCTGGTCATCTTTGTGTTGTGCCACACCAAATCCCAGAGGTGATCATACTCGTCCCTGCCACGGCGTGCATCGCCGCGGGTCTTCTTCAAAACAGCATCTAAACTCGCTACCAAGTCAGGGTCTGAAGTCGCTTCGCCACTGAAGTAAACTTTTCCAACCATATTTTGATCCTTGATGCCCATGACAAGGAAGTCTTTGCCCTTGCCTCCACTCCGCCACTCTTTCATGAAGCTGAGTGAAGCATCATGGTCAACGTTCACCGATCCAACGCAGCCCATGGCAGATATGGCAGCTCTATGACCCTACCGATTATAAAATGACGAATCTTACTTGAGCCTTCAATTTTTGCAGAATACAATCTAGAGAATTTTCAAAGGTGATCTATTATGATTCATTGATATTCATTCTAACATATTCTAACCAACAGCGGCGTCAACGTAGCCGCCTTTTTCTGAACTTCCCTTAAAGCAGTTTCCAAGGTTTCGCACCGAGGCACTGAAAAGCTTCCTTGAACTCTGGGTTGTAGGGATCCTTCGTGACTGTCCTCTTCCGATCCATCTGACGACGCAGGGTCCTGGCACAGACGAACAGCAATTAGTAAGTGTACCCGGCCTGGTAATGACTAACAGTTTGCTATTGAAAATGGCCATTTATAGTGGATTTTCCCATTATTCCATAGTTATGGGACAGTTTACCAGAGGGTAAGATGTGTAAAACATCACTTAGACTCAGACATAGACTCAGACATAGACATCACATGACATCACCAGCGAAAGACATTTGAAAAAAAATCACCGAAACCATCGCACCATCGCACCTGAGCCCCTAGTGGGGTGCTGGGAAGTGACGGCTAGTGCCCTGCCATGCCCTGCCTCTTGGACCTTAGGCCAAATGCCAAACTGATCCCTGCAATGGCGGCAGCACCAGCACCAGAGTCAGAAGTCACCGGTGCTGTGACACCTGTGGAGAGGGGATTCAGGCTGCAAACTGTACAGGCTGTACAGGTTCAGGCGGATCAGCTTTGCAATATTTTGCAATGAAGAGCTGGGTTATAAAACATCTAGAACACAAACACTGAAAAAACACTGACAATTAATGGCAGTTGAGCACACTTGGCCCTTTAGGAAAGGAATGCTGATTGCCGACTGCGACTTTGGCCAAAGTGATGAAGAAAACTCGGTTTGATGGAAGCACTTGCTTCGGAAGTCTTCACGTTCATATCTGACAGACTCTGCAAAAAAAAAACATGGAAGATGAAAACAAGACTAAGCAAGACCTGAAGTGTGGCCATTCGCTGTGGCGACAGATGGAGGAGAGGCTGGCAGCGCCTTGTAAACAGACTGCTCCGCAAAGGCTTTCAGCAAGACTTGAGAAAAACACAGAAAAACAGGATGACCATGGATCTTTTTCCCTCCATTTGCTCTGTAAAAAATGATATTGCAGCTGCGCAGCAGGTCAGTACTGAGATCCATTGGTAAGCACCATGTATTTTGGAAATGTGCACTGCAACACTGAGGGCGAGGCCACAAAGCTTTGAAGCGCCATGCCTCTAGACGGGTGACGTGTAAAACTGTGTAAAATGAGCAGCTGGAAGCGCAGCAGATGACAGAACAAGTCGAACGTTCCCCACCTGAAGTCGAAGAGCTGCTCCCTGCGCAAGAATTACCTGTTCAACAGAACCCGCACAAGACAGGTAGGACACCCCTTGAGGAAGTGATGAGGGAACCAAACTTGTTTCAGGTTTCGAACTCCAAGAGAAATGCAAACAAGGCAGTTTTTCTTCCAATGTCTTTGGGAAACATAGCCATGAAAACTGAGTGCGAGCACAAAAATGCATCCATCGAAAGTGTTTTGAAAACGGATTCGAAATGATCTAAGGAATTCTTAAGGATATTAATTAATAATATATCCTTAAGATATTAATAATATATTAATGATCCAGGATATTAATAATATATTAAAGATAATATCCTTAATATATGGCTTAAGATAATATACCATTAATATATTAAAGTTGCTTAAGCCGATTTGCTTGGAACATTTCATGATGGACCTCGATGGCTCGCTCTGAAAGATCTGAAAGTGCGAACCAAGGAACCCTGGTCAGGTTCCAACGGTCTGATCTCAGCACTATCCGAGTGCACCCGTGCAGCTCTGGAAGTTCTATAGACTTTGAGCCAAAGCTGAATAGTCCTTGCATTTTATTGAATTTCATGATATTTTATGAATGGTACAAGACGATAGTGACTGCCAATTTGATCTATATATTTTCTATATTTTGTATGTCTCTGCATCCAAGAATAGACTGGAGATCCTGCAACTTGGCACACCAGGCCGTTCCATTTTTCTCTGTCGTGAGCTGGCTCGGACCCATCAAAGGCCGTACATTTTTCACCATTTCTGTGGTACAACGTCGAGGGCCAGAGGCAATACACAGCCAAAAGCCCGCCCCCAACTGCACCACAAGGTGGGCTCACTCTCCATGGCAAAGCGTTGTGAAAGCGTAGGCGTGAGCCCGTGAGCCCATGAACCCGTGAGCCCATGAGCCCGTGAGACACAGACGAAGCAAGATCTGCACGCGCTGTGCCCACGGCCCAGTTGTGCCCACGGCCCAGTTGTGCCCAGTTGTGCCTGTGTGGGTCCCTTTCTGGGAGAAACGTGTACCCGAATCGGTACCTTTAGAGCTCGCTCGAGTGGAAACCGTCCAAGGCCACAGCATGCCACGGCGATTCGCTGTGACTCGTTGACATGACTGACTTGTTGAATCTCGTTGAGGGGTCAACGAGATGTTCGCAGCAAAAATGACACAAAACCCTTCAAAACACTCTTTAAAACTCTTCAGAACTCTTTGGAACGCTTTAGAACTGTAGCGACTCTAGTGACTGTAGTGGCCTTGGCTGCTCAAGAAGGCTCTGTCACAGGTGAAAATGGAAATGCTTAAAAGGAGGGTGCACAGGTACAATGTTCGCAACAACATCCAGGGAATCAATTGGAATCAATTGGAATCTATGCTATCAAGAACACCTCAAACAGAAATTGGATGAAATTGGTGTGAAAGACTTGCCCCCTTTGCATTGCCTCACCATCGTAAAACTCCGCCTGGGGCGTCCAGGCCTGAAACGGAAGACACCAGTCAGACGCCCAGCATTCAAATGACGGCCAGTGGACATCCAAAAAGGCGACGTCCCTGACCGAGAAGTTTGCACGGGCCCAGGCACCCCATTTGAAACCGCTCTTGGAACCAATCCGAAGCACTCCGGATCTCAGTCTCCAAATTCGAATACACCAGATCACGAAAAAAAAACTTCTGCCTTGCCAAGAAAACGATTCACGCATTTCGCAAAGCAAGGAACAAAAAGATACAAAAAGAGTCCGAATTCGAAATATTTCAAAGAACCAAGAACCGTGTGGTGATTGTCACCGCCTTTGTACAAATCGGGCAAGGCCGTGGCCGGCCGTGGCGGCTGCCTGTGAAGGCCATAAATCGATCAAAGCGCAGTAGCACAGTGCGTGCGCAAGTGGCGCTGGCCTTTACAGCGTTGAAAGGCCCAGCCAGGTCGCCAAATTGTCAGAGATTTCTGCCTTTGCTTTGAAATTTAGTACCAGTATATTCAAATCATACAAGTACCGTGTTGGTCTAATGTTCCTTGGCCATCTTTGGTCTCAGTTAGGACACATTTAGCCACAAGAGGCTTAAAAAAATACCTTTCAAGGTCTTAAATCTCTGCGGAGCTCTGTATGACTATGACAATGACTCTATAAATTGAGGAAGTGCTGTGGAAGCCGACTCAAATGCGACTAGGCAAGCACAAGGCGAGGGCCCTGCGGATCCCTTGCCATCGGGTGCTGTCAAGGAACAAATTCCGAACCAACAGATCCACGTTGTATCTTTTCATGAATGGACATGACCTGCGAAAGGAACTGCTCAGTGTTTCAGAAATTTGGCAGACTTTAGAGCAAAACACTTTTCTCATTCTTTAGCAACACCGACCCTCCTCACCAGCTTAGACATTTTGTTTCAAGATGTTCAAGTCATGTCAAGTCCATACTCTGAATTTGTGCCTTGACGCGGTAAAGCCGCACTGGAGCCACGTTGGGGCTTACTGTGCAGCACTTCTGATTCTCTCACACTTTGCAGCTTTGCACGGCGCGATACGCCAAAGAAGCAGCTGCCACCAGAAGAGAAGTTCAAAAAGAGATGACTCAGAACACCATGACGTCATGACACTATCATGACTCCGATTGCGATGACTAGAGTTACTATAACATACTAGCGTAACTACCACACTGCAAAATGATCATAGGGTTTTTGGCTCAAAAATGTCTAAATGTTTGGAATCCTCTAGGTGGCAAACCCAGCCTCAAAGCCACGCTTCGAGAACTCTGTACCTCAACGTGGAAACCAATGTTTTTGCCGCTCGACACTCTGCAAAGCGACAGGTCATCCAAAGAGTTTTGCAGTGACTAGTGACATCATCATTGACCATCATTAACCATCATTAATTAACCATTATATAATCATCATTAATCATTAGTGAGCTGCAAAAAAATGGTAAATCTCGTCAAATTTCAAGTTGTGCAAGGTGAAGCCCTCGGGGGGTCGCGGGGGTCTGCTAGATCTGCTAGAGTGAACTCGATTCAAGACTTCAAGACTCAGCAGGAAAATTTTTGGAAATTGATTTAATGTTTAGCTGACGATTTGTACCTGGTTTGTACCACATTAAAATGTTGCAGTCTCCAACAAACCGCTTCGGCTCCAAGACCCATTGGCTGCCAGACTTATCCTCCCCCGTGGCTTCTTGAATCAGGTTCCCGGGCCGTTTCAAAGTGGTGCCTAGCCTTGATTTTTGCAGGCAAATCTGCAGCTCGAAAGCTGCCATCGTCTGTTGATACAAAGCCACGTGCAGATTTTTTTTGTGCAGTTTTCGTGTCTGCGAGCGCCTCCTCACGAAAACTTCCGGCTCCGGTTTTCACGGTACCTCGCCAAGACAAAATCCATATAAACATCGCCAAAAAGTATCACATTCACCATGCCGTAAAATCTATTGAGACGTGAAGGTACCAACATCTGACCATGAATGATGCACAAACTCAAATTTCAAAGTGCAAACATATTGCATGCTCTGTCACTGCAATTGCAATATTGGATGAAATTTGTAGTATTCGTACTGGACTTGTGGACTCCCAATCTCTTTCCACAAGGGTCCAATGATGGTTAATGATGTTTAATGGTTAATTAATGATGTTTAATGGTTAATTAATGATGGTTAATGGTTAATTAATGATGGTTAATGGTTAATTAATGATGGTTAATGGTTAATTAATGATGGTTCATGATGGTTAATGATGGTTAATGATAGTTAATGATGGTTAATGGTGGTTAATGATAGTTAATGATGGTTAATGATGGTTAATGATGGTTAATGATGTTTAATGGTTAACTAATGATGGTTAATGATGATTAATGATGTTCAATGGTTAATTAATGATGGTTAATGGTTAATTAATGATGGTTAATGTTTAATTAACGATGGTTAATGGTTAATTAATGATGGTTAATGGTTAATTAAAGATGGTTAATGGTTAATTAATGATGGTTAATGGTTCATTAATGATGGTTAATGGTTAATTAATGATGGTTCATGATGTTTAATGATGTTTAATGATGTTCAATGATGTTTGTTTGACAGGTTAACTAGCCACAAGTAACCAGCTAGCACACTCTGTTTTCTTGAGCCAATGCAACACGGTGTATCCAGTGAAACCTATAAACAACACCCCCCGCCGCCCCGAAGTTTCACGGAGAGCGGAGAGTGAACGTCCTCCAGAAGTGACCTGAGAGAGGACGAGGTGAAATACAAAGGAATCACTGTCAACTAGCTAACGTGTTGCGGGTGCTCATAGCTCACGGATGCATGAGGCAAAAGGTCGAATGCAAAATGGTTTTAACGATCCCAGGCATTGCACGTGTCGGACATAGCAAAAGTGTCATCGGCCTGGCTTCCGCCAAGGCATAGGAGCATTACCACTCCTTTACTGCCCTGGAAACTTAGAAGCTACTGTAGCAGGCTAATGTACACGGCTATATACACGCAATCTACTGTATTGGATCGGATGCTGGTGTCAATCTCTTTGAATCAATTGGGAAACGTTTTCAAGTTAATCAAGTTGGAATTTTCAATTTTGGAGATGTGTGCAATTTGATTGAACTGAATGACCATGGGTCAGCTTTCATCCAATCGGCCAAACCTTCCGGCAGGCATAAAATCATGGCACATGAGGTGAAACACCTACCACGACTCATACTCTACCGTCCCATCATTGTAGGTGCGCTTGAAGTGCGGCTGGCCGTTGATCTCACAGTATTCTTCTGCAACCAGAAGTGGCATTCGCGGCACCTGTTGTGGTTGCTCCGTAGTCGGAGCTGATCCAGTGGCTGCCTGAGCAGAAGCGCCAGCAGTGGGGGCTGAATCAGGCACAGGCGTTGCTGTTGATGGTGGGTGCACTGGCTCTGGAGGCGCTGCCGAGGAACTTGATGCAGTAGATCTTCCCCAGTCATCAGCTGTCCAACCCTTGCCAGAGTAGCCCTGTCTCCAATTCCAGCTCTGCCATTGGGCCTGCCCTCCCAAGCGGCTTGAATAAGATCCATATGAATCCCATTGTTGCCGTCGGTTCCATCCACTGCGACACTCAAAGGATTTGTGGCCATACTGACCGCACTTCCAGCATTCAATGGCTTGCTGAAAGATTGGACGTTGCTGTTGACCAAACCCCTTGCCTTTGCCCTTGGCTGGCTTCTGGATCGGGTCAAAGTGACGCCGGTACCCTTCTCGCCCCTCGCCAGTACCCGTCTTGGTGGACCTCGCCAATGGGAACTCAGCCACGTCAGATGCCGTGGCTTCTTCCACCAGGGAGTGCTCCTCGCCCTTGATGTTGTGAAACTGCTCATTCCATTGACGTTTTGCAAAGTCGACAAGGTCGAAGAAGCAATCCTGAGCAGATTGTTGATCAACAGGCATCATTGAGCCTGACCAACCAAACAACATCGGCGTGGGTTCCCCCCTCGCTTTCAGCAAGTCCGCAGCAAGAACAGCAAACTGAGGAAGTGTAAACACTCGAGCATGATGTGCCACCATTGCTTCCTTTGTGACATCCAGTGGAAGTCGGATATCTCTGTTGAAGTCTGGCATAAAAATCAAACGAGTGCTGACACCTGTTCCCAGCTGCTTTTCTCGCTTCTCTCGGGTACGGCCGACATCA
>Ga0126342_10004307_pt1 | contig 24202 bp, 9 predicted proteins | sample Cyp1metagenome_FD_92528 | JGI IMG/M metagenome (GOLD analysis project Ga0126342, IMG submission 92528) | Coral microbial communities from Lord Howe Island, Old Settlement Bay, Australia - Cyphastrea 1 metagenome | ecosystem: Host-associated > Invertebrates > Cnidaria > Coral ...
TATATATATATACACATTGGAACCTAATGGAATTCGAGGGACAGAATTTAGTGGGTTTAGTGATCTTCATGATTTTAATGATTCCTAAGTTGGTGGACATTAGGTCATGAACAAGCATTTCTTCGATGGGGGGCACCACCTTGAATTATTTGTTGAGTGGAGCTTACCCTCCGGTACTGTTTCACATGGCTAGCTGCTAGAGCTGGGATATCCCCGAAGAAAATGCAGGAGGTTTGTAGCTGAGAAAATCACCGGAACCAAAACATGGTATGTATCATGGAGCGAGGCTTTCATGAGGCTATCATCTCCCATCAGGTTTTTTTCACCATCCTATTTTGGAGTTAGAAAACCACTGCATTTGGGAGAATTAACAACATTTCCACTCGTGACACACTCTCAGCATTGGCTGAGCAAGCTCAGCACAGCAAGCAGCTGGAGAAAGATCTTCAGGATTGGATCCCTGCAAATCTCGGAGCGCTACCATTTAGCCAGCGTCCACAAACTGTCACGTACATTGGAGCACATCCAATGGCAGGCGAGCGGAAGTCAGCGCGAGTCGCGCAGACGTCTCTCAAGTCGGTCAAAAGATGCCCAGGCTGAGCTGCAGGGGATTCGAAAAGACCAAACCGCTCACCAAACCGCCCGCCTGATTGATATGTTGATATGTTATCTCCACTTCTGACATGTCCCCTTACTTATACCGTACCTGTTCATGTTTCACAATGTTTCACATTCATTCATACACATTGTTATGTTTTTAGAGTTTCATCATGCCTGAATTTTATATTCACAGAACTGCATATATACGGCGCAGATTGAAAGGGTTTACCCACTGAATGATGGATGATTAAAAGCATGGTTTCAACATGTTTCAACCGTATTTCTTTGTCGTTGTTTCCTGTTCCCCAAACCAATACATATTGACGTAAACTAAGCACAGAGCTAAGGATCTACACATTACACATGTTTCCAAGTGTTCATGTCGTGGCTGACCTTCCCTTGCAAATAAATTAATGTAGACCCTGAGCAGCTCGCCAGCGTTTAGTGGAAAAAAACATCTTCCAACCTACCCTCTGGTAATTTAACATAGCTATTGAAAATGGCCATTTATAGTGAATTTTCCCATTAAAAATGGTGATTTTCCATAGCTATGTTAAATTACCAGAGAGTATATACATGGTTTCGAACACAATTGAGGCGCAAAACTGCACTTCGTGCCACGAATATGCCATGTTGCAAGGTGCCGAGACCAGCGGTACGACTGAAACGTGGCTATCTGGGAAATCCCCGAACTAAATGAAGGTGTTAAATGGGAAAATCATCTATAAATGCGGGAATTTTCCATGATTTTCCATGTTTGATTACCGGAGAGTATACAGATGTTGATCATTTTGCCAGATTTACCATCCCCTCAACTAACAGTGACCCTGAAAATGATCACTCTTTAGCAGAGTCCATGTTTGGTTGGGGAAAGGTCAAATGTCTATGATTTGTTCCATCAAAATAGCCGGACTGTTTTTGTGAACACTTAGTGATTAGTAAACGGTTGGTGGTTTGAAACATTTGTTTATCTTTCCATCATATATATGGGATGTCATCCTTCCCATTGACTTTCACTCCATCATTTTTCAAGATGGGCACATTGCACCACCAACCAGGTTATTATAAACCATATATTAACCATATTAACCATATAATAACCATATATTTGACTATCAAAATAGCCGGATCTTTAGATGAGATGATGCCATGGTGAAGTTGGATTGAGCCAGTGGTGGATGGTCAAACAAATCCATCAAAAAAGGGGCCCGATAGGGATAGCTAAGTTGACGCGTACGTAACCGATAGTTAATCTTGCTGTATAACACATAATATTACATATGTCATATATAACAATATGACAATGACAATAGAATATTTTTTTGACGTATAGTAACTTGAGGCATTCATGGGGTTTATAAACCAACAAACATGAAAATGGAGGGGGGCAACATTGTAGAATGTGATAAAAATAATCTACGAGGTGGTTCTCCCCTGGAACGCTCTGGTACACTAACAGTTTGCGAACTTGAAATTCACCATGATTTTTTTTGGGTAAGTCAACGAACTAAATTGGCCATGTTCAATAGCGAACTGTAACAAATTACCAGAGGGTATGTTCATCAACTTCGCCAACGAATTGGTTCACCCCTCTGGAAAAAGTCCGAAAAAAGTGATCAATTACTTGTCTATCTCTTGGGGGTTGCTACAATGGGATTTTTGGGCAAAGGGAACGCTTGATCGATAAACAAAAACACAGGCGTGACTATATCGGAACGGAACGTTCCTGAGTTCACCCCAACTTGTCAACAAGTGAATGAATGTTGGCAACCCAATAAACCTAGCAATTTGGGATGGTATTTTTCCACCCATAAAAGTGGTGATTTTGGGGATGGTGTATTATTGGATTTACCACAGTACTGCAATTCATATTTGGTCGACCTTGGATGGGTAGAATGTGATGCCCCCAGAGTTAGTGGGTTTATGGTAGCTGGTAGATATCTCGTGCTGGTTCGATGGGTGAAACTAAACCAAGAAACACATATAGCTAGTTGATACATGGTTCTGAGCACTTTGGTACGGGGATAGGGGGGTAAAGACCCATCATGTGGTAAGAGTCTTTTCTCAGGTGCCCGGATAGCGTATCCATCCAAAAGGGACATGGAATCAGAACTTCAGGCACTTTGTGGGTCTGAAGGCAGGTGAATTGGTCGTCCGGACTCTAAGATGGACGAGGCCCAAGAACTTGAGCAAGCAGCACACCAAGTAGGTTTTGTCCCAGAGACATCCTTGCCCAACCGATGGCCACAAAATGCTCGGAGCGTGACATTAGGGAGGAGATCTCCCATTGCATTTGTCGATAGTTTCCCTACTTGCTCGGAATCAACTTACCTTGTATTGTGGTACTCTAATCTAATCGTGTGGGAAACTCAAGTCCAACTAGTAACCAGCCAAGTCGTCACACCATATCCCACAACGTTTGTGGGCAGTGGTTCCAAAATCCGTGTTGGTTGATGATTCAGCTCAGGACTCATAGTACTAAAATGACTAAATATGTGTTGGGTTGTACAATCCATTATAGGAATCGCTATCAAGCAACTGGTTGTCTTGAACCAGGAAATTCTGGGTAAATGATGATGCCTGGCATAATGGGGACGCCTCCTTTGTTCAACAAGAATCTGGTAAATTGGTCACTCTCCATTGTTCATGGATGTTCATGCTTCATCCTCATCATCTCCATCAAACAAATTGTTTGGTTGCTGGTTTAATCCATTTACCCTCTGGTAATTTAACATAGCTATTGAAAATGGCCATTTATAGTGATTTTTCCCATTAAAAATGGTGATTTTCCATAGTTATGTAAACGTTTACCAGAGGGTAAATTCCATTACACCACCATCAAGTGAAGGAGAAAGCCTATCTACAGGCCCATTTGAGGATATCATCGTGCCCGAATTATCTTCCATCCCACCAGTGAATAACTCAGAGCCCAATAATGTGGCGTACCAAACATTGAGTGTCGTGGTTATTTTGTTTAGCCTTTCATACAATTCATACAATGTGGTACCCCCCAGTTATAAGTTAGTTTATAACCCCCATCAACTATAGATATATCTACCATAAGTCCTACTTATTGTAGTTATGTTCACCAACTTAGCTATCTATGGGGCACCACTATGTATCAATTCCAAAATGCGAAACGCCTATGGAATGTTCCTTCCAAATTTGTGGATGTTCCATTAGTTCTGGTAGTCTGAAACTTGGAAATACCATGGCATACGCACAAAAAACTGTTTAAACGGTGAGGAAAAATGATATTCCATTGGAATTGCTGGTATTGACGGATTGGTCTAAGAGAGTTTTTTTTAAACAGGAACCCCCTATATGTCATGGGAAAAATGGGGTTTCACATGATTTCATCCTTTCCGGTGGTGATTTTCCCAAGACCCATGCGTTTGGGGCGTCCCTATGGCAGCCCTCTTCCAGGCTCCTCCTGCATTTGTCCCAATGATATGTGCCTGGGACCTGCTCAATTGGTGGTGCAATCGCGAACGAAGTTGGCCTTTCAACTAACAGTTATAGCCTAGCCCTATAGCCGGGTAAATAACTGGCAAAAAAAATAACATGAGATATTTCACCTTAGTTGCAGAAGTTGTTTCATCCCATGGTCAAAACTGTTAAGGGCCATAATTGTAACAGAATTACAGGGTGGGGCCCCAAACACGATGTTCGTTGGTTTGTAAACCTTATTAACATCTCTTAACTGTACTTGTACTGTTTCCATAGACCCTGGTTATTGGGATTATAAACCAACTTGGCTATCTTAGGGGCCCACATTGTAGGGGTTATGGATGTTTGTGTTATTTCTAAATTTATTTAATGGGGGTCGTAAACCAACTTATAAATAGTTCTATATGGGTTATAGTATCTTATGATCATCCCATGATCATGAATATCGATTAATGGCCTTTACAACTCCCTGTTGATGGATATATATTATTGGTGTCAATCTTTTGACCATGAGACATATGAGCTGTACTATCATTATCGTATACAGTAATTATGTATTGATAGTCATCTAGTTCCACTACGAACCAAAGCGATTCGCACCTCTCTAGCGCGGCAGTGCAACAAACGCTACATAGTGAATTTCAAGGCTGACGAGCCAGATGAGCTGCACTAAATCCAATTCGGTTCCATTCAATCACTAAGAAAACAGAAAACACATGAGTACATCATATTAAATCATGTGAAACCATATTGAATCATGTCTAAAATGTAGCTTACATGTAGGGTAAGCTCCCCCATCTTAAAAGGGTAAAAAAACACATATGAAATCCCATTCAAGTCCCAAAATATCCACATGAAATCCCATCCAAGGACCATGATGCCATAAATTTTGATCGCTGCCCCAGGTTCCAAGCCAAAGATGGCACCTGCGCCCCTTGCGCCCCCACCTGCAAGACCTGTGTTTTTTGGCCAATGGGGGTGGGTTCCGCAGGCTCAAAGAGTGCTCGGATGGTTGAAACACATGGGAAAAACCATTGGTTAGTAAACAAGTGTATATGATAGGATCAACAATAACCATATCTATATTATATATATATATATCTATATGGTCTATATTCTTGGGTTAGTTGATATTTTGAGATCAATATCAACATTTGTATATGATAGGGGATTGAATAGAACATGAACTGCAACCATAGTTAAACCAATTCAACATATGGGATTTACATTCCTGGATCAATCTGTAAACCAGATATGTTTCTATTATTCTTTGAAAAAACATGGGAATCGTTGCTAAAATTTATACATCAATTTATTGCAGGGTGGTTATAAATACTATAGCCAGTACTTTAGTCTGTTGCTACCAATCGTAAAATGTACATAAATGTACTACCAAGCCCCAGCCAATAGGTAGTGTTTTTTACATGAGTGAACCGTCTACTGTAAATGAGCCATGGCTTCCATAGCAAACTGTTAGTTTCTTGGAGGGGAATCCATATGGATGTAACATGATATGCAAATGGCCCAGATGGTTTCTGTTATTTCAACACGTTGCATGATGGCCGTTTTATTTACACTCTATGTATATCATTATCCATATTTGATCAGCAGATTGTTGTTGTTGTTGTTGTTGTTGTTGTTGTTGTTGTTTTTGATGATGATGATGACGATGATGATGATGATGACGACGGTAACGGTGACGGCGACGATGACGACGACGACGATGATGTGTTTGGGGTATGTGTTTGCCTTCTCAGGGGGTGTTTGGAGGCAAAGGGAATGGGGTGTTTACGCCGGAAATAATGCGGTAATTGTGGTTGGTTGACGATCATATTCTATCAATCTTTATTGGGAGTTCGACCCTTAAACTATGGGGATATAAGATGATATATATATATAAGTGGATATGACTGATAAATGATCCCAGTCTAATATACGAATAAATTATACATAGCTATGTGTGGTACCATACACGATTTCAAAAGCACACATGCGTATATATAATATGTATACGTATATTTATTTATACAGAGGTGTTTAGCGATCCTCAAGTAGATCTAATATGAATCAAACAAAAACGTCACTGAGATGTTTCTTTTGAACAGGTCATGTCTACTTCGAAATTTCTCCACACATCATTTATTGTTTTTTTTTGTTATGTATTCATTCATTGTTTTTTTTGTTTATTTATGTTGTTTGTATATTTATTATGTATTTATACCATAAACCACAGTTAAGTTATTAATAGTGTTTATATTTTAACTCCCTACAATGTGGTACACCCCAGTTATAAGTTGGTTTATAACCCCATCAACTAGTTCGATATATCTACCATAAGTCCTAGTTTTGGGAGATATAAACCAACTTAGCTATCGAACTGGGGCACCATTATGTAGATATAACTATATTTAATGGGGATTATTTCATGGTTTATAAACCAACTTTTTCTACTTAAATGGGGAATGATCCATTTCATCACTAGTATAATTTGGTTCAAAAGCCCGATCTCTGGCTGCCCGAAAAACCGAGGCTGGCAATTCCTCCACATGCACTAGCTGCCACGCGACGCAGCACCGAAGTCTACAGGATGCGCAGTGCGTTTGTCCCAAGGGCTGCTTGGATGGCGGAGATCATTTGGGATTTATATACGGTTGTTGGTGCCCCAGTGAGCGATTCATCGCTAATTTGGTGCACATAACTCCAATGACTATGGTTTATGGTAGATATATCTATCCTTACTATGGTTTATAAATCATCGTTCACATCACTTGGGGGGCACCACCTTGATCAAATTATGAATAAGTGTGCAAAAAAAAACATATATACTATACATATGTATAGGTCTAGGTTGATAAATAGATAGAGAGATATATAAGTAGAGTGAAATGTTTGAAATGGAGTAAACTGGGAATGAAACTAGACAGTTACTGAAACAAAGAAAAACATACACAATAAATTGTGTTTAATGTTGTTTGACCAACAACATTGTGCCTAAGATTGTGATTTTGACGCTTCAGCACAGATATATTGCATCAGCAAGACAGAGGATTTCAACCATGGAACATGTAAGTAAACTTGTGATCTTAGCAAACACATGGATATTTCAAGAGACTTAATATGTTTTGCCTCAACATGTTGGTTTCGATATTTGTGTTGGCTCAGCTGCTCAGGACCCCAACATGTTGGCACTTGGGAGTTTGTTGACGCCACCGGTGGCGCGACGTTCCAACGTTCCAAGGAACCTTCTCCTCAAAATCCACCAGCCACGTTTGCACGGCCTGTAGCTGCCCATGTTCAGCGTCTCGGTGCTGGGGCTGGATGATTTATGGATCCGAAAATCCAGCTGGATGATAACTACAATGTTAGGCCCCCAAGATATAAGTTGGTTTATAAGCCCCAGTAACTATAGTTATAAATACCCTAAACCATAGTTATTGGAGTTATAAACCAACTTAGCTATCTTGGGGGCCTCACATTGTAGGAGTACCCCGATAGGAAACCTCCATCTATGGTCTAATCTGGAGGTGTCTGAACTTTGGGTATACCCTCGAAGAAGTGTTTTGCTGGGTAAGGCGAAGTTGAGTCCGAAGCTGAACCCATCAGTTTGGGAATGGACAAACAAAGTGATAATGAAAATCCTGGTATTCTGGTGGTTGGTGGTTCGTTTTCTTTTTTGAAGGATCCCCATTGACTCTCATATTGTTTACTGTAGGGGGTGGTTTCCCCACCACGCAGTGATCTTTGTTGATTTAATCTCGCGTTTCTGCCAGTAAAATCAAACTTGCTCATACTTAATTTGGTTGGTGGTTTGGAACATGACTTTTATTTACCATAATATATGGGATAATCCTTCCCATTGACTAGTGGTATACATAGTGGTATATACCGTATATCCGTATAAACAATTGTTGGTATAGAAGCAACCATGAATGGGGATGTAATGGGCTGGTTGGTGGTTTGGAACATGAATTTTATTTTTCCATTTTTCCATATATTGGGAAAAATCATCGGTACTGACTTTCATATTTTTCAGAAGGGGTGAAACCACCAACCAGTTAATGGTCTAAGTAGATTGTTAATCATAATGTGGATGATCAATCGACAAGACACATGAGTTACTGTAGCTGGGATACATGTGAATTAGTCGCGTTAATCATCGAATTTGTTTGTAACTTGATGTTGAACACTAGACGTCAATAGTCGAAGTGACCAAACTATGTAAGTCAACATTAGATAGAAATCATCAATCAGTTCGTGATAGAATTCAGTTGTGTTGTTCATTGTCAGTTTTTAGTTTTTAGCCATCAAAAGCAATTCATCAATAATGGATAAGTTGACTAGATGTCAACTAAACACAAATCAACATTAGTTTATGTTAAATGTGAAACATTAATTCGTCATAGCAACCCAGAAAAATGTCGAATAGTTGAACACCTGGAAAATCTGGAGGACACATCATCGAACCACCATCCTAGAAACATACGCTATATATATATAATAATGTTGATAATAATAATAATTAATACTATATAGATTATATATATATATTATTATGTTTTATTATTAGTGTATCATTATATATCATCCACTATCTATCATTAATCAACTCACCATCAACCATCATTAGTTGATATAGACCCACCATTCGTGCAAGTTTGCGCAGTCAAAGCCAACTTGAAGATTTTCGGCGCCACCATCCAGATGCCATGCCTTACTGTTGCCGCGCCTTACCCTTTGGTAATTTAACATAGCTTTAGAACATCACCATTTTAAATAGGTAAACCATCTATAAATAGGCCATTTTCCATAGCTATGTTAGAGGTCAGATGTCTCAATGATGAATTTGGTTGTTTGAAACGTATCTGTTCTTATCAGTGTGACAACTGATATGTCTCCAACTGGAGACTTGCAGCCACGTGGCCCAAACTTCCCCGCTTTAGTGTGGCTGTCCTAGCTAATTGGGTCGGTTCGTTCTCAATTGTGGTGCCATGGACCGGGACTTTCACCCCATGGACTTTGGCTTGATTTCCAATGGTGGCAGTGTGGATATTGTTTGCTATGTCAAGGTTTTCGACGTTGAACATGAGTCTCACCTGATGGTTAACAAACTGACTGACCAGGTTTTCATCTATGCGGGATTCTTAGATGATGGGTTTCATTGTTTCACCATTTTCGATGCCTGCATGAAACAGCAATACCCATGTCCATTGGTTTGCCCGACCAAACAGACCAACGTGCTTGGACATAGAAGGCCTACGTGGGACAGTTTGCACACTGTCATTGACCTCTGTGCGGGCTTTGGAGGTCTCACCCAGGGATGTCTTGCTGCTGGTATGGATGTCCCAGTGTCAGTTGACCACAACAGACCCATGGTAGATTTGCATTCCAAGGCCAGTTGTGCACACCACATCTGTGGAGACTTTGGTAGGAAAGCTGTTTTGACCGAAGTGTGGAAACATGCAGGTGGTGCTTCTGTGATCACCTCGGGGTTCTCATGCCAACCGTTTTCGCGTTTGGGGGACGGATTGGGCCAATCTGACTCCCGTTCAGATTGCCTCACCAAAACTTTGGATGCTGCCATGTTTTTAAATGCCCAAATTATTGTCTTAGAATGCGCGGCGCCCGCTGCTCAAGACAATTTTGTGCAAGCTGAGATTTCCAAGTTCGTTCAGAAAACCAAGTTTCACTGCAGCCAGACTGAGCTTCGGTTGGATTCTATCTGGCCGTGCCGACGACACCGAGCATGGTGGGTCTTGACTTCACCAGATGTAGGCCCTGTCAAGTTGCAGGAATGGCCCCCTTTTCCAGATGTTTGTCAAGTTCAACATGTTATCCCTGACATTTGCCGATGGTCTGATTCTGATGAACATGAGTTGGCTCTGGATGACCATGAAATGCGAGCGTTTGGAGTGGCTGACGGAAAACATGGCAAGTACCTGTTGAACCAGAACTCGAAATCCCCGTGTGCCCTTCATGCTTGGGGGTCCCAAACTCGCCCATGTCCTTGTGGATGCAGGAAGTGGGGTTTTTCCCAAGAAAGACTTGATTCCAAAGGGTTGCATGGCTGTTTGGTTCGTAGTGCCGTTTTGCCTGATGGATCAACATTGATTCGACACATCCATCCCAATGAAGCGATGGGTCTCAACATGATGGATCCTGTCATTGATTTTGGCACAGATGTCCGTCTCACTCTTTCAGCCGTTGGTCAAATTGCCAGTCCTGCCCAAGCATTATGGATCCTTAGTTTCGTAGTTGCCAGAATTGCTCAGCTCCGAATGCACAAGGTCTTTGAACCCAGTTTGCAAATTCAGGCGTACAGAGCCTGGGTCCTGATGCGATGCAGAATGGTGTGGCCCCTGTCGACGCATGGTGATGACTCCAAACTGGGATCCCTTGTTTCATTTTGGCAGGTCCACAAGAATTTGTCCCTTGCTGAGTTGCTGTACCCGATGAGATGGGAGGGAATGATTCAAGGCACAGTCAGCATAGCGTCGGTCTTGGACCATTTGATTCGGACTCACTCTGAGATCCCGGTTACGGTTTCTGATGAACCTAGTGCTGAAATTGATGATGAGCCTGATACTCCTTGGTTTGATGCCCCGGTGATCTCTGATGATTGCACGACTGTTGGTTGCCTCTATGCTGATTCATGCACGGTGGTATTTGAAGGCTCGAATGATTCTCCCATCAGATTCCAACCGAAATGTGATACCACTGTTGAAAACTTTGTTTCTGCTCTGAAGAAACTTGTTGGTGACCTTCGCATTGAGGGCATTTTTCTCAATGGTCGTCCTATCGACGGGGGACATGTCATGGCTGTAGGGCAGGTTATCCATGTCAAGCTGATGGATGAAATTGTGCAGGAGAGCCAATCTTCCAAAGCTGATCCAATTGTTGTTTCCCCCACTGCACAATGGACTCAAGCAGTGGATGACCCCATTGAGCCTGTTTCCCCGCCTCGGAAGGTTTCCAAGTTTGATGTTGGTGATTGTGCGATCCCTGCACGATTGCCAGACCCTGATGAAAGCTGGCTTGATGCTTCCCCCTTTTTGGGACTTCATGGTGAACAGTTTTTGAAGTTGCGTATGCCATCTATTGCGAACCCCCAGCAACTGTGGTCTGTTAGACACCAGTATTTTCGCACTGCTGATCGTCTCCAGATTCTTGACTCACAAGCAGAGCTGTGGGCTGATGATGAAATCAGGTTTCACCTTTTTGCATTGCAACAGTGTCACCAGGAACACCATGCTAAGTTTACCAATGTCAATCCGAGGTTGTGTGTGCTGGACCCATTGATTGCTACGTCATGGATTCAAACCAAGGGCTTTGATTGTTCGCTTTGGGGTCGTGATCACCCTGAGATTCTCAACCAGGGTGTTCCCATCATCACTGTGGTATTGGTTGACCAACATTGGATTCCAGTTTTCATGAACCCGGTGAAAGAGGTTTTGCAGGTTCAAACATGGGATGCTCCCACTGTGAGACATGGTGACCTTGATCAGGTCATTCACAAACTTGCTGAGAGTTTGGGTTTTGCAGCCACGTTGATTCAACATGAGCACCGGATGTTTTTCACATCGCATCTTTGTGGTGCCCTGGCCATCGCGTTTCTCCGGGGTGTCCTGATTGGCACCATGCTGCCTGGGACTTCTGATGAGGCAAGCCTTGTTCACACCAAACTGAGGGCCATTTTTGCCGATGAGCTCAAGCGATGTCAAATCACTAGGAGACCATGGGTCTGGGGTGCTGGTGATTGGATTGACCGGCCTGATCCACCCAGGCCTCCAAATCCGGCTGCCGTCTGCATCACACGTGATCAAAGGATTGACCTCATTAATTCACGAGGTACTGAATTGGGAGACGATGAGATTCGGTTTCACGTTTTGAATCTTCTCTCGCACCAGCCTGCTTCGGACATTCCTCAGGTTTCACAGAAGTTTGCCTTTATGGAGCCGCTGGTGTACAGTTGTTGGGAATCAATAGGTCCTGCCATTGCAGAACAGTGGGCTCGTTTGCATGTCCAAGTCCGTGAACATGGACAGCATGTTGTGACTGTTTTCTCAGTTCAGTCCCATTGGATTCCTGTTTAGTTTTCACCTGCTCGTGATCATGTCCAAGTGCATACTTTCCAAGTTGAAGGTGTTAGTTTTGACAAGTTCCAAACGGTGATCTCATTTGTTACTGACAAATTGGGTTTCACATCACATGCGTTGCATTACATACCATCGGGCCTGCCTGAACACAATTTGTGTGGAGCTCATGCATTGGCATTTCTCGCTCATGTTATCGTTGGAATGCAATTGCCTGACACCGTGCCAGACCTCCGCACGTTGCATACGAATATGAGGGCTTCGTTTGTGGCCCATCTGTATGCCATCACTGACACACCTCAGCCTGTGATTTGGGGTTCGGGACCACCTGGGGATTCTGACAGTTCCTCAACCTTGCCCGAAGATGATCCCTTTGCTTCCAATTGTTGTGCATTTTCTGCTGAACCAAAAGGATGCAGTTTTGGCCTCTGGGACCTGCTCTGTTGCTGTGTTGGACTCCCCAATCCTGAGTTGCGTACTCAAGAAGCTGATGCTCGTACCCAGCGTGGCAGCTTGCTCCGTTCCCATGGATTGGCCATGGGAGATGATGAGGTCCTGTTTCACCTTCAGCACATCATGGATTGTTTGCAGTGTAGACCGGCTGATGGTCGTGTGTTCGTCATTCTGCCGCCATTGTACATTCACGAGCTTTTGCAGGGTAATCCTTGGCCTTTCCGAGATTGGATGAGTGAGTTGGACAAGTGTAGCTCAGCTGGACGTCAGTATGTTATGATCATCTGGATCGATCAGCATTGGGTTCCAGTTTGGATCTCACCCGGAGTGATTATCATGTGTCACACGTTGGCTGATTTGGTTGCTGACCCCAGTGTTCTTTTGGCGGTTTTGACCACTATTTGTGGTGAGCTGGATTTGGATGATTTTGTGATTCACCAGGTCCCCCATGGACTGCCTAGTGACCACTGTTGTGGAGTCTCGGCTGTCAGCTTTATTGCCCATATCACTTTGAGAACTCCTTTGCCTCGAGATGTTGAGCAACTGCGATACCGTGGGTGGGCTATGAAAGAGGTCTTTTGGCAAGCCTTGCAGGTCCGTCGACCTACTCTTCCGCAGCTTTGGGGTCATGGTGTCTCTTGGGAATCCAGGCTACTCCCTATAATGCCTGAGTTTGGTCCTTTCGTGGCCGCTGCCCGTGCTGTTCTTCAGTGTGAGTCACACTTTGATTGGCTTTGGAAGGCTAGTGTTCCTTCATGCCTTGACAGTGTCTCACTCTCCCTGCTTTGTGGTGGTGTCACAGCCAGTGCGATGGCATACCATTGTCAGCGTTTGCAGAGCATTTGCCCGGAAGCATTCCAGTGTGTTTGCTGTGTTAGTGTCCAAAGCCTTAGTGATTGTTTTGCACAATTCTTGCATGGGCATGCCAAAGTCCTGTGTGTCGCCATGTTGGTCTCGTCTCATTGGTCCCCTGTCCTTGTGATTAAGGGAGAAGTAGCTTGCCTTGTGGTGGCAGAGAGTTGTGTTGTGCCTTGCTTGCCGACGCTTCCTGGCGTGATGATCCATGTGACCCAGGGTCCAGTCTCCCATTACTGTGGAGCATTCTCTTGGAAAATCTTTGCTGCCTGTTTGGGCTTTGATTCGGTATGTGATCTTTACCAAATCCATCGTGCACTTGCCAGGATGCAACACGCACATGTTGTTGTTCTGCCACATGATCTTGTTGGTTTTGGGCCTGGGAACCCTGTCCTGCAGGACCTTGTGAATGAGCTCTCTAAACATGGCATCCCTGAAGCACTTGTTGCTGATCGTGCCCAAGCAGCGCTTACATGTTTGGGAAGTGAGTCGGTTGCTACTGCCCTGAAGCACAGACATCCCTGGAAGCAACTCAAGACACTGGGGAATCAACACCGGTTTCAGTTTGTTTTGCCTAGTGAGCTCTCCTCTGAAATTGCCAAAAACAAAGGAAAATCAGTTGCACCTAAGGGTAAAGGCAAGGGTGGCACCAAGCCTATCCAGCCACCAGCCGAACTTGATCTGTGCAAGCTTGTTGTCCTTGATGGCACCTTTCGAGCCGGGGGTAAACAATTGTCCCAACTGATGAAGTCCCAAATTGGGCCTGTTTCCAGTGGTTTTGTCCTGATGACCATGCATGATGCTGAACCTTATTTGTCCTCTGGTCGGTCTGTGTCCACTGAACCGTTGGCACTTGTTGTCCTGTCCAAGCATGGAGTTGAGCTTCACACTGCTCTGCCACACTCGCCAGTGACGGTCCCTTGTCGTTGCACAGTTGACCAAGAGCCTGTCCTTGCGGATGCTGTCCTGGTCCAAGTTGGCACTGGTCATGTTGAAAAAGCCACAGGTGCTGCGTTGGTGTGTGTTGATACACCTGAGGTTGTTTCCTTCAAAATCATGGTGTACAAAGATGAACTTGAAGGTGAATGGAATGACTTCTGTAGTGCCCCGATACGATGGCTTGTTTCACTCCTGCCGATGTTGAAGCGTTGCCTTGTGGATGAATGCCAATGCCCGATGTGGCACAACAAGGAGGGGCTCACAATCCGTGATCCGATTCTGGATGTGTGGCGGCGCCAATTCCTTCGTGCCAGTTTCAAGCCTTGTCCTGCTGACCAGGCAGAGATCTTTTCTGTCTGTGTCCGGACTCCGAAGTGTTTGCTGGAGCCGATGCTTGCTTTGAGTGGATCGGCAGGTGCATATTGTGAACCTCGATCCGAGGATGGCAAGGAAGTTCTGACTGACTTCACAGTGATTTGGACACCGAAGCATACGCTTCAACAGATGCAGCACTTAAAACAAACGAACCCGGCAGTAAACGGGTTGGCTCGCATCGGTGACCGCAGAGGGCTCAGAGTGCACTCCTCTCAAGCGAAAACTGTTCACCAGCTGATCCGACCGGATTCGGTCTATCTTCCAAGCGGTCCACGGTCGTTGTTCACGGTCGGTCCGTTCCCATTTGGAGTTGACCGGCAAGCTGTTGGTAAGATTCTGCAGCAGGCAGGGTGGGAGTGTCGTCCTCTCCAGCCGACGACGCCATGCCCGGGCAGAGGTGCAATGTGGCTCATACAGGCGACTGATGAGCCGGGCCAAACTATCATTCCCACCACCAATGGTGAAATCATGATTGCCAAGCACAAACATGATGCTGGCTCCAGCACCCTGAAGCCTACCAACATCGGGTCCGCTGCCACTTTGGCGTTATGTGGTTCCTCCAATGGACAGAAGAATGCTGACACGGACCCATGGCTTCAGCATGACCCTTGGAAGAAGTTTCACCCTGCCCATCATGCTACAGGGGGTCCATCCGAAGGTCTCCAGCAGATCGAAGATCGCATTCAAAATGCAGTTTTGGCCAAGCTCAACCCGCCCATGGACTTGGAGGTGCCTGACCGTGTGTGTGCCCTTGAGGGACAGGTCCAACAGTTGTTGACCAAGCAGCAAAACCTTGAAGTGCAATTCCAGGAGCATAGTGGCCAACATTCTCAACAGATTCATGCGCTGCAGGGCCAAATTACTGCCCAAGCCCAACAGTTGCACGGCCACATTGAAAACCAAAATCAAACCATGCAATCTCTTTTCGAACAGCAGATGCAGCAGATTAGAGGCCTGCTTGCCAAGCGTCCGAGGGATGAAGGTATGGAATGACAAATTGGCCGTGGGTTCATTGGCTCAGTGCTGAGTTGTTTGGTGTGGGTTTCACTACTGATGTCATGGACCTGGGGCCTTTGTTTACAATTTTGTTTGGGTTTACGTGATGCGGCTGTGTGCCGGAAGACATCTCAGAGATGTCCCAGATTTGCCTGGCCTTATTTGCTTGTCCTTTTCCTTGTTTGTAGAGTGGGAGAGGCTGCGAACCCAGGGCCTAGTTCTTCCAGTTTTGTTTTGGGTGCCTTCAATCCATCCGGCCTTAAAGGAAAGGCACCATTTATTGTTTCACATCTTGCCCAGGGGGATATCTGGGCTGTTTCCGAGACGCATCTTTGCAGTCAGTCGATGGCTGCCTTTAGGTCAAGTATGCATTTTGCCCAAGGACCTTTCCGATTTTGTGTGGGCGGTCACCCAGTACCGGCCTCATCTGATCGTGCCTTTCATGCTGCTTGGCGTGGAGTATAGCTGTGTTGTCAAAGCATCCCACGCGCCATGTGCCTTCCCATGTTCCGATTGAAGTCCTACGGTCCTCTAGAATTGCCCTTACAACCACTTTGGTCAATGACGTTTGGGTAACTGGAGGGACTGTGTATGGTGAGCCAGAAAGTGGGGCCTACCCCCATCAACGCCGTAACAATGAACAGCTCTTACACTTTGCAGCTAGACATGTCTGCCATTTGTCAAGAGGACCCCGCTTCTTGGCCGGAGATTGGAATGTTGAATGTGGTTCTTTGCCGGTTTTTGCAGTTTTGGAACAAGCAGGTTTTGTGGATCTCCAAGATATTGCTCTTGCACGCTGGGGATATGAAGTTAAGCCTACTTGTAAACATACCACACGCAAGGATTTCTGCTACATTTCCAGAGAACTCCAGGCCATTTTGCTTTCTGTGCACGTGGAATCTGACATTTTCCCAGATCACGCAGTTCTTTTTGGCAAGTTTCACTCCTTGGCTTGTGTGCCGGAGCGCCAGCTCTGGTCCTGCCCTGCGGATTTCCCTTGGCCTAAGTATTGGAATGCTCTTGGCTCGGTTTGGGATGACACTGTGGGATCCTGTGATTGGCGATACCTTAAAGTGTGGCAGCACCTTGAAGACACTGCCAGTTCTGCACTGCCTTACCCAGTTCCGGCTCGAACCAAGGGTCGTGCTGCAACCTCTGCTGTTAAGGCTGTCAGAGAAGGCCAAGTTTCACCGCCCAAGAAGGCACGCCCAGGTGAGGTGCAACCGCACTTTGTGTGCGCATCATTCCGTCATGCGCAATGGTTGCGGCAAACTCGTCGGCTACAGTCATATGTCCGTTTTGTGCAAAATAATGGACAAGAACATCGACATGCCTGTAGGGTGTGGGGTTCAATTCTCCGTGCTACGGGGTTTTCTCCCTCGTTTGCTGGATGGTGGAAGAGCTGTCAGTTCAAAACTCATGGAGCCCCGGTCTCAATCCCAGTTGTGCCTCCTGCCCTTAGGGTTGCTCAGGCTGTGTTTGACTCAGTTGTGCTGGCGTTCCGGTCGTTTGAAGCTGAACTCCACAAGGCCTCAAGGTTGTATGCCAGAGAGAAGAGGGCTGCCAATCCCAATGCCATTTTCCAGGACCTGAAAACTGCTCCGAGTGCAGGTGTTGATATCCTGATGCAACCCATCCAGGCTACGATCACTGAGGTTAGACCTGATGAGATGATGGTTGTTCTTGACCGTGTTGCTCATTTTGATATCACACGCCCCATCATTTGCCATGGAGAACCTTTGTCGGTCATTCATGCTGAACATGATGCTGTGTGGGTTGAGTCGGTTGACGGACTTCAGCCTGGGGTCTCAGTTTGTCAGACCACCTGTAAAGGCACACAACAAGAGTTGTTTGAACTTTTCCTTACCACATGGAAACAAATGTGGGAGCGGCATGTAGATGTGCCCCAGTCCCGGTGGCAGACTATTTTAGACTTTGCCCGCCAGCACCTGCCAAGACGGACGTTGGACTGGCCATTGCTCGATGTTGAGGCCCTGTCTGCCTGTATTTCCCAGAAGAAGTTGACCACATCCGGGGGATTGGATGGTGTTTCACTTCGAGACCTACGGGCCTTGCCGCATGCTGCCCTTAACAATTTCATCTCCATGTTCCAGCACGCGGAACAAACTGGTTTGTGGCCCACCCAAGTGGTTGCTGGGAAGGTCAGTTGCCTTGCCAAGACTGAGTGCCCCCGTCTAGCACTTGACTTTCGACCTATTACGGTTCTGGGGCTTCTCTATCGTTGCTGGGGTACGTTTCATGCAAGACATGCAATCCGGGCCCTTGACCCGGTGCTGCCGGTTGGGCTTTTTGGCAGCAGGCCACAGTGCCATGCCGGGCAAATTTGGTCGCAGCTGCTTTGGACCATAGAGCTGGCATTTGAAAATCAAACACCATTGTGCGGCATTGTGGCAGACATTCAAAAAGCTTTTAATTGCCTTGCCAGACCAGTTGTGTTCGAAAGCTGTGCGCTTGTAGGCATGCCTTTTCATGTTCTCACGGCCTGGGCTGGCGCTCTTTCAGCCATGCCGAGAAGGTTTCATATCCATGGGAGTCTCAGCCCACCTGCATTTAGCAACTGTGGCTTGCCAGAGGGTTGCGCCATGTCGTGCCTTGGTATGATGGTTGTGGATGTGCTGTTTCACTTTTGGATGACCAAGTTCTTCCCGCTTTGTCAGCCCATGTCATATGTTGATGATTGGCAGGTACTGGTAGCTGATCCGCAAATGATGCAACCTGTTTATGAGTGCCTCGACCGTTTCACCCGGGCCATTGATTTGCAACTTGACCATAAGAAGACCAATCTGTGGTCGGTTTCTGCTGCAGGCCGAGGGGTGATGAGAGCTCAAGGGTTTGACACCATTGCGGGCGGACGTAATCTTGGTGCCCATGTCCAATTCACTAGACAGCATACCAACCGAAGCCTGGTTGACCGCATTTCTAGTGTGAGTCCCATGTGGACAAAACTGAGGATCTCTGCCTGTTGTTACTCCAAGAAAGTGCGTGCTTTAAAGTGTGCTGCTTGGCCACGTGCATTGCACGGCATTGCCGCCAACACCATTAGTTGCTCTCTCTTTGGAACTCTTAGGTCGGGTGCAATGCGTGGTCTCAAAGCAGACTCTGCAGGGGCCAATCCGTTTGTCCATCTTGGTTTGATTGAACATGTGACGGTTGACCCCCTTTGCTGGTCCATTATGCAGACCTTTCGGTTAGCTCGAGACTGTGGCAATGCCTGCCGAGTTGAACGGGTTCTCAGTGATTTGGTTTCTGGCTGTGACCATATTCCGTCAAATAGCATTACTAGCACTTTGCTAGGACGAATTCAATGTCTTGGTTGGCATGTTGACTCAGCTGGGATGCTCCATGACTTCATTGGCCCTTTTTCCCTTTTTGAGGTGTCTGTGACTGAGCTTCTGCTGCGGGTCGAGTACCATTGGACATATGTTGTTGCAGCCCATGTTTCACACAGACCATGCTTTGAGGGAATGTCGAGGGTTGATCCTGATGATACACGCCAGTGGCTTCATACCTTAGATGTGGCTGATCAAGCATTAGTGCGAAAGACGTTGAATGAAACCCACTTTACTCAGAATGGGAAAGCGCACTGTCAGGAAGGTGCCAGTGATGTGTGCCCATACTGCTCTTGCAGTGATAGCAGGTATCACCGATTCTGGGAATGTGTTCAGTTTGCCCCCTTGCGGGCTCATGTCTCCCCTGAGATGTTGCGAACCATCAGAGATTTGCCTGAAGCCTTGACTGGGACTGGTTGGTCTTTAGCCCCGACAACGCGGCTTGAATGGTTTCAATATTTTGCCTCCCTTAAACATTTGCCGATTCCTTTCATTGCTTTGCAGGGGGACGTACACCTTTTCACTGATGGTAGTTGTCACAACCAGATGTTTCCCAACAGGCGTTTTGCTGGGTGGGCGGTTGTGTTGGCTTCGGTTGCTAGTGTTCATGACTGCGCAGCTAGTACTGTTGTCGATGCTGGGGTCCTGCCGGGCCTTTTGCAAAGTGCGATCCGAGCTGAGATCTATGCGATTTGGCGGGCGCTTCAGATTGCTCGCAATCATTGTGGGTTGGTCCATTTGTGGTCTGATTGCAAGGCTGTTGTCAATAAAGTGCGTCGTTTGTTGGGAAGACAAACCCTTAAGCCCAACAGCGTTCATGCAGACTTGTGGTGTGAAATTCAGCAATGTTTGCAAGATAGGCAGGGCCCTACCATGATCACGCGAGTTGCCGCTCATCAAGATGCTGACGCTGTTGACCATGTGGTTTCGGAATGGTGTTACAGGCACAATGCTTTGGCTGACTCAGCTGCTGGGCGGGCAAATTTTACACGCCCTGCGACCTTTTGGCATTTGCATGGTAGACATGAGCAGGCGAGTGCTGCTATCCATGAGCTCAACCGAACTGTTCAATATGTCCAGCTGGCCATTAGCCAAGAGATCGTGCGTAATGAGAATCCTTCTCTGCCTGCGGAGAGCCTTGTCACTGAAGTGCCTCTTCCTGCCCCTGTTTGGAAGCCATTGCCGGAGTTGGCCGTCCCTCAAGGGGCAGTACGTTGGTATGGAGACAGCATGGTTCGTTTGGTTTTGAGTTGGTTTTGGCAAACCTTGCGTGGCAGTCAGGCGCCAGTCGTGTGGGTTTCACGCTTCCAGCTGTATGCCGATTTTATGAGTTCTACTGGACACCCTGGTCCGATTCACCGGGATAAATGGATCGATGGTGCCACTGAGCCTCATTTGAGCCTACAAGCGTTTGCATATAAACAACGCACAAGGTGGTTTGTCAAGCTGTTAAAGGAATCACTGCGACATCAAGATGTTTCACTTGTGACTGCTTACGGTAAACCATGTTCACAGATGCTGCTCATGTTTACTGGGATCATCGCTCTTCCATGGCCGGCTGAGCGTTTGCAGTACATTGATCAATGGATGTTAAAGTGCAGCGGCACCACCTATCGACGCCAGTCGAAGCTGCTCGATTCCCTTCCCTTCATTGACTACGATGATCGTTTCCCTCAGGTGGCCATAACCACATCTGGCTTCTAGAGACCCCAAAGTCGGGTAGCGTTTCATTCGACGCTGCGCGCATCGGAAACGAGGTAGAAACGTGGTGGTTTCAAACATGTTTTATTTTCCATAATACAGTGGGAATAATCATAATCCTCCCCATCTGACTTTCATATTTTTCAAGATGGTTCAAACCACCAACCAGTGTTCACACTGTTGCGCGAAAAGGGTTTGATCCCAAAAAAAATGGTCAGCCGGCAGTGGCTCCTGGGCCAGCGGTGCTGACCACTGTTGGTCCAGGCACGTGCCCCTCCAGTGCCAAGCTGGTCTATAAACCAGTTCGTAACTCTATAGATCTACCATAAACCCAAAGGATATTGGAGTTCACTAACCTAGCTATCTTAGTCCAATCAGCTCTAAATCCCATTCAATCACCATTTTTCTTGGTTAAGTTAAGTTATCATTTTCCTATAGGATTTTCTATGGCTTCTGCTGGTGAAACCATGGTGTTTTCCGTTTCGGTGTCCCAGGGGCCCCAGCTTTTTGTCAACTCCCAAGGAGTGCAGCGGCAGCGCCACCAACTGCCAAGCCTGCTATGGCATTGCCACGCTGACACCGGCGGGTGGAGGTGCTGACGGGGAAAAATCTCCATCTATCTGGGTAAAACCATTCTAATGCCATTGATATTCCATCTATACACCATTGGTATGCCATTTAATATCCCATTGATGTTCCATTCATATCCCACTATAATGTCAACCCCGGATTAACAAACCATAATCTGATGGTTTATTAATTGGGGGGGTACTTCCCCAGTAGTCATTTCATCTGATAAATGGTACCCCCCAATTAAACAGCCTTTTGGGTTTTTTAATCCAGGGTTGACATTATAGTTTGATAGGAAGGGGAATTATAGCAGATTTGTTTTATAAAGATATGTATTTAGGGGAAATTATATATATATATATGATATAGTATTTATGGCCATTTGATAGGAGAACATGCTGAATTACAGTGGATGGAATGAGGTATCCAATTTCTAGACCAACTCATTCAACAGACAAGGGGACGTAAGGGATTTAGCCAAAAGGTGTAGCCAACAAACATGAGGGAATTTGGTGTAGCTTCTTGGGACAAATCAAAAGGGGTGGAGTTGTGTTTGTTAATGGGTGAGTGGGATCTCAAAGAACACGGAGACTACACCAATGATCAAGAGAATGGAAGCCGCAAAGCATGAACATATGCGAACCATGGTGCTGGTATATGCACACCTACATGACTGGGTGATTTTGGACGTTCGGGCAAATGTTGGGATGAAAATATTCCAGCACCATGGAGCATATGGGATGAACATGGAAATCTGACCACCAAACATGCAGATTGAAACCGCAAGATTGCACACACTGTAAGATGCAGAGTGTGAGGCGAGATGCTTCGTAGCTTGATGTTCCGCCCTCGTGGGCGGATTAAGAATTTGGGGTGGATATTCCAACTTTGTGTAATATATATATATACACATATTATATCGAATCTATATCTATATGATTCTATATGGTTAATTATAAGTATATATATATAATTATATATACATATACAATGTGGTACCCCCCAGTTATAAGTTGATTTATAATCCCATCAACTATAGATATATCTACCATAAGTCCTAGTTTTTGGAGATATAATCCAACTTAGCTATCGAATTGGGGCACCACTATGTATATAATTTTTATAGCAGGATTAAAGCAAACATCTGCTACAACACAGATGAACTTAGAGGAACCGACTCACAAAAACCCCGGCCGATAGGAAGGATGTGCTCCACGCCCTTGGGAGCACAAAAAAAAGGGTCTCAAACACTTCAAACCAAGGCGACTGGTAGCAATAGAATTGCATACTTTATATAAATATACCAAGGGTCGTGTTGGAGTTATACCCTATATTATCCCAGTTGTCCCATCTTTTAAGTTTTATGATCTTCTCATAATCTTCCACTTGAGCGCAGCGAATCCTCGAAAGACCATGTGCCGATGTTTTTTTTGGGAAACATCCTTGTCATTTTGGGAACAATCCTGATTCTCATTAGACGTTCATAGGATTTCATAACCGTTCATAGGTATCTAAGATATTTGGCTGTATAAAGAGTTGGAACAATCCTGCCGCAAAGTCGTTCCATTTCAAATTTCACGGCTGAGACCCATACAGAGGAGCTTAGATTCGGCTTACCCTTCACAAACAAGATCTTGGAGGGATATGTCGGATATGCCGTCGATTTGACGTAGTGGAAAATCACAAGCTTTGACATTATTTGGTTGGTGCGTTCAAACATTGTTTATTTTCCATAATATATGGGATAATCCTTCCCATCTGACTTTCATATTTTTCAAGATGGTTAAAACCACCATCCAGTTATAAATCATTGTGTCATAATCATCCACACAGACCATTCAATAAAAATAATCCACCTGAGGTTTCCCGTTTCCCATTTTTGGTGAACTCTCAGATATCTCAGCTCCAGTGGGTCCAGGTCAGACATGCTCATGTCCCAACTCCACCTTTTGGATTAAAGCGCCTGAGGGCGAAGGACTTTTCGATTTTTTTCCGGGAGTGTCCACCAACGTTTGATGAAGCCAGAGGGTAGTTTGCAGGTGACAATATCAAAGGATCAACCTACTGGGTAGTATATGGATGTATATGGTTATTTACCATGGGTAGTGGACTATATCATAGGGTTATTAAACTACCAAGGGGATATTTGATATTGATCAACCTATAGTATATTTACCTTGACTGGGTGATTTTGGACAAGGGCAAATGTTGGTGCGCATATTCCAGCACCATGGTGAGCATATGGGTAATATTGGTAGTTTAATGCCATTGCAATTGATTTTGAGGAGATATCGGGGCCATCCAAAGTTGGCCAAGATGGGGGTTCGCCATACGACATAGATTCGCCATGGGGTACACGACTTGGTGAAAGGCAGCTTAATAGCAGGATAGATCCGGTTTGATGGAGAAATCTAGTACATAGGTTTGATATGGTTTGATCAATTAAGGTGATCTCTCGTTTTTGCAATGTCAATCCGCGGTTTGGGACATCGACAACATGTTTTCAGCTGAAGGTGACCTACTTCTGGATGGTATCCAAGGTTATCGATGAGGATTTGATGGTAGTCCCGTTGTGATTTTATGTAGATGGCCTTCAGATGCTTCTCTCGGATAAAATTATCAGAAAGTTTGCTAAGAGGATCTGGATCCTTCTGTACCTTGGAATCATGGTTCAGATGATGATTCCTCTGAAAGCCTTGGGTGGCCAGACCTTGAATTCTGGAGGCCACGATGGGTTGGCATGTCCCCCAGTGCCATTGCCCATCAGATTGAACAGGAAGCTTTTCAGAGAATTGATCAAAAAGTGTTGCACCGTATTCGCCA
>Ga0126342_10004308_pt1 | contig 24201 bp, 21 predicted proteins | sample Cyp1metagenome_FD_92528 | JGI IMG/M metagenome (GOLD analysis project Ga0126342, IMG submission 92528) | Coral microbial communities from Lord Howe Island, Old Settlement Bay, Australia - Cyphastrea 1 metagenome | ecosystem: Host-associated > Invertebrates > Cnidaria > Coral ...
GAACTGATAAACCCCCGGAATGTAAAGACAAATCCCCTACTACCAAACCCCCAAAACAAACAAAAAAAACCAAAAAATGCAAACTTAATTTCAAACCCAAAAAAAAAAAAAAAAAAAACCTGTTTGATCCAATTTGTTCTGGTCCACCGGGGCTTGAAACCTCCTGACCTCGCCTCGAGGTGGGAAACAGAAGATGCAGTCCTCAGACGCCATGGCACCCTGCCAGTTTGGGGGTGCCAAATCTCCCCAAAAGTTCAAGCCTCGTTGGGTCGGATGAAACCATGGTAAAGCATGCCACGGCAGAAATGGCACCATGGCCAAAAGGACAGTTTTTATTCACACAATAGTGGGTACACTTGGGGTGCTCTGAGAATAGGGCACTCCCAAGCTCCAAAACCTAAAACCATGAGGCTTCATGCCATGAGGTTAAATCTTCAATTTGAGCATGTCTGAAAGCATGATAATTTCTACTTTCAAGGGTTTAAAAACTCCTAGTGTCCCTTTAAGTCAGCATTTTTGGGGTAAGTATACAATACTTTCAACCAAACCCAAGAGATGATTATTGTTGGTTCTATATCCCAGTGTATGCCCCGATTAACGGTTGCTTCAATCCCAATTTATAGACAATTTATCATTTAAAAACCCCATTGGATCCCATTTGAAAACAATTGTTGATTAATAAATCTCATTCTCACCCAAACAACTGACACAAAAAATCCGTGAATTCCCATTGAAACCTCGCTTTTCGCCATTTTTTCGCCACCGGTCTGTCCAAGAGGCTGGTTCGCCGCACTGCGGGGTGTAGCAGGGGATCACCTTGTCGCCCGGCTGCAGCCCCGTGACGCCTTCGCCCACGCTCTCCACCACCGTGCCGGCTTCGTGGCCCAGGATGCCTCCAGGCGGGGCGGAGCGGAGAGGTGGTGCCAGGGACTTGGTGTTGAAAATGGAACATTCGAAAGTTAGATGTATTGTCTGGCTTCTTTTTTGGTGATTTTCTGAAAGGGGCAAACTTAGCAACTTAGCTCCCAAGCTTTGGATGGATGAGATAGATGATTTATGGGTGCTTAAAGCCTTGTGTTATACCGTTCTCCCACGAAACCCTCAGGGCCGAGAAGCTGGGGAAGAGTCCCTCAGGGTCTTGTCCCGAAAGCCTCAGGCGGAGGGGAAAATGGGCACGATGCAACTGATGAAACCAATCGGAAGATGGGAAAGTTGACGCTCAAAAACGGGTGAATTGAGGTGTCAAAATGGCTTTCAAAATATGAGTGATACACGTTGAGAGAATAACATGTCGGAATGTGTGCAAGGTTGACTTCGCAATGGCTTGTCAAATCCAGCTACAAACAAGAAATCAAAAATCAGGTCATGCGATCAACGCGATCACCGCCCGGAGGCGGCTAATGGCCAAGGCACGTGTAGATGTCGGTGTGACACAAGGCATTGGAATGCACCTGCCGTGAGCAGAATGCAGAAAGTTGAGTCGGAAATTTCTGGGGAAGATCATCTATATACATATCTATACCATCCTGGAAATCCGGTTCTACCCGCAACGGGGTGGTACGATGATTTGGTGTTTCGAGCAAGAACTAGACCAACCATTTTTGGGGTCATCAACTTTGAGCCACATCCAAACTATGCAACTATGTTTCATGATCTTCATGGTCCTCTGCTCGAAATGCTGAATGTGATGCTAGCTGTAGCCCAGGCCCATGGATCTCCATCTACCTCTGTGGAACTTGACGAAAAGAACCTAAACCTCATATACAACGTGGGGGCCCCAGATTATAGAATTGGTGTACAAACTCCATCAACTATAGTTGTATCTGCCATAAACCAAAATTGGAGTAGTTTTAAACCAACTTACCCAACTCTGGGGCACCCACCTTGCAGTTCTCACTCCAACAACTTGAGATGAACCCTGGACGCAGTGAATGCCCAGTCATGAGGGGTCGATCGCCTAGCGTGATATCTGGGTCTCGAATCCCTATTTACTTTGTTCAATTCACTCATGCATTTACTCGTTTATGTGTTTGCTTATCTGAATACCAATCCCCTACCCTTTTTATTTTCACCTCAATTCTGAAACAGCCCCACCACCTGCCCTGCCACGTAAAGGGGTCATCTCCCAACCATTTTTTGCGGCCGCACAACGGCGCCGTGTCGAGCTGGGCTCACTCCTTGAGTTTCTCCATGGTGCCTTGCTCATCCATTCGGGCCTGCACCTGGTCAGCTCACAGGGCAGGGCCGAAGGGCTGATGATTGTTGGCACCCCTGGTTTTATAGTGATTTAATGGGATTTTATGGTGATTTAATGGGATTTTATAGTGATTTAATGGGATTTTATAGTGATTTAATGGGATTTTATAGTGATTTAATGGGATTTTATAGTGATTTAATGGGATTTTATAGTGCTTTATATATGGGATTGCATAGTGATTTAATGGGATTGTATAGTGATTTAATGGGATTTTATAGTGATTTAATGGGATTTTATAGTGATTTAATGGGATTGTATAGTGATTTAATGGGATTGTATAGTGATTTAATGGGATTTTATAGTGATTTAATGGGATTTTATAGTGATTCAATTGGATATTAATGGGATATACACTCCGGTAAACATACAAAAAGCTATTGAAAATTGCCATTTAGAGTGGATTTTCCCATTGAACATGGTGATTTTCCATAGTGATGTAAACGTTTACCAGAGGGTAATCCCTGACCCCACGATAACACCGCCAAACGAAACCACGGTTATATAAGTAGCGAATAACACCACATCGTTGGGACCATGGGATTAGCCCTCCTTGGATCTGGAACGCCGATTGATGAGCCCATGGCTTCTTGACCCCAGCTACGTATAGAGTCTGTACATGTTAAACCCCCGGCAAATCTGCCGAAAGTCTCGATCATGGCGGGATGCCGGCTCGGATGTGCTGCCCAGGGTAAGTTGACTCCATATATCTCCATATGAAATAAGCCACTTGTAAACCTCCTAAGTGTGGATCCTAAGTGTGGAATATCATGGGATATCCCCTGTTCAACAGCTATTTACAAGGCATATTAAATCCATGGGTTACCCGGTTACCCTTTCAAAACCTGGGTCCCACCTGTTTCTGGAAGAGGGTTGCTGGTGGCCACGGCTCCTCCACCACGCTTGTGGTGAAGTTCACGGTCCGGACCTCTGATGCAAACAGGACCGGTGCGACACCAGGTGACGACCTCTTTTTGGGGGGTTAAACATGGTTGAACCTCGGAGTTGCTTCGCGCAAAATGGGGAAAAATATGGAAAACATGGATGTAAACATGGTATAACATGGTGGGGTTCAACAATAAAACTGAAGAATTGGGGACCTTTGATCGGTACTTGTCGTGACTGGCGAAAGCACTCGAAAAAGCGCATTCCGATTTGCATATGAATTCATCATGACCCGTCAAGTAAGTACCCCGCCAGGAGGTAATGGAGGCATTTTTCTCATTCCTTATAACACGTTTCATAGAGGCTGGTGGTGGCTTTCATACAACCGAAACATCATCGCATCATCGTGTCCAGTGGCCCCCACTCTCTAGGTCCAAAAAAAGTGACCGGCCCCACCCAAACCCTGAGCCGCCTGAGCCATGATTTTTATCCATGCGCAGAGCATCGGTCTTTTCAATCGGTTGAAGCCAAATGTGGTGCTCGTGGGAAGTCATTAAAATGGTACTTCTGCCAGCTTCTAGCTGGCGGGCGTTAAAGATTCCTGAGCTGATCCCGAACTGCGGAGCTGTCACCACCACAGGATGGATTGCCCCATGTAACGACAGAGCCATCTGCCAGGATCGCAGCAAATGCACTTTCTGTGGCTTGAACCTGCTGCACCCTCTGCAGCTGATGTTGGACCGCGGAGCTGTCACCGCCCAAAGATGGATTGCCCCATGTAACAACGCAGCCGTCTTCCAGGATCGCAGCAAATCCTTCACTTGTGGCCTGAACCTGCTGCACACTCCTCAGCTGATCTTGGACCATAGAGCCATAGAGCCGTCACCACCAAAGTCTTGATAGCCCCATGCAACAACAAAGCCATCTGTTAGGATAGCAGCAAATGCTACATCTGTGGCCTGAATCTGCTGAACACCCCTTAGCAAATGCCGGACCGCGGAGCTGTCACTGCCAGATACTGCACGGCCCCATGTAACAACAGAGCCATTTTGAAGGATTGCGGCGAAGGCTGCCTTTGTGGCTTGAACCTGCTGCACATTCCTCAGCTGATCTAGTACTGCAGAGCTGTCACCGCCCCAGTCCCGATGGCCCCATGTAACAACTCCGTCGCCCCCACAGCACCAAGCAGCAAAGGCCTGTCGATTTGACGCTAGTTTCGCTCGTCCCACGATTGCTGTGAGTTGATCACCATCTTGAAGCCCTGCAGCCTGGAGGGTTTGCATAGGATCACTCAGGATGCACCCAGCTGCAGTGGCAAGCCGCAAGGAGCCTTGTCCGAAAGACTTCTGAGCCAATTTGTTCAAGTCCTCTTTGGAGGACTCCAGAATCGAAAGGCTCTCACTGCGCCCACTGGCCAGAGCTACCGTCACTTCAATCATTGAGGACACTGATGCTCAATACTGCACCACGTGCTCAACAAAATCACGAGCCAAATCTTACTGGCACCGCGCGGCACGAGTGACAATCTATCCGAGTTTTGGGTAAGAAGGTGAAATGCCTCTTGATACTGAAACACCTTTGCACACAAGGAACTCCTTGACTGCATTTCTGCGTGAGCTAAACTGCCCTTCTCGCAAAAAGAAACTGGCTATCAGTACACACATATCCAAATCGGTTGACTCGAGAAATCAGAGAAATTTACGATTCCTGCATTAGGCATATCCAAGGACGCCCCGAATAAACCAAGCCCCAGCAGCCCATCCAAACCAGCAGCCCAAGGATATATCAACCCACCATGGATTTCTCAATCCAGGGATTTTCGAACTGTGTTTTTTACCCGGCCCGGTAAAGGTTTACATAACTATGGAAAATCACCATTTTTAATGGGAAAATCCACTATAAATAGCCCATAACTATGGAAAATCACAATTTGTAATGGGTAAATCAACTATTTCTATGGCCATTTTCGATAGCTATTTTGACATAACCAGAGGGTAGATTGAGTGATCCATCATTAAGCCCGTGGCTGCACCATCATGCTTTCTTTAAAATAGATACTAAACCCACCATAGTAGGCCCCACACCCCCGGCCCCCAAAAAGCCCCTTCCTCACATCTGCAATCTCATAAACCGGCTTTGAAACTTCGTATCATCACCGTTACCAACCAAATAATCTGTATATTCTCTCTTATGCATCTTATATACAGTATATAGATATATACATTAATCCAAACAACAAAAAAAACTACCATCATCTCATTAAAAATCGCTGGGAGCACCTACCCCGAAATTCACCACTTAAACTCTATCCATATACCTTTTTAAAAAATAGGATACCCTCTGGTAAACTAATATAACTATGGAAAATCACCATTTTTAATGGGAAAATCCACTATAAATGGTCATTTTCAATGGCTATGTTAAATTACCAGAGGGTATATATATATATATTATTATTATATATATATATATAATTATAATTATATATATATCACTCAGCATCTCAAATCCCCAACCAGTTTCCCAGCCACCCAACTGGCACCTTCCAATCCAGCTCCGGGGTGTAGAAGTTCTGCACTGCCCAGGCCATGGCCTGCTGCGTCCGCTGCTTGGCTTCGGCCTCCGACAGCAGCTGCGCGCCGCAGTGGCGGAAGCTCTTCTTGTCCACTTCGCAGGTGTGGTAGAGACCTGGCGCCAGATTCCGGTGGGGATGAGGACTGATATGGACTGATGAAGATAGACTGGCGGATAAAAATTTGCTGGGAGAATAATTAAAGAATCAATATATATATATATATATATCAATATCAATATATTAGAATATCGTGAGAGAATCTGGTGATGGTAAATGGGACAGTGGCCCATGGTTTCTGGGCCCGTTTGTCGGAGAAAAAAGGGAGGTCGAAACCTTCGAAACTTCTTGGAAGATTGGACTGACTTGATGGTTATGAGGTTGAGTGTTTGTAAGCCTGATGATCGTTTTTGTCCCCAATTCATGGGGTCATATCTACACATGGAATTGAAAAAAAAAAACTATATATATATATATACATATATGGCATTTTATAGTGATTTAATGGGATGTTATAGTGATTTAATGGGATATTAATGGGATATATATATATACCCTCTGGTAATTTGTTACATAGCTATTGAAAATGGCCATAGAAATAGTTGATTTTTCCCATTAAAGATGACCATGTTCAATAGCTATGTCAAATTACCAGAGGGTATATATCCTGACTTATAAAGACCTGAGAGCTTGGATCAAAACCATGGGGATGGGGACCTGCCAATCCCAAACGCGCGAGAAGCCTGTAGATGTGAAAGTTGGATCTGACAAGATCTCAGATGAAAGAGAAAAAAATCGCCGATGACTGAAATGTACTGGAATCTACTGGAATAAAATTGGGTTCATGGTGAACCCAATGATGGTTGATGATGGGTTTTTTCAGGTGGTGATTAATGTGGGACATCACCACTGGCTACTGCCAATAACTGGAGTGGTTATGAGTTGACTAATTCTAAACTGGAGTGGTTATTGGCTGCTAATGAACCCTTTTCCAGTAATATTGATGATGGTTGACTTCCTGCCGGCGCCTTGCTTGGTCCTGGCATAGGTCCTTTCGCACTGCTCAACGCCGAAGTCCTGAGGTAAGCCGAGAAATTTCTGAACTTGGCCTCTGGTAATGACTGGGACATAGCTATTGAAAATTGCCATTTTTAATAGGTAAACCATCTATTTCTATGGGATATGAATGGGATATACCCTCTGGTAATGAAAATGGACCATTGAAATAGTGGATTTACCCACTGATAGCATGGTGGACCTTTCCATAGTTTCTTGTAAATGTTTACCAGAGGGTAAACAAACAGATCTACTGAGTGAACTAGACCCAGATCACCAACCTTCATCCTTCCCTTCCCAGCACCTTCCAAGGCAGTTGCCCCCCTCAGGCCTCGCAGAAGGCCTGGCCCAGCGGCACGCGGTCGCCGAACTCGCAGCGGTGCGAAGGCTCTTGCGCCAGGCTGGAAGCAGAGAGCTCCTTCGGGGATCCACTGATAAAAGGTCATCCTTCATAAGCCCCAAGTTCTACAGGATGGGGCCCCCAAGATAGCTAAGTTGCCTTGTAAGTGGCTTAACTATGGTTTATGGTAGATATAACTATAGTGAATGGGGGTTATAAGTTACAATGGTTTATAAACCAACTTATAACTGGGGGGCCCCATCCTGTATGGGAGAATGATGGATCATCTTTTTTGGGAAAAAAAATGAATCCATGAGTGCCGATGTTTGGTGCGGAAAATCATCCCACATCCCACAAAAAGAAAGTGGTAGCCGCTGAATGGGACCTAGATGGAACGATCCAGATTGGGGATCCATTCTTGGGGGAGCTGGTTTTTTTCAGTGTCAATCAGTAATTCGAATTGGGGAATGACACACACACATATATATATATATATACATTTACATATATTTATTTTTTTTCCTTTATTTATTTATCTATTTATGTATTTATTTATTTATTTATGTTATTTTTTATTTGTGTATATATATATATATAATCTTGAATTTGGTATCCGGTCGAATCTCATTCCCAGCATCGCGATTCTGGGAGACATCCCATCGGATGGTCATTCCCTTCTGGATGGTCAATGGCTTGGATGGGTCCACCTTTGCCAGAATTAGTTCGCCAGAATGAACGGAAAATACCCTCTGGTTATGTCAAAATAACTATGGAAAATAACCATAGAAATAGTGAATTTTACCATGAAGAATGGGTGGATCTTTCCATAGTTATGTAACAAATTACCAGAGGAAATCCTGTTCTTCATCAGTACACACCATGGGACACACCGTAAACACCATGATAAACACTATGAATTGGCAATGAATTAAGGGTCCTCCCCAAAAAGATCCCAAGCACCGGCGCAAAGACCGCTTCCCATGGAAATATCACCCATTCATTATGGCTATGGGAGAACCATGGATAAGCTAGCTCTTTTAGCTTTCTAACTCCAGCTAAGCACAGGCAGTTCAGAGCAGTTCCGGCGCCTTCGCGGCATCCTTCTCCATCTGTTCGTGAAGCTCTTCTGCAGCCTGTCGATCTTCTGAGTCCTACTTGCAACGTCCAGCCAGCTCAGCCAACCCAACAATTTCATCTTCTTTGCATTTACCCTCTGGTAATTTAACATAGCTATTGAAAATCACAATTTTTAATGGGAAAATTCACTGTAAATGGTGATTTTCCATAGTTATTATGTTAAATTACCAGAGGGTACCACGGGAGCAAAATGCATCTGCCTCAATTCAGCTGATCCACTTGGTCAAACTAACCCGCAGATCAGTCCTGGTGTTGCTGTTCGTAGCCACTGCTCACGCCTTCTTCCTCAGCCATGGCGATGCTTTTTTGGAGCTCCATCGAGATGACGGATGTTCCATTGCCAGGGTAGAATACTAGAATACCAGAATGCTCAACGAAAAAATGTGTTCCTTTGCCAGGCGGTAGCTTTCGAATAACGCTAAATGCACTTATTCTTGGTCCTAAGACTTATAATCTTACATACTTTCTATTCCAGTAGCCCAAAAAGAGATTTAAAAACATTAAAACCTCCCTATTTTAGGACCCGGACTTCATATCTGTTCCACATCGGGGGATGTCGTCCCTCCCGTTGCTTCCCGTGACGGTCCCGTTGCAGCAGGTGGCGACCTCCTCGGGCGGCTCGCAGAGCTGCCCGCGGCGGCAGGCCTTTTCGAACTCCGCCCAGCCTGGCGTGGCGAGACCTGGAACTCCGCAAAAGAATGGGAAGTCCATAGGAAATCGATAGGAAATCCATAGGAAATCTATGGGAGTCAAGTGTGTTTTTTTAGGACTTTCTTGAAAGTCCAAAAAAATAATCCATACGGAAATCTAGATGTCAAAAACTGGACCATTGAAAAAGAGCAACAACCAATAGACCAGTCAAAAAGTCCCAGGGTGGACCCCTGCACCTCGGACGGGGTCTTCGCAATGGCCTGGATAGACTGGACTCCATCTGGTGAGTTGAAATCTGGGGCGAAGCGTAGAAATATCGTAGAAATATCTACTGATACAGGGGATGTATAAACCCATCCTAGATTAACTGTGGTTTATGGTCATTACCATCTATAACCATCTGGTTATGACTAACAGTTTGCCATGGAAAGATCCACCATGTTTTATAGATTTAATAGGTGAAGCATCTATTTCTATGGGCCATCTATACCATGGCGAACTGTTAGTCATAACCAGAGGGTATATCCCATTAACATCCCATTGAATCACTATAAAATCCCATTAAATCACTATAAAATCCCATTAATATTCCATTAAATCCCATTAATATCCCATTTATAGAGGGTAAATCCATCCCAAATCATCCCAGATCTGTCACTTGGGATCCCGGACACACCAAGCGCCCGCGGTCACACAGCACCGCCGGCACGCGACCACCCAAGGTCCAAACCTGAAAAACGGCACCGAAACCAGTGGAGGCAGGTTGGAAGCTGATACTGACTAAGATCTGTGGTCCTCTGAGTCTTCAATTCCAAATCGTTGAGCCTGATTTGAAGTGGGACATGCTCCATGTCTAGATCATTTGCCTGCAAAAAGATGTGGGTTTCCAGCTGATTGGAAATGGAAAACCCACCATTTCTGGATCATATCGGATGAAAATTGATAAAATTGGGACTTTCCAGCTGAGCTTCATTGCAACCATTCAATCACTGGAAGCCATCCAAACCATCCAAACCGCTGCCGAGGCACGTTGATCATGCCCACCTGCCGGGTGCTTCCATCTACAGATCCTCAGTGGGATCCTCCTCCAGGAGGTCATCTGAACCATGGGACAATCAGCACCTGACCATTTTCGAATCCTACCCTATTTCAAGGGTTGAGTTCCATGTCATCTTCGAAAGACCACACTTTTCGTGACTTTTCGAATTCAAATCATTCACCTAGGGACCTAGTTGATCCGAAAGCTCCTGTTCCCATGCGTTTCCATGTCATGTTGGAGCCCATCATCCCCTTCCGAGGCACTGAAGAAGGCGGGCGCCTGCGTCTTGCCGCTCTGGTAGAGCAGCGCGGCTTGGGACTTCGGGTCGCCCGTCAGGTGGTCCACACCTCGGCAACGGAACGGAAAAAATGGGCCGGGGGCCATGGCAGTTGCCGGGGACCTCCATAAATTGTCCCATTCTGGGGATACATTGGGTTATTTATGTGTATGGTTATACATGGAAACTTGATATTGAAACTTAGTATCTATCAACATGGAATGGTTCAAAGATCAACATCTTCTTCATGGTGCTGGGCCCCCAGCAGCAGTCACAAGACACCACCGTGTCTTCCTTCCACACATCCTGGCCATGTGATGATGGGATCCATGGCAGGGTGGGGGTGCTTTGCTTTGGCCGATGAGGCCAGGGATGAATACTTCTCTTGACAAAAAAACCTTACCGTTGGTCCTATGTTTACCTTGTTTACCTACAGTATGTTTCTGTTGAAGTTCCGTACTGTAAGGGCTACAACCACCTGCGGTCCCCAAAACTGCACAAAACGCTACAAAGGGTTTTCAAAAAACTTCGGCCTAGCTGATTGTCCACGTTAGGAATGAGTGAGCCAAGCCAAGGGAAATAGCTCACATCTTGTCAAATATTGCCTGTGACAAGGGACATCCTCATCCATCAAGAGACAATTTCGGAAAATCATCTGCCGCTATGACTCGTGGTTTTCCATCACCAGGTTAGATTACCAAAGGGTACTGGCGTTCCACATCTCTCAGTTTGGCTCACCCTTTTCAATCTGGCAGCATGGTCTCATGGCTGGTCCGTAGGCCTGTGGGCTTATTTTCCTCGACTTTAATTACCATCTGGTTATGACTAACATAGCCATGGTATAGATGGCCTAGAAATAGATGGTTTACCTATTAAAAATGGTGGATCTTTCCATGGCTATGTTAGTCATAACCAGATGGTATCACCTCTGCACACCAATGCACCGGTGTTGTGGGTCACGGCGTGTGATCACGCCGCCATCATCTTTCTGAATCCAGCTGCATCCAGAAGCTCTCCGGCCTTCCCCACTGATGGAGAATGTGGACCACTTTCGTCCACTTGAATAAACACACAATAGAGAGAGCCACCACATAGACCGCAAGTGAACGTCGATCCGAAAAAACTGTGTCACATCAAGGTAGTTTATGCCAACTTCCAAAACAATCACGCCATCATTGCGCATCCGAGGCGTCTCACCAAGCCGGAAGTCCACGTCCTCGACGCGCGAAGGCAACCGGGCCGAGCCGCGGCACGGCCATCAAGCGCATCATGAGAACAGAGCAACTCACTAAGCCACGGTCAACGGTCAAATTGATCTTGAGCCGAAAAGGCAGAGGAGTGCTCTCCCAACAGATATGGGCATGCAAGACTTTGCAGATCAAGTCATCAAGTGGCGGTTCATGACTTGCTCATCCTAGCTTCCTCCAACCACCCCCATCCCTTCGGTAGCCCCGCACCTTGCTGTTGCAGAAATTAGGCAGGAGGCCATGCCTTGGAGAATTCAAACTCGATGATTCCGGGGATGAATATTTATGTCTGAAATCAGCACGTGATCGCTAGACGGGGTGGAACGCACACACAAATATAGATGTAGATATTAGAGATGGATATAGATATCATCTATATGTGTAAATGTATTTATATATATAATATTACATATTTGAGGCCGCGTGTTTTCCATGTCACATAGTCATGATCAATCGTGGTGCTTCACACTGGTTTGGGGGGCATAGTTGTGACCATCATCTCAGCATCGGGCTTGGACCCACGGGCTTTGGAGATGTGGATCCACTTTTTGGCATCCCAGAACCAGCCTCCGCAGGCATCATGGTGGTTATGGTGTCACCCCCGAGAGTCTAAGGGGATCCAACCCACATAAATCCTGGGTTTCTGGTTTATGAATTTTCATGTGGGAAGAGGACGACTGAACATGTGCAAAATCCCCTGGCGAGATGACCTTATTCCAATGGAAGGCCATGTGGCATTAGGGACCAACAGGTCTCCAAGAAATGCATGGCTCTGAGTTCGCGGACCGTACAACCTGGCTTTCAACTCCGCAAAAAATGCAGAACCATTTATATACACCTTGGGATTTCTGGAATGAACGGAACGCCCAATGACATTTAAAATATGATCATGTTCACGTGTTTATCAGCAAATGTGCCGGTGAACCGTGGTGTCTCCCATCAATTGTGGGAGTTTCCTGCAGCTTTTCCCTTCAAACAGTCGATTCCCGCACCTTCAATGGTATCGAAGACGGTCGCACGCTGCGACGTGATGTCTTCCCGTACTTCGGGCACCACTTCCTCCAGGTCCGCCCAACGATCATATGATCTATTCAGATGGTGGTTCATTCAAACAAAACCTATCCTACCAAACTATTTTTAGTGATTCAATGATTGATAAACCACCATCTGAATAGGATAGGTTTGGTAGGAGTTGGCTCAATCATTCTTATTAGATCACCGCATTCAAACCACCATCTCAACATCTCCCATGCTTTCCTCGCCATGTTCCCATGCTTTCCATGTCGCCTCCACCTGGGCTGGCGGCGGTTCCAGGTACTCTTCCGGCACCTCGCCCTGCGCTTGCTGCACTTGCTGCGCTGCCAGCAGGGCCAGGAGCCCTGCACCTTGGGCGTTGGTGAAGTTGGTGAGTTGGTTTAGGCATAATTCTAGTCATGATTGGTATAAAAATCTATTGGATCATTGGATCATCATTGGTATAAAATTATAATTATCATGAATGTATAATTGGTATAAACAAAACCTATTGGATCAACATGGATCATTGTAGTCTTGGATCATTCGTAACGTCATGAATGGGTAATTGGAAATCTTCATGTATCATTGGTATATAAGTTGGATATAGTTGGATCATTGTGCAGTGTTGATTGTTCTTGTAATTCAATACCATGTGTTTGACCCTCTGTTGCCGTGCCAAAATGAAAAAAATGCCGGATGTGACTACAACATGATTTCATCCGTTTAATCCAGGGGGTGTTCAATCTTGACCCGCACCCATCGAGGTACCCTCTGGTTATGTCAAAATAGCTATTGAAAATGGCCATAGAAATAGTGGATTTTCCCATTAGAAATGGTGATTTTCCATAGTTATGTTAGTTTACCAGAGGGTAAATCTCCCAAAGCCCCACCAAATGGTGGGAAAAATCATGCTTCAGCCGACACAGCTTCCAACCCGTCGTTTCACTTCCAGTGCTTTTACACTTAACCTGTCCTACGTCCATCGAATCATCTCGAATCCCACTGGCACGCCAGTTCGGCCCAACTCCACACCCAAACACTGCTGCTGACCAAGGCACGCCACATTGTTCGAGAAAAACGACAAGTCTGGTTGGATATGGCAGGAATACGCCGGGGTTTTCTTGTGCTTCGCGCAAGAAGTTGTTGAACACAGGCCACTATGGCCACAATGTGTTGATGTGGCCAGGTGTGTCCTAAAAGTTTTGAGCCGAAAAGCGGCAGCATGCAAAATCACTTCGGCTGATTTGGGCTCCGAGGCAAGAATTAGATTTAGTTTACATGGCTCGGCGTTTATCCTGTCAAGTGCATTCACAAAAGAATGCAGCTTTCCCTGGCTAATCTTCACCGATCCCTGGAGAAACCATGATAGTCTACGAGCTCATCAAAATTTGCCCCAAAAAAAAACGACTATCAAACCACACCCATCCATCCAAAACTGCGAAAATAAAGGTAAGAAATCGTAAGAATCATGAACATAAGCAGACTCAACCAGCCACCAAGGGTTTCCCCTGCCACCCGCCCTTCAGTGCATCGATAGTGGCACCTTCAGCCGCACTTCCCGCGGACCCGGGGGGGCGACTGTGATCTCCTGGTGGGAGCAATGGAGCAGTGGCTCAAACCCATGGCAGGACTGGATGAAATTTGAAACAAAATGGGTTGATAAGAAAATGGCCATTGAAATAGTGGATTTTCCCATTAAAAATGGTGATTTTCCATAGTTATGTTAAATTACCAGAGGGTAAAACTTGGAAGAACCAAACTTTGGATAAACAATGGCAGACTCAGAATGATTTGGTTCTTAGATGCATTTCCGGAAGCCCTCCCCCCTTTCAAGGGCAGGCCGGTGACAAACAAAAACGTTTGGACATCTTTGGAAGAGAAAAAAAGCCTGAGGGAAGTTCAAACAATGCCATTTCTCAGATTCTCAAAGTGAATCAAGAACACTTCTCCAAACATTGAATGTCACATTGTGTGTACCCCATAAAATTGCTATATGGGTATGGGTCAATACCTATAGATACATTTTTAGTGGGATGAACATCCATAAATCCCAGCTATTTTGGGGTTCACTAGGTACCAGGGTTTTGACCCATCCCCATAATTTTTCAAGGGATCTTCGGGGAACGCGTTGGATTTGGAAAACCATGGCAGCCCAGAGGCAGCCCAGAGGCAGCTCCTCCACCCGGATGTCGTTCACCCCACGAGCCACGGCAGCCTCTGTACAATGTAGGGCCCCCGTTGGATAGCTAAGTTGGTGCAAAGAACTCCAATTTCACTATGGTTTATGGTACTTCACTATAGTTAATGGGGGTTATAAACCAACTTATAACTGGGGGGGCCCACATTGTATATATGTATGTGTATATATATATATATTGTATATACAGTGAGACTAGTTCCTTCAATGCCTCTTACCGATAGTTTTCTCTTCTGTCTTGCAGGTCCTTTCCTTTGTGCGCCTACTGTTGAAGCTTCTTGGAGATCTTCTTGGGACCCACACCCCAAAAACGAACAACCGTGAGCCAAAGCAGTCCCCAGGCTGACTTGGAAAGCACCCAGTCGTTTTTGAAAGGATATAAAAGTATCGTCGCCCCTGCCAAGGATACACATTGATAGACAAACAGACAAACCATAAGGCCAACAAACAAACGGACCAACAGATTGATTGATAACGTCATTAGTTCAATATATAGCATATTATATATATATATATATATACATATATGCACATACATATAGAGAGGGAGAGAGAGAGAGAGAGAGTCATATCCTGTGATGATGATGGTCAGAGTCACTATATATATATAGACATAAGACATACTTACACAGTAAGAATCAATAACTCTTTAAGTCCGTGGGATCTTTCCCGGCTCTTCCTTTGCTGGCCTTGCACTTGATGGGCTGGCCCGCTGCAAAGTGCCGCGCCGCGTGGCAGACACGCTTGGCCAGAGGAAAAAGCTGACGAAAGGCCTGGGGACATGGGACGGCCCTAGGAAAGCCCCTAGAAATGACACAGTTTGAGCGGAAAATAGCAAATGTACCTATCATCATCCCAAATACGATACAGTAAATAAGTGGAAAAAAAACACCTCTGCAGATCCCCCTTCCATAAATTCGTAACCTTAGGTATATATCACCATCTGTTGGTTGAATCCCCATTTTTTGGAACAGTTTTCCACTACCCCAGGGACTTGACTGTTGCCAGCCCAGGCACCGCCATGGAAGATGACCCCGCTGAGAACTAAAACCGCGCCGCGAGGGAAGGCGTAGCCGGCCGGGGATCAGCACAGCTCGAAGGTCACGGGCCCGCGGTCCACGGGGAGCCGAAGAAATGGGGGAGATCTGCAACAGAAAGGGGAAATATCAAAGCTGTATATATAGATAAATTACGAGATATATATATATACATATATGTATGTATGTGTGTGTATATGTGTAAATTGCTGTTTGTTTTTGGGAAACCCCCATTGAAACACCGAAGTCTGGTTCATCTGCTACCAGTCGGGCCGCCCTTTTCGCTGCGACCGGAAATTCTCGGACTGCTACCTAACTCCTTCAGTGCTCCTACTTCAGCGCACCGGGCAAGAGGGGGGTCACACCACGATCTGAAAACGATGGATGACACTTGGCCGCATGCACTGGGTACAGTAACCGAACATCAAGAGAGCGGCCCAAGATGAACACCAGATGGGCCCTATCGCAGGTCAAAAGGTTGAATGGTCACAAAAACCCAAGAAATATGCTGTCACATGTTTTTCACGAGCCAGTGACCCAGTGGCAGCCGGGTTAGGTGCCTCAATTGGATGGTGTCAAGCCCCAACAAATGCCAAAATCAGAAATCGGTGCTTCCCTGGCCATCCTAGGCCCATTTCACCAAGGGTTAGCCCATGGCGATACGAAGCCAATGCTCGTCATGTCATGTCGATCCCCCTTTGCTTGCCAAGCTCCGACCCAAAACTGTTCGGCCGTGCACTCAGATGATCATCGCAGCTAGCAACATGACTCCGAACCCTGGATACCCTGGTTGGTCACCCAGATTCACGCAAAAATTCAGCGTTTAGCCATGTTGAGCCTACCAAAATGAGGCTTCAATGCAACAGAAATGGTGATATAACCAACTCATTTCATGGATTGCTGGGTTTAGAAGCAGGGTTGTGAAGCAGTCACTAGCTGGGCTGAGCATCCAAGTATCCCTGAAACGACCAGCTGGAACCCACCCAACACAACAAAAAGGTTGCCCGGCATCCAATCTTCCAAAAAACAGGTTATCGAAGGATGCTGGTGCTAACACCAACATCATGTTTAAACGGTTTTTGCCACCAAGGTTAGCTAGCCACATGGAACCCCACATGCAGGCACTATTTTCAGCAAGTCCCAAGCCAGAAGCTCCAGGGATAGTAACTGAGCTTTCGCCAACCAACTCGGCCAAAGCTGCGTCCTCTTAAATCAGGGTTCACTCCCATGCGAGTTCAAAGCGCATCAATAAGTCACCACCTCGGCTAAAGCTTGGGCTCTTCCTTGCTATCATCTTTCAGAAGGGAATGGAACGTTTTTTTTTAACCCTGCAAAATTCAAACGAAATGTCGTGGGGGTACACCTCATTCATGGCAAGAAATCAAGTTGTTGACATACCGAAGGTTGACCCGCTGGGTTAGGATCTGAATAAATGTGAACTCCACCATGACTAGTTAAGCAAATATTCTTGGTCCCGGCGTCTGAAACATGTTTGCTAAACTACATCCAATATTTTTGCTATTGGTATAGTTTACATCATGAATTTCGTGGGAAAACCACAAGCTTTCATAGTTGAAACCACTATGTTTCATTATAAACCCAGCATTTGTGATAGTAAAACTACCATTTTCATCCATTTTCATCCAGTTTCATCCAAAAACCATATTTTTCATGGTAAAACCACCATTGTTTTGGTAAACCCCACCGCTTTTCATGACCAAAACTACCACGGTTTCTGCTGACACTCCGAGATGCTGCTCGCAAGCAGTCGCCTGAATGGAGGGCTTCGATCGCCTCCTTCGTGCCTCGCTGTGCAATTTCCGCAGGCATTGGGAATGATTTGCGTGAAATGTATCTATATTATACTTAAAATTATATGTTATATAATATATGCGCAATAGAATACATAAACATGTATGTGCATATACATAATTCTATATCTATATATATATCATATATATATATCCCAAACAAACTAAAAGTGGTTATAATATGATCAAATATGTGCAGTAGATCTTTTTGTTGGATGTATCTTGACAAATTTGGTCCGAAGCTTGGTGGAAATCCCATGGATTTCTCCCCCCTTCGCACCTTCGACGCCCTTGAAGCGATGGGTGATGTAGTGATCCAGCTTCAAGCGCCCGGCCTCACAGGGTGAAGCCGCAAGTCATGTCGAAAATGCTTGGTCTTCCCGGGGGTTGATGGAGTTTTTTTGTTTTAATTGACACCCCAGTTGTGAGAGTTCTAACAACTGAAAAAAATAGAAATCTTCTTCTCCAACATGGACCCTCCCATGACCACTTGAGGACAATCATTGTTTCAGATTTTAGGCCGTTTTGGGAAGATCTTTCCTTTTTCTGGCGGGTTTTGCGTTGGCAGTTACAAAGTGGTGCCCCTAAGTTATACATAAGTAGGCTCCGTCTTGCTCATTTTCCTGCGGAAATCCAAAATCGGCATTGTGGAGCTATTTCAATCCACAGAACCCTGGAGCTAAGTGATGGATAAATCACCCTTGCTGATTGAAATTTTGGATAAAAGTATTTAGCAAATTTTAGCTAACTGAATATTTATCCAACAGGCTAAGTGATGCTATATAACTCTCCAAATTTTGCTTGGATAAATCACCCTTAGACAGAATCGCACCAAGTTGCTGTGGTCATCTTTCAGTCTAAGCCGCCATAAACCATACCAAAATGCTGGGTTTATGACATTGGCTTGACCACATTTATCATTTACCAATGAATCACCATGAAAACACCATGAAAAATCCCATTGAATCTCATGAAATCCCATTCACTCACCGCTAAATCACCATGAAATGCCACTGAATCCCATTCAATTGGAGGAAAAACACCGTAAAATCACCAGGAAATCACCATTTTTGCTGGGTACAGCTTCCATTTTTCTTCATCCAATGACCATTTCTCTTGCTTCAACCAGGCCGTCACATCAGCGGACACCAGCGACACCTCGTAGGCCGTCACCAGCGAGGGCACCTCTGAGCGACCCTTCCAGCCACCAAAGGCCTGACGGCTGTGGCGCCATTGAATGATGATTGAATGGCTGTGACCCTAACTGGTTGGTGGTTTGAACCCCTCTGAAAAATATTAGTCAGTTGGGATGATTCTTCCCAATATATGGAAAAATAAAAAATGTTCCAAACCACCAACCAGCTAATGTTCTTCAGATATTTTCTAAAGGAACTTTGCTAAGATTACTTATAACAAAATCTTTCCCGATGGTTGATGGTAGATGTATCTATTATTAGATGGCTAGCAACAGACATAACTGGAGGGCGCACAATATGGGATGATAATACTGGGAAGGTAGTGGGAAAGTATGCTGTGGTAAACCGAAATTTGGGAAATTTGGGGATAAAGTAAAGGGATAAGAATTGGACAATAATGACCTTGAAGGTCACTGGAAATCTTGAGATAGTTGTGGCTGAAACAACTGCAGTACCAAGGAATTATGCTACAGATCAATCAATAGTTAGATAGGGTCTCAAATGTGTGTGGCAATTGTTGAACCCGGAGAACCAGAAACGAACGAGACCAAGCTGCTTTTTCGACGGCACCCGCATGGTAAGTCATTGGGTATCGTGTGATGGTGATTCCTCCACATTGAGTATCGTTATAACCGAGATGCAAATGCCATTAAGGTACGTCACATATCTCACGTCGTAAAGGGTGAAAATTCCTTAGCCACTTACTAACGTGTCCAACCCTTCCCTACATACGTCCAAACGTCATACTTTCTAAAGTCTATCACATATAACCTGATTATACCACATTAACTCAAAAACAAACCCAAAAGCAAAAAAGTTGAAGTTACCCAATACAGCTTTCCTCCAAAAACATCACGTTCTGCTTGGGCCACTCATCAACCACCAAAACGTGATACTTAGTCCACTCGGGAAATGCAAGAGACCATGATGATTACCATGGGAAAATTACCATGGATCCTGAACCTGTAACTCAAAAGCATCAAATCCCCCTACAATGGATGGTGAAATAGTTCCTTCAAAGTCACCCAAGTGACTTGTGGGCCCTTTGGAAAATTTTCCACCATTTGTTCAGGCACACGCAGTGGTATATATGCCATAACCCCTGAGTTCACCTGCTTATCATCATCAACTTGGCAAAGTAATAATCTAATAAACTTGGTTAAATCGATTGTGTGGGAGGTTGAAACCCCTAAATAACCAACCAAGTTGGCTAAAGTTGGCCTATATAATTACCTTCTGGTTATTTAACATAGCCATGGAAAATCACCATTTTTTTATGGGCCATTTTCCATGGCTATGTTAAATAACCAGACGGTATATGTAAGCCCCGGGCCCCTTGTGTGGGTGAAATCACCGAAAAACTGCTGGGCGCCCGGCTGTGCCCGTCCACTTGCGGCCCGTAACCAGCTGGAAGGGCCGGGTGGCAATTTCCTGGCAGGAACTTGGGGCTGCAGGGCCTAGGGGATCAAATCCCAACCATATGGGCCTAGGGATAATGGTTATACCATCAATGGTTTTTTTTGGGCCATAGCTAAATGGATTATCCCAACTTGTGAGGTTATTTAACGTTTTTTAACCATAGTTATGGGGGTTGTGTAACCATAGCTCTACCTATTTTTTGAACTCCAGCTGCACCTCTAAGAACGTGGGGGAAAAGTGCCAGGGACATCCAGGTACAAAGGAACATATTTACCCAACCTGGTACTACTGGGATTTTAATGAGATTTTAATGGGAAATTGATGGGAAATTAATGGGAAATTAATGGTGATTAATGGTGATTAATGGTGATTAATGGTGATTAATGGTGATTAATGGTGATTAATGGTGATTAATGGGATTTAGTGGTGGTTAATTAATGGGGATTAATGATAATGTACCCTCTGGTTATGACATTCACAGTTCGCCATGGAAAATCAACACCCATGCTATTAAGAACGGTAAACCCAGGTGAACCATCTATTTCTATGGACCATTTCCCATGGCTATGTTAGTCATAACCAGAACATTTAGTCATCACGGTTTAAAAAATTGGCCAAACATGGGATCAAATCGCTGGAGAATGGCAATGTTTTTCCCCCCCTCAGACGCAACCAGTGGTCCTCAAGATGCATCCATTGAGTCCACCCCGCAGCTTTTGGTTCCATAAGTCATTCACTTGATGGCAACTCTCTTGAAACCCTAGGCCCTAGAACTGGAATATGTTGGTGAAACATTGACTGCAGCGACACGAACGGAGCGAAAACATGTAAACTCCAGGCAGTAACAAGACTGCTGCCAGCGTCAGCCATCGGCGCTGGTAACCCCGGATGAAACGATGGGTGGCGAATCGACCACGACCATAAGAGATTGATGATGTTTGAAGACCCAGATGCCGGAGGGTTCAGAGTTGGGTTGGGTTGGGGGAAGTGTTTGGACGAGCCAAACATGTGCTTGGCAAACAATAAACTTCGCCTCGAGCATATTTTCTTTAAAGAAAGTCAGGAGCAGAGATTCTTTGCTTTATTTGATTTCTGAAAAGTTTCGACGAAAAAGATGGTGCCGCGCTGCACCTCGTGAACTTTGCTTGAGGTGGCGATACGGCTGTTGAGATAAGATGATAAAACTGTGGCAGAACCCTACACCAGAAAGGCATCACTACAACCAAAGCTGAGATCAGGATTTCCAATGACTGCGGAACTGTTCCCGAACTTGTGGTCTCTTCAGAAGCGATCAGAAGCGAAGGATCGATCCCAATATTCACTGTCTGTGTCTTCGCTCGAACTTAAGGCATCCACGTGGAGTGGATATACCCCCGATATACCATACCGAAACATGGATGGTGGCAACCCAGAACATCAAAAACCACCTGGTATTGAACATTATTATCTTCCCAAAATAGGGTTCTTCGGTTTTACCTTGGGTCAATAGTGAATAGTGAAGGCTAACCATGTACCAATACAAAAAACCCTGAGGATCCTGGTGCTGAACAAGCATTTTTTAGAAGGCCAACATGTAGTTCTGATAAGCAAACCCAAAATTCTCAACAGTAAATCAATATAAACAAGGAAACTTCACCATTTAGATATCATTTCCCAAGAAAGCCGTGAGGGGTTCCATAGCTACCTTAGTTTACCACAGGCTAAATCCCTATAATTATTTTTGATGGCTAGTCCTGTCTAAATTTTGAAAGCCCTAATAAACCCCATGCTCCCATGAGTCTCTCACCGAATCTCCCTACGTTTTCCCCGTGAATTTCCCGTGATTTCCCATAGAACTCCCACGAAAATCGCCAGATTTCCCATCCCCAGGTGCCTTGCCAGCGGCCGCCACGCCAATGACGCAGCTCTCACCCCAGCCGCGGTGCGCGCACTCCAGAGCCGCGCGCATGACCTCCACGTTCCCAGTGCCTCGGAGAAACTAAGGCAAATGTGAGAAAACCTAATGGGGAAACCATGGGAAACCATAGGACAATGATCCGCAAATGGTGGGTTTTCCACATTTTTTGGTGTGGTTACAGGAAGGTACTTGACTTTGTTTGTTTTTTGCTGCTGGAAACGAAAGTTTCTACCATTCAATGTAGAGGGTCACAAGCTTCACTTCTCGACCAAGTCCAGGATGGTGAAGAAAAAGCTGTTCAAAACGGGGAAGCGCTTCACAACAATTGAAGCTAAGAAATGACGGCTGAACATGACTAAGAGAAAGAAGGCCATCAGCCGAATCTAAGAAGTGAGTATGTGGTTATTGGCGAAATGGCGTTGAAATTGCCATAAATGTGTAGATCTCAACCATATGTTGAAGTACCCAAAATCTTGGCTCAAGTGTCAATGGAAATGAACAGAGAACGTATCTCCATGGCGATTGGCTCAACACAATGGACTTCAACACAGGGGGAGGTGATCACAAACGAGGACATAGATGAACCAAGCAGTGACCGTATCACCCCAAAACAATGACACCAAATATGTCAGCCATGAGAATGCAAATAAAATCGAGCTGGCCCCTTGTCAGTTTTGCGCGTGGCCAATCTTAGGGATCCGACGCTAAGGCAGAAACAAAGCCAAGACTCGATCTTGGAGCTGCTCACTATGTAGATATGTTCATGCATGCGGCTATTTATATCATATCATACTTTATCATACCATGCCATCTCATATCACATATCTTCTATACATTAGAGAGGTTACCAAGACAAAAACCACCTAGATACTCAACCAAGGCTTACCGGGTAAACTTTACCCAGTTCACCAGCTTTGACCGAATTCTCGCGGAGCCCAGGAGCAGTCAAAGGTGTAGTCCACCCCCCAAGTGGTCATACCAACAATCACCTGGAAATCTACAGGATAGCATGATCATTCATTGATCATGGTTTTTCATCACAAGTATAGGGTTTTCCGGTCTTTTGTCCATCATCCAATTCTGGGAAAAAAATGATTGAGGAAAGGTCAAAGTGGCTACTGTTCAACAGAAAGTGTGGAAAAGGCACTGTTCGACATGATTCTGAAAGCCTCAAACGTCAATACTTGTTGGAAGCACTGTTCTTTTCCCAATCAAAATGTAGGAATTCTATGGAATTCTTGGTTCCTCTGCGACTTTCATGGCATGTGCCGTGCCTGCTGGATGGGCTTATCGTAGTCCTTGGGGTTCAAGCAATCCGTGGCGCCCAGCTGTTTGGCGATCTCAAATTTCTTGGGGTTCCTGGGCACGGCAACCCTACTTAAGGGGAAAAGAATTCACCTCAGGGGTAAGTTATTCATTGACCCTTTGACATTCGTCCCCACGGAAGAAACTCAAAGCCTTGGTACACCGAAGTATCTATCACAGAAAAATCCAGGGACCCAGTTGCATTTGGAGATGAGTCCAGTGATTCATTTGCTAAAGACCATGCCACTCAAACAGCGACTCGAAATCGATGCAATCTGACAAACCCAAAAAACAAACCACAGCCAATATACCCGACTTTGCCCCTTCATCATTCCAACCCGACATGACCCCCCGAGTCTAGAGAGGCCAGGCATTTCCTCATGATCAATCCGGCCAGGCATCATGTCAATGGCGAAAATTCGGGAGCATCCGCGCATCTGGCAGCCTGAAGGGAAGCCAACCCGAAGTTCAGATTGCCACAGCTTGAGATCCCAATTTTCCTGAATTGGAATGATGTGGGTAAAACAATGCCATAAACCCATCCGGGAATGGTACCACCTGGCATTGTTTTACCCACATTATAATCATCATTAGTCATCCATTAATCACCATTGAGCATCATTAACCATTTATTAGTCATCCATTAGTCACCACTAAGCATCATTAACCAGAAAAAAAGTCATCCATTAATCACCACTAAGCATCATTAACCATTTATTAGTCATCCATTAATCACCATTAAGCATCATTAACCATATTAGTCATCCATTAATCACCATTAAGCATCATTAGCCATATTACTCATCCATTAATCACCTCTAAGCATCATTAACCATTTATTAGTCATCCATTAATCACCACTAA
>Ga0126342_10004309_pt1 | contig 24198 bp, 22 predicted proteins | sample Cyp1metagenome_FD_92528 | JGI IMG/M metagenome (GOLD analysis project Ga0126342, IMG submission 92528) | Coral microbial communities from Lord Howe Island, Old Settlement Bay, Australia - Cyphastrea 1 metagenome | ecosystem: Host-associated > Invertebrates > Cnidaria > Coral ...
ACCATAGATTTCCCCAGTTTCACCATAGATTTCCCCAGTTTTACCATAGATTTCCCCAGTTTTACCATAGATTTCCCCAGTTTTACCATAGATTTCCCCAGTTTTACCATAGATTTCCCCAGTAAAAACCGTGGATTAAACCCCATGGCTTTCCGAACGAGGCCTGGCACCTTTTGGCCGAGGGCTCGGACATGGGCGCTGGGCTGGCTTCCATGGAGGCAGCCGACGCGCCACTGCAGGTGCCGGCGGTGACCCTCCAAGGAGCCTCTGAAAATGGAGAAACCATAGGAAAACCATAGGAAAACCATAGGAAAATGGAGATTTAATGGGATTTAATGGGAATATCATGGAATATCATGGATTTTTGTGATATCAGTATATAGAAAGTACCCTCTGGTAAACTAACAGTTTGCTGTTGAAAATGGCCATAGAAATAGTGAGTTGTCCCATTAATAGCATGGTGATTTTCCATAGTTACGTTAGTTTACCAGAGGGTATCACAGTTTGCTATAGAAAATGGCCATTTATATTAATAGTTGGTTGATTTACCTATATGATTTAGCTATATGAAACCAATGTGATTTCCGATAGCCATGTTAGTTTACCAGAGGGTAACCATAAATTTGATGTTTTACCTCATAAGTTTCTTACTGTTTCTTGGTTTTTATCCGGGTACTTGGAGGGTCTAGAGTCTAGGTTGATCAATAGATGTTGATACCTATGAGTCGCCATTTTAAGGCTGACTGCTGACTGGGATGTTTGCCAAGCAGGATGACTTGGGATGTGAGTTCGACAAAAAAAGGGGGGATGTTCTGATTTGATTTGACTTGGAAATCCACTTGGGATGGCTCCACGACTGGGAAATCTCTGGGGAACAGGAGCTCTAGTTTTGCAGGCTTCCTTAAGCAAATCCGAGTCGTGGGACGTTGAAATTGGTGGCTTAGAGTTGAGGAAGTTGGTATCCATTGAGGGAGTTGAGGCAAGTTGGTAAACCCACCAATAATCAATGGCCATTTCAGGGACCGATTGATTGGAGGTACCAATCCCATATATAAGGCAAATTTTTGAGGCCTATGTAAGGGAATATCCCCACAATTCATATGGCCTTATATGGTACAGTACCTCCATTTTAGGATCCTGAAATTCCCATTGAAATAATGAAAACTCATTTGTGACCCCCGAGGATACTCCTCACAGGTTCGGACACACTGCCACCCCGGGCATTCCAAAACATGTCAAAGCATTGTTGAAAAATCTCGAAACTTCCAGAAACCTTCACAACATTCCAAAAAATGCCTTACCTCCTTTTTGATTCCTACATGTACCATCGCATTTTCCCCAAACACACCACACGTTTCAAACAAAAATAGAAACAAAACAATGCAAAAACCAAAAGCACAATAACCCCACAGAATCCAAAACAGTCAACACGAGTTTTGAATTCTTGCACAATTCCTTAAAACACTGAAAAAAAAACATACACACCATTCTAAATCACTCCAGGACTCGAATAACAATGGTGGATGTTGAATGTTTTGGAATCATGGGCCAACCCTGCAAAAAAACAAAAAAAACTCCAAGAGTATCTATCCCTCTGAAAAATACCTTTATCCTCAAAGTTACTCGTAGATTATATACAGGATATAACGAGAAAACAATATTTGTTATGATTTAACTCAAAATCTATAATCCATTGGGGTACTATTTAACTGAACCGGGGATCCCTAGGTTTTTTGTTGGGGGAGAGCTGGAAGTTGAAGAATCTGGAGAATATGGTTGCAAGAATTGAGGATGGGCGCGCATTGCGAAATGATCTCATGTTGTATGATGAAACTGTCTTTAGGCCATTTAGGGGCAGTGAAGTGATTGATCAAACAGTGTTGAACTATCCAAGTTTGTAGTCAAGCAGCAGCTCAGGATCGAAAAGCCAGTTACTTTAGTTATCTTTAGCTGTTTTTCTTTGATTTGGAACCATACCCACATGGTGCTAAACGTGCGCAATATTCGAAGGCAATCATGATGACATGAGAATGACTGGTTGGTAGGATTTCATCAATATTACTAATACTGGATAATCACAGCAGCGGTGGAATACAAAGTACTCATGATGGGTTCTGCTTCTCCCGTTCAAGTTGTTTGGCTCAGTCAACTCTAGTATCTTCACACGATTTTGATTTGAAAGCAGTAAGCACCACATTGACATGCAACAGCTTGCTCAATCTAGGCACGTTCAGCTGATACACGCTATTCGTACTGCATTGATCGACATTTTGGTTCAGAACACGAATCACTGCTGAACTCAATCGAAGAATCCCATCCCAAAATTTAGCACCATAAATTTAACACCATATACTTAATTGTAAAAGTTGACAAATAAAGTTTACAATGACTATATATGATGTTAGTTTTCCCAAAGCCTCGTATTAGAAATTGATAAATTTCAAAAAACAATCCATGGATTTTGATGTGCAAATCCACCTAGATCAATTTTCGGGAGACTTCGTAATGCCCTGGCAGCCGTCGCGGCTACGCGAGGCGTCGTTCTCCTTCGTTCTGCCAGCCACAGGGAATACCCATTCCGTGCAGGTGCAGATGGGAGCGACGTTGCAGAAGGTAGCAGCTGGATGGTGGTTTCAAACATGAATTTTATTGTCCATAATATATGGGATAATCCTTCCCATTGACTTTCATATTTGTCAAGATGGTTAAAACCACCAACCAGGCTGGATGTAGCTCTATACCAATGAATTGACATCCTGAGAATCCTGCGCGCATTGTCAAAGGTGTTTGTTGGAAACTGAGTATGTTTGGGTGCATATTTGCTCAGCACACGGGTTTCAAAGTGATGTTCAGTATGTGATTGGATCCAGTTCAGTTCCTCTATGTCTCCACAACGTTTGCAAGCGCCTGATGGTTGTTTCCGGACAACTCTGAGTTTAGCGATTGTCAATGTTGTTTCTTTCGAAGACCCAGCATACTTGGGTTATGATCAAACTTCTTAACTAAGGAGTCGGTAGTTCTGTGGCCCAGATGGATCAACTCCTCTTATATTACATATCTGGTTGGTGGTTTGGAACATGACTTAATGTCATCATCCCAACTGAGGAACTCCATCATTTTTCAGAGGGGTAGGTATACCACCAACCAGATATACATTCTGTGGGATATCAGATGGTGTAACCATAGCTATATAGCTCATATCAATGGGAAATTCAGGATCCTAAAATGGAGGTACTGTATCACATAAGGCCATATGAATTGCGGGGATATTCCCTTACATAGGCCTTATATAGGCCTTATATATGGTAGGTACCTCCAATCTAGGTTCCTGAAATGGCCATTGGTCATAGTTACCCTCTGGTAATTTAACATAGCTATGGAAAATCACCATGCTATTAATGGGTAAATCGACTACAAATGGCCATTTTCAATAGCAAACTGTTAGTTTACCAGAGGGTACTGGCTGATTTGGTCACTGTGTTGCCTTCCACTTTTTTTGGCCGTGAGGCATACAATGTGGGGAGCCTGAGTCGGCCACGCTGGGGCCGAATGGACGCTAACAAGTAGCTATAAAATTGGGGATACACCCTTTATAGCAATCACATAGTAATATATATATATACATACTGGTTGGTGGTATACCTACCCCTCTGAAAAATATCAGTCAGTTGGGATGATGACATTCCGAATATATGGAAAAGTAACAACAAATTAGACCATGTGACTAGTATTGAAAGCTATGCTGACTTGGGGTACACCCTTTTAGGAAACCTCCGTATGTTAGAAATATGACAGGGCGAAACATCTGGAGGATATTTCTCAGCATGTCATAAACACGGAAGTATCCTGGCATGACTGCAGGGATATGATTAAGTTTGTCGTTGTTTATTTTATATCCCATGATATTCCGATTATTCCCATCGCACTTCCATCAGATTCCCATCGTATTCCAATGATATTTCATCATATTCCCATCCAATTCCCATCATCTTCCCATTAGATTCCCATCATCTCCCCATTAGATGTTCATCATCTTCCCATTGGATTTTCATATAAACCCATTAGAATTGTTTTTGACCGTTGGCCACGCGGTGGGTCGTCAGGTGGGTCGTCAGGGACAGATCATCTACCTGGACGGTGACATGGCTTCCGCCGATTTTTTCTGGGGCCATTTATCAAACCGGGTCAGCGGGAAAAGTTGTCCCATCCAAGCAATAGTAATGGGGTTTTATAGGACATATCCACTAGAAATGGAGGTTTTACATGGTTTTATATGGTTTTATGGGGAAATCATGGGAATATATGGGGTTACCCTCTGGTAAACGTTCACATAACGAACGGGAAAATCACCATGCTATCAATGGGTAAATCAACTATATATAACTTGCCATTTTCAATAGCTATGTTAAATTACCAGAGTGTAAATATGAAGGTGTCCGAAAATGGAGGTATCCCCCAAGTCATCCAAATTCGACCATTTTAGGAGGTTTAAGAAGGTTTTCAGATCCCCCAAATCAATCCAAATCATCCAAACATAGACAATTTATAATGTATGACAATATAATTAGTATTAGTATTGAAACCTATGGTGACTTGGGGATCCCATATTTTAGGAACCCTCCATATTACCCCATATGTTTAAATGGGATATGATACAACCATGGCAGATATAGATATACAACGAATATTGTCTGTGATATAAATGCCAATTTCTTGAGCCATCGGTAACTTAAGCGTGTGCGCTAGCCATGGTTCATTTCTAGTTGATTAACCCTTGTTCTTTCTCAATCTTACATGGATACTTTAATCCTTTAGTCTATTGGTATTAATGGGAATATCTACTAACCAGCAAAGAATTTATTTTTGTGAAAGGTATCTAAGATTGGCAATGTATTTTTTTTAACATGATGTTTTTCACTGCAATCAGCTATTCATGGGGAACTTTCAATTGTCACGTTTGATTTCCGGAGGGTATAGTCATTTAGGCGGCTATCGGCTGTGATTATATAAATCCCCATCAAACCATACGCTTTGCATAAATCTACAGGTCTTGCCCTGTTTGAAGTAAGGACCCCGTGTCTGATAATTTTGGGTTCTGTGATTGCACATATATGGTATGGACAGGGTTTTTGAACTATGTTTGAAGACCCTGAACTCAATATATATATATACATATATATATATATACTTATATTCTGATTGGTGGTTTGGAACATGAATTTTATTTTTCCATATATTGGGAATTGGGAATGTCATCATCCCAACTGACGAACTCCATTATTTTTCAGAGGGGTAGGTCAACCACCAATCAGATATACATTCTATGGGATATCAGATGGTGTAACCATAGCTAGCTCATATCAATGGGAATTCCAGGATCCCAAAATGGAGCTACTGTGCCACATAAGGCCATATGAATTGTGGGGATATTTTTGGTTTTAAATACTGCCTTCCCACAATGCGAGGCCCCCCAGTTATAAGTTGGTTTATAAACCCCGTAACTATAGTTATAAGTACCATAAACCATAGTTATTGGAGTTATAAACCAACTGAACGCTATCTTGTGGGCCTCACTTTGTATGGAGCTTCAGGGACCAACATCGAAGCTCCGGATGGCTGTACCACCTTCACGGGCCCCGCAGGCGATCGGAGACTGTTATTGTGGAAGGAGAAAATGGCTGTGTAATCACCATGTAATCCCCATATACCATCTGGATATTTAACATAGCCATGGTATAGATGGCCCATTTATAGATGGTTTACCTATTGAAAATGGTGATTTTCCATGGCTATGCTAAATAACCAGATGGTATATATATATAATTATAATCTGATTGCTGGTTTGGAACCTTTTGTATTTTCCATAATATATGGGATGTCAACCTTCCCATTGACGAACTCCATCATTTTTCAGAGGGGTAGGTCAACCACCAACCAGTATAAATATATATATATATATAAACATATTACTATGTGATTGCTATAAAGGGTGTATCCCCAATTTTAAGAACCCCCGTTATATATATATATATAAATGGATCCAGCTGTTTGAATCGTTTTTTGTTTAAACTAGTTTTTTGAATCGCACAAGGGATGGCAACTTCACATATCAATCCACTTGGATGGTCGAAATTCACCAGTGCCATGGGATCCATGGGTGGCCATTCCATGATTTTGTGAACGAAGTTGTGACTGGCCAAAATGATTTTGGTGACAAAGAAATATGGTTTTTATAAAAGCCCTCAATGATTTGTTGTGACTGGCCCATGATTTTGTGACTGAATGATTTGTCTGAAGGAGGATAAAACAGCTTTGGAGATTCACCAAAGGAAGCTCCATGGTCCAAAGAACAGCTGATGCCATGCAGCTGTTTTTGTTCAACAGCTGTTGCAGGGAAACAAACCAGGAAACCATGTTTGTTTGGCACTCAAATGTGGGGGTGGGGCCTTCCCAAAAATGACACCCAAAAACATATATAGTGGTTTCTATCCTTTTAATTCGGAGATCATAGTCATAATTTCAATATTTAGCAGGGATTTTATTTCACTATGTGTTTGCACATGTTTTTTTTTGTGGGATTGGTTGAAGCTGCTTCCCTTCGCAGCAGCCATTGCAGGTTCGTTGCTGGAGCTGAAACTCCAAGAGGGCCGATGGCAACTCTTTGTGGATAATCAAAGTTGGGGCGCCTGGGATCCTGCCACGACGTTTTTTGTGCGTCGCAATGATTTCAATGGGTGACCCTTTCCGGACCTATAGAGGACAGCCACTGGGTTCTTTTGGCTTGATTTGCGGAGTTCGTATTTTTGTTGCTGATCCATACCAGAGAAAAGGAGGGATTCAATGCTGGTGGCGTTTTCATCAGTTGAACACATCTTGTTTTCATCAGTTGATTAAACATCTATTGTTTCCATCAATAGGTTCCTCATAGGAAACCGCATGAAATCATATGAAATCTGTTTTAAAAAAAGCTATGAATGAAATAATGAAAATGATTAAAACCTATTTGTTCACGTGTTTTTCATTGGTTTTTATCGTTTTTTCGGCTTGGACGTTGCACGGCTGCACAGCTCATCTCGATTCCAGGCATTGCCGCCTTGACCACCAGGCCCCTTGGAGAGCTTGGGACCGACGGAATCAAAAGGGGTGAACCCGGGGTACGCCATGTGGTATAATATACATATATATATAATATGAATCGGATATATATATATATGGTCATTATGTATCTAACTGTATCTATCTATATCTATTTATATCCAACTTGATCTATCTATATATATCTATATCTATCAATATTTATCTATATCTATCTATATCTATCTATATCTATATCTATCTTTATCTATCTATATCTATATCTATATATATATATCTATCTATATCTAAATATATATATATATATATATATCTATATCTATATCTATCTATATCTATATCTATCTATATGTATCTCTATATCTATATCTATATCTATCTATATCTATATCTATATCTATATATATCTATATCTATATATATCTATATCTATATCTATCTATATCTATCTATATCTATCCATATCTATATCTATCTATCTATATATGAATATATATATATCTATATCTATCTATATCTATATCTATCTATATCTATATCTATATCTATATCTATATCTATATCTATCTATATCTATCTATATCTATCTCTATTTCTATATCTATATCTATCTATATCTATCTATATATATATATATCTATATCTATATCTATATCTATCTATGTCTATATCTATATCTATATCTATCTATATCTATATCTATATCTACCTATATCTATATCTATGTCTATATCTATATCTATATATGATATCTATATCTATATCTATATCTATATCTATATCTATATATGATATATATCTATATCTATATCTATATATGATATATATCTATATCTATATCTATATCTATATATGATATATATATATATACCTGTTTATTTGATGACATAACGACATCACTTTTGTCGCCAGGTCATCCCTCGTCCCCGGACCTTTGTCACTCCTGGCCTCGGGCGGCCAGGACGGATGGGCCAAATGGGTGAAATTCATGGGTCAAAATGGGATACCCTCCAGTAAATTAACATAGACCCTGGTAGGGGCTGGAAGATTAGTGTCCATTAAAAATTTGCGATTTTCAGGGTCCATGTTTATTTACCAGAGGGTACCCGTTGTAAATGTCGTTGATGTGTCTTTCGAATGGTTTATTGTACTATGGTATGGCTATGGTATGACTATGGTATGACTATGACTTCCATATTTACTTCTACAGTTATGGCCCGAAATACCAGTTTTAAGTACTAACAAGTCACCCCATTTATAGAATATATAATCCCATAGAAATAACCAGTTATAATTGATAAATGACCATAACTGTAGAAATAGAAAAAATGAGTCAAAATGGGATAGAAATAGAATGGGTCAAAATAGAACTAATTAAAGTAGATTAAGAATCATTAATGGGTAAAATTTGGGTAAAAATCTGAATAGCTCATTTTTTTTTTAGCCTGGGATGTAAAATAGGGCTACCCCCAAATCAAAAAAAAAGTCATTACATAGACCGTTTTAGTATTGAAACCTATGGTGACTTGGGGATCCCCCTGTAGGGAACCCCCCAGTCTACGGTGGCACGGATGAGGACCGAGCTCCGGTGTCCTCGGAGGTTGGGAACGTAGATCGTCGTCGATCACAAGACGAAAACCGGAAATGGCCGTAGAAATAGTATGAAATAGTTGATTACTATCTCAATCTTACATGGATACTTTAATCCTTTAGTCTTTTGGTATTAATGGGCATATCTACTAACCAGCAAAGAATTTAATTTGTTGCAGGGTATGTAAGATTGGCAATGATTATGGCATGATTATGGTGATTAAATGATTGAAATAGTATGAAGTATAGATTGAAATAGTGATCAAATTATGATTTCACCTGGGCAAATTATAATTAATAACCTCACTGTTCTCCCTCACTGGAATCATGGTTAATAAGGGGAATCATCCCAAAAAAAGGTCACAAGTTTCAGGTTAGTGAATGATTGTAGTTTGCCCAAACATATTTGTATATATATATAATTATATGTAAAACGTTTTGTACGAAAGAAATAAGAAGCGGCACCTTGAATTCTGAGACTTTCCAGACTATGAACACTCTCAAGCATGGATTGCCAGTCAAGATGATAGTCCAAGATCTCTATATGTCTTCTGTTTACCGTATTTGACGGTAGATCAGAATGTTCAAATAGGATTTAATAGACGACCAGAAGATGAGAGAGTTCCAAATAAGAAAACATGATCACAACAAAGTGGGCAGTGCCCAAACAGCTGGCCATCACTTCGTCCGAAGTTGGACACTACTTTCAACCCATGACAGTATCCCGGCTTCCATGGGATGTACAGTGGAGATACCCTTTTAGCAAAGTTAAGCAGATATGGAAAATCATCACCATGTGCTGTACTGTATGTATGGATGATTTTCCCTCCATATATATATATATATATATTATATTTATATATGCACATAGAAAAAGATCATTTTCCCTCAGTATCCCATGTTTTTTGTTCATCTCTTTCAATTGCCATTGCCCCAGGGACCCTTCAGTTGCTTCGCAGGTGGCATTACCCCAGGGAGTCTCCTTTGACGCGGAGCAGCAACGTTATACGGTCCAAACGGGTGATTGGCATCACACCTGGATGGGGGGGATTTCTATGACGACTTAGAACGGGTGCGGAACGACCAAGCATTTTCTGGGCATATCACTAGATATATTCTGATATCAGTGTTGGATATTATATGACTTATAGTAATCTGGTTGGTGGTTTGGAACATTTTTTATTTCCGATAATATATGGGAATAATACTCCCAACTGACTTTCATATTTTTCAAGATGGTTGAAACCACCAACCAGTAATGATTATCATGAGTTCTAAGCAACTTTATCGGAGTTTATTGTCTGACAATGGGGATGGCATACCCTCCATCTATGGCCATGCAGAGAGAGGGATAGGAACATCTTTGCCACTAGAGATTTTGGTGCACCCTATCCTCAAACCAATGTGGTGAACCCAAAAGTGTCGTGCTCAGAGCCGAGCCCCGGACATGGTGGAAGAAGGTGCAGGTAGCAGGATTGGATGGCCATTTTTTTGTTGGGTACGATTGGAAATGACACAACGATTCCAAAATGGGGTATGAAAGTAGGAAACATGTGCCCTTCAAAAGACTCCAGGATTATTCGGCTTGGTGAACATCAGTGTAGCTGGGGGCAGCTAGTACCCCTTCCTTGCTCCGTCGTTGTCATTCGTAAATATGCACAGTATTGCCGGCTGAATGCCATGTGGAAGGTATTCACGAAAGTCACATGCATGTACTTGAAAGCGTTTCTTAATATGTGGTTTCTTCGACTGCCATGTTTGCCTGATGCTTAAGCTTCTTTAGGGCCCGATTTGAAATCCCGAACCATAATGCCAGGAACCTCAATGATCCTGAGTTCGCAGTTTTTTGATTAAATGCTTGGATTACCCTCTGATAAGCTAATATAAACTATAATATAGCTGTGGAACATCACCATGTTTTATATTTTTTAATAGATAAATCAAGTCCAAATGATCATTTTCCAGTTCAGTATATTGGTTTACCAGAGGGTACCCATCCAACGTTTCTGTGTCACGTGGCAGGCGACCATCCGAGTGGCTGGGCGCTTTCGGAACTTGGGCCTCTTCCATTCGCCCGAAGAGGTGGCCGAGTGGCTGATCTGAACGTTGTGCCCGGGTTGTGCTCGAAAATCCACAATTCAATGGATTGGTTTAAGGGAATCTGGAGGAAACCATCGTTTTTCCCATGAAGATCATTGGGCTTTCCTGTATTTTTTCCCTTCAACCAATCCACTATAATCCATTGATCAATATTCGACAATTGAATGGAGTGATTTGGATGGAATGATGGAATGATCATTCTATAAATCGGGGTAACAATACACTTAAAAACCCTCGAAACATCTCGAAACTGGTTATGTATGTTTATGGTTATTTAGATGGAATTTGCATTCCCTCAGTCGGGCTATCCCGGACTTATGACTGGTAAAGGGCCAGAACGGTATGATGATGCTTGCATATCAACGACAAGATGTGGAACGATCATTAAATCTCTCAGGAATCTATAAGGACATAGTAAGTCTGTGGAACCAAGTATGTGAGTCGCAAGCTTAAGTCTGGTCCGTGCTTGACAAATAGAAAAGATAGCTGGGAGGATCAAGCGTCATCAGGATTATTGGCGCCTCAGTTCGTTGGCGAAGTTGGTGCCTAACTCCAATCATTACGCTTCATGGCAGATATTATATATATACTGTATATCCATGGCAGATGATAATATATATATATATATATATATATGTTCATGGCAGATAATATATATATATATATATTTATGTCCACATAGTATTTGATAGTTAATGTTGGTCATATTTCAAGAAACATACTGAGTTACTGGGCACCACTTAAAAGGCGATCGCCTCCAGAGTCCCCCATCCGGAGGCTCACCAAAGATATCTTGCCGCAAAGCAGGACCGGAGAAAACTTGGCGATGGTGGTTGACCATGGTTGACCTAGAAATCCCATGGCTTTCCGTTGTGCCTTCCATGTTGAAGCACACGAGTTTTCTATGATTGTTTCTGGTAAAGTAACACTTCGACCCTGCCATGTTTTTTTTGGTTGGAAGATGAGTTACCGAAAATCGATGATGAACTGAGTCTGTTGAGGGTCGAACTGCGAATTGACCAGGTGAATTCCCATGGAATTTCCCAGGCGAAACCCCCATTGAAAAAGGCACCAGTTTCCCAGGATTTGCCTAGGATTTTCCCAGGATTTTAAAAGATGGTGGCTGTCAGCGATCTTGCAGCATGCGCCTGGTGTTATGCTTTCATCATCTTTCATGTGTATTATATGTATATAACATATTACATATATATATATATATATTTGTTTAAAACATATTATATATATATTATATTTAAAATATATAGTTGATATAGTGTGTTATCTTCCCTGTAGCCCCAAGATATCCCAGGATGCCCCAAGAACTTTGAAACAAAATCTGCAAACTTTTCTGAAACACCAGGAGTTGGGCCAGTGAAGCTGCCTCTGTGAGGATCCCTAGAAGCCCGTGGATTCGCAAACAAAATCTGGAAAGCCATGGGTTTTGAATACCCTCTGGTAAACTAACATACAATGTGAGGCCCCCCCCAGTGATGTTTGTTGGTTTAGATTCGCCCCAGAAACTATAGTTATTTACGTACCATAAACCATAGTTATTGGAGATATAAACCAACTGAACGCTATCTTGGGGGCCTCACATTGTAGCTATTGAAAATGGCCATAGAAATAGTGGATTTACCCATTAATAGCACGGTGATTTTCCATAGTTTTGTTGTTAACGTTACCAGAGGGTACCATTTTTTAGGGGCTTTCCGGATTTCCTAAACCATTGTTTTTTTTTTTTTCGATGGCTCAAAGTTGTACACCACCAGAACTTGACATTTGGATTCTTTTAAATTTTGGAGCTGCTCTTCGTTGAGCATCACCAAAGGTTTGTCCGAAAAAGGGGTGCGCAAAAATGCAAGTTCAATGGGAAACACCAATCTATTTCTATAGTATATATCTATACATTAATATATATATATAATAGTTTTAATATTACGTTTATGTATGTATATACAGTACATATTTAATTTATATGGGAATGAGTTCTTCGGAATCATAGGACTATACATCATTAATTCCCATCAAAATCTACTCTAATCTAGCACGATGTATCATGGAATTCTCATTCATCATCATGCAGGATGGCCCCCCCCCAGTGATAAGTTAGTTTATAAACCATTATAATTAACCCCCATGAATACTAGTTCGTTATATCAAACATAAACCATAGAATTCAGCCACTTTTTTCAGGCAACTTAGCTACGCTATCGACTGGGATGGATTCTTCAAGTCCTACAAGATCGATCTCATACCATCAAGGATGCGTTGCTTTTGAAAAGGTCAAAATTATAAGTGGAGCATTAATGAGTTTCTATAGTTAATCTAGGATTAATGATGGTTAATGATGGTTAATAGTGGGATTAATAATGGGATTAATAATGGGATTACTGGTTGGTGATTACTAATCACAATTAGTAGGGCTTATCAACCACATTATTAGCAATTACAAACCAATCTTAGTCCAATATAGAATCCATTAACCATTATTAACCATTATTAATCCCTGGTTGGTGGTGACTAGAACTAATATGGAATTTTGAATGACTTTCCCATCATATTGGGAATTTCATCATCCCAACTGACGAACTCATATTGTTCAGAGGGGTAGGTATACCACCAACCAGTAATGATCTATCAAACTATATAGTATGATATAGTTAATGAGTTCATATTTCACTGTAGAGAATGATGCTAACTATCAATGATGCATATCCAACTAGTCAATGATGTTTCCAACTGATTATATAATGGGTTTATACCTATGAATAATGACACTATAATGCATATTTCACTGTTGAATTTATGGTTTCTGCTAGATATATTGAACTGAACAAGTGTTTTTTTTTTTGTGGCTTTCGAAAGCAACAGAACTGGCGGGCACCACCTTGCCGTGTCAAGGTAACCATGAGGGGCACCGGCGTGTCGTTTCGCAGCCTTTTTTTTTTTGTTTTTCAATGGCTTACCATAGGTTTATCATTTGAAGCAGCTTTCCATAAATGGGGGTACCCTCTGGCAAACTAACAGTTTGCTAGTGAAAATTGCCATTTATAGTTGATTTACCCATTAAACATGGTCATTTTCCAGTTCGTTATTTATACGTTTACCAGAGGGTACCCCAAAATGCTAGGTTTATTTGATTTATTTCATGGAAAATCCATTGAAAATCCTGTGACTTCATGGATGATTGGGTAGCCCTACAGGATCCAACACCATATATCTAGTGATTCATGGGATTTAACCACCAACTATCGGGGTGTAATAGGATTTACAGTTCGCTATATGGTGATGGCACACTGAAAATTAGTTGAAACTGTGGTTTTCAAGCTATGTTATATTACCAGACATTGCCAGAGGGTAGTGTGGCTTAGTCTTTGAACCATCAATGAGACAAGATATCAAATCCCACGGAACATCTTTAAGGAAGACACGTTTTCCATCAGTAAATACAGGTCTTTTAAAATAGATTTTCGACAGCAAACGGCAACCCAATGTGTAAAGTCACCCGACCCAGCCTGTACCGGCTCTGGAGCCCTAAGAGGCCTTTCCATGAGCTGTAGCCAATGCGCTGCGCTTTTCGCGGCAGAAAATGGGTGAACCGACTGTTCTGGTTGGTTTTCAAGCGTTGATTTCAAACATAAGAGGATTTGTTTTTCTTGAACATGTACAGCGAAACCTTTCATAAATCAGAAATCCTTTTATGTTCAGGAAAGAAGATGTTAGAGGTAGCGTATTGTTTTGGTTTGTTATAGTCAGAAACCAATAGGCTCGTGGCTTGTGATGGATTGACTCACATACTTTGATGTAGTGGAGATGTTGGCAGAAGTCCACCGCTCTAGCGGGTAACGTTACCAGTCTCATTTCCGAACGCGGAAACCAGCTCATTTTAGAACGCGGAAACTAGACTAGATTATTTTTGAACGCGTTTGTTGGTATAGTTTTTCCAAAGTTTCCTAGCCTCTCAGGCTTCCGATCCCCTTTCCTTGGTTTCCTGGTTTCCTCGCCTCCTTTCCTTTGTGTTCTGATTTCCTGGTTTTCTGGTTTCCACCTTTTCATTCTCCTGCACTTCATCTTCCACATTATGATCCTCATCACTGCATCATCACCACCATCATCAACACTGCATCATCATCCTCATCCTCCTCCACATCATCATCATCATCATCATCATCATCATCATCCTCCACATCATCATCATCATCATCATCATCACCATCATCATCATCATCATCATCCCATCCCCCACCCCATTATCACCATCACCGCCACCACCATCATCACCACCATCATCATCATCATCACCATCATCATCATCATCATCATTACCAGCATCATCCCACTCCCCCACATTTTTTGGGGCCTCTTGCGGGGACAATTTGGTTTCCTGGTCTCCTGGTTTCCTGGTTTCTGATTTCGCAGCGTCAGTCTTGGCTTCCTTTTTGTTCCCCAAACAGTGTGTCCACACTGAGGGGTTCTTACGGTAGATGTAAAGGCAGGTGCTTGATCAGGGTGCTCACTGGGCACCGGCATTTTTCCTGTAAAATTCCGTATAAAGTGGCTCTTGTGAAATGTTGACCTGCATTTCGACTGTGCAGGCTTGCTGGCTCACTCTTGGGCGCGGCATTTGTCCTAAAAAAAAGGTTAAAAGTGGCTCTTGTGAAATGTTGTCATGCATGTCGATTGCGCAGGCTTGCACCAAGTGTGTGTCTGCTTTCTGGGCTGACTCTGGGGCGCGTTTTTTTTAAATTTTGTTAATTGTAAATTTCTATATCAAGTGGCTCGTGCGAAAATGTTGAAATGCATTTCGGCTGGGCAGGCTTGCACAACGTGTGGTCCTATAGGTTGTTGGGGGCGGCATTTTTTCCTGTAGATTTCCGTAAGAATTGGCTCGTGTGAAATGTTGACATGCATTTCGATTGCGCAGGCTTGCACATAATGTGTGCCTGCGTTCTGGACTGACTCTGGAGCGCGGCAATTTTTCCTGTATAAAAGTGACTCTTGCGAAAAACGTCGAAGTGCATTTCGTCCGTCTTGCGAAATGTTGACGTGCATTTCGCCTGCGCAGGCTCGCACAAAGTGTGGTCCTAGGTTCTGGGCCGTAGCATTTCTCCTGTAAATTTCTGTATAAAGTGGCTCTTGCCGGTGTTTTGTTTCTCCGTGTGTTCAGAGATGATCCGGTTTTCGGGTTCTAAAGTGATCCTTCTACCATCCAGGGTGTCCCATTTAGTCGTATGCTTTACTCACTATATTACAAACGGTGATTTTCCACAGCGAACTGTTATATGAAATTGCCAGTGGGTATGTCATGTTGTTCCCATTAAATCCGAATCATACCCCGATTATATCCCAATTATACCACCGTTTTGGAAGTTATACCACCATTTTCTATGGTTATACCACAATGTTGATGGTTAAATTCATATTTTTTTGATAGTTACGTCACCTATTTGCATAATTTTTCCCTGAGAAGCCTTCAATGTTGGGGTGGAGGGTCAGTCCTCTAATTCTTGGTTGGTACGGGGTTATCGTCGCCAATTTTTCTCGGTGCTGACAGTTTCACTTCGGACTCCTTGGGTTGAACCCCTTGTTGGTGACAGCCTTATTTTTGTTTGGTGTGTGTGTGTAAAGGTTGAATGTGCTGACTTAAAAAACTCCTTGTCCCAGAATTGGATGATGCAAAAACTTAGCTGATCCTCAAAAACAAGGATTTGCTGTAGATGTTTCCTTAAATTGACCCCATGACAGTCAAATTTGCGCAGGTCCTAGTCCATATTCATCTTGAGCTCCCCCGCAGGTAAGGCTCCACTGGAGCCATGAACCAATCCTTATCCGTTGAGAGGACGAGGACTGACATGGCGCAAACGAAGCCAGCCAAACTGGGACTGCCATACCTGCCAACCGCAAGGATAGAAGTGTTTAAAGATCACACAAAAAATAGTGGTAGGGGTGTGACTCAGTGACCCCCAAAATGATTTGTTTTTGGCAATCTATTGAACAGGGGAAAGGATGATTAAATGATTAACCATTGGATTGTGGGGTATCATAAGTTTCAGATAAACCATGTTGTGAAGTTGGTTTCCACCCGGTTTGTGCTGCAGGAGAAGCGGGAATCTTCTGGGTGGAGTTGGACAACTGCAAAGTAAAGGGGCCCAGCACTAGCCATTGGTTGGTTCGCCAAGAGATCGATTACCCGCAGCCCCTGGATTTCTACATATTGGATGAATTAAAAGTAAAATATATGTGTGGGCCGCTCATTGTGTGTACTTTATTCTTGTGTATTTTATCCTATGCGCATTTATGTGCCATTCTGCAATACAATTGAGTTGATCTTATTATATATTGCTATCATGTTCCATTCCACTATGCTTAGTTTTACTTATTTTATCTCATTGTACTATATTAGTATATTTAGTTATAAGTCATGATTTCACTGCATCATGTTTAGCCTATATCGCATTAAATTATAGTCTATCAGCGTACATTGCAATTTTGTTGTGAATAAATTGTTGCGTTATATTACTTTTAGTGCATGATACTATGTACAATTCATATTAACAATATTATATATCATATAACTTTGGTATTTATAATGTAGTATATATTATATATATATATTATAAATACATATGTACACATGTCAAACCTAAATTAAGATCTACAACTATGATACATTTAATATAATTATATGTATTTAATCGTGTATATATATATTGCAATGTGACATATGTATTTAATGATATGTGTATACATGTATACTTCTAAACATCAACAGGACACATTCATCATAAAGGCTTTTAGCCAGTTACAATTCTTAGGATACACATCCATGTGCCCACGAAGTTCGGGACCGTAACGGGGGTCCTTTAAGCTTTGCTTCTGGAACTTAGATCTACAACTTTCACAGTTCACTCATCAATGTTCATCCATGATGTAAAGAGCTGCCTTGTTTCTAGAAGATTGTTAAATGATTGGTTCTGATATATTCGGATGCTTGCCTGGATTCTTAGTTTTAAGGCAGGATCTCCCGCAGCTATGGCAACAACAAGACATCCAACTCATCCAGTCATCCAGTTGTTTTTCCATCCTGCCACATCCCCATTGTATCACCTCTTCCACCCCCAATGTCATACTGTTGATTGTAGATCCCATCGGATATCCCATCATACATTCCCCTCATATTCCCCATTCCCCTCATATTCCCCATCATGAGCACAAATTGATTACATCAAAAACATCTAAAAACTTAAGTTATTCACCAATCAGATATCCCATCATTAAATATTCCCATGATAGCTCTGCGACATGGATGTTGCACAGGCTGAGACATGCAGCTCATTTAGGCCCTTAGGTCCTTAGGTTGCACCAGCTCGAGATGTTGCATCGCATCGTGCAATAGTGGTGGAAAAGAGCTGTTTCAGATCTCCGGCCGACCTCTACCAGGCCTGCACGGTAGCGGAGCCCTTTGGCTTGATCATAGTGACCAAGGGCGTGATCCTCTTGGACGTCCAGGGTGTGGGTATCTTGCAGAGACAAGGCTCGGTTGATGACGGTTACCAGAACCAAAAATGGTGTGCCAGGGTGGTTAGGGGAACCAGCCACCTGGCTAGAATTCAAGCAAGCAGCTCGTCTGTATGTAGCGTCCACGAAATATGAAAATCGCTGCACTTGTGGGCCCCGCATAGCAGCTGAACTGACAGGGGCCGCAAAGACAGCCATCATGGGCAAAAAGTCGAGTTGACTGAGCGACCCACAAGGGACAGAGATGTTGCTGCACCATTTGCACAATGTGGTGGGAGAACCAGCACTACCTGAAGTGGGGAACTTCATGCGTCAATACTTTAGAGTCTTACAGGTTCCGGGGTACCATCAGTGGTTCCAGTGCACCGACGTACCTGAGGGTCAACGACTTGAACAAGAATCTGAAGGAGGCGGAGAAGCTACATGGCCAGTGACAGCATGGGCATGGCGAGACTCTTGGTCCTGGAACTTGGGGTGCTACAATTCCTGGGACCGGTCACAGGGCCGATTGGGTCTGGGACGCTCCAGCCTCAGTCAATATTTTGAAAAGGATGATGAAGAGTTGAGCCATATTCTCCCTGATGCCGTTTTGGGCTGGTTTCTGCTTGAGAAGTCAGGGCGGGACATGCTCGAGAAAAGCGTCATTCAGGTGCAAAATCCGCCCACGTTCGGTGGTGTGGCTGCTGCGCAATATTTGGCTTGTGGCCACCATCGAGCAGCTGAGACCCGCTTGACAACAGGAGCAGGTGGTACATGAACTGGATAGGCCACCACAGAAACGCAATGGACTATGACAGAGTTGGCGAGGCCTCTGGGCCGAGCTTCAGTTGATGACATCACAGAAGAAGCAGAACATCTCCCGTCACTCTGGCAGCGAGAAGACACCGCAAGGTGGTGGTGTCCCCCAACAAAGCGTGCAAGAGACAAAACACAGGGAGTACGTCGTGCACTGCCGAGAGATCCAGAGGAGGTGGAAACAAAACGTCGAGCGGTTGTAGTCGGGCCGGAAGAGTGGGAGCCTAAAGAAGGGCTGCCCATATACCAATCGTCAGAGTGCGTGCCAACTACGCCAGTTGACTCTGATCTGGAAGGCGAAGAACCACAGCACGGCATGCATCAAGAATGTCACCCGAGTTTTTGGCAGGATGAAGCAGCACTGGTAGAATTGAGCATGACCTGTCCCACAACTCGACATGGTTGGATGTCTTCGTCCAAAGATCCCAAAGCATACATCGTGAATCAAATGAAAAAGCAGGCAGTGGAGGTTCACGAGAAGTACATGGACAAGGAGACTCAAGAGAAGTTTATGAAGGCCAAGGGGGTAGAAATGGACAAGTTTATCTCTGCTCAAGCATTCGAAACTCTGGCTCTACACCTCCAGCCACCGAAAGAGGTGGCAATGAGAATGCGCTGGCTGCTGACTTGGAAAGTCAATGGTGACGGTGACACCGTCCCCACGGCCAGAATTGTGATTTTGGGATATCAAGACCCCAGCTATGAGTTTCCCACAGCATACGCACCGACCACTACTAGACACACTAGACAGCTGATGCTGCAACAAGCGTCAAGTAGGGGATGGCACGCCTGGAAAGGCAATGTGGCAGCGGTATTCCTTCAAGGAAGGGAATGTCCCGAAGATTTGTTTTGCATTCCAGCTCCCGAGCTGTACCAGCGATTGGGGTGCCAAAAGAAAATGCAGCGCGTTTGAGGAAAACCTGTTATGGATTTGTTCAAGCCCCTTATGAGTGGTATGAAACTGTTCGAGCATATTTCTTGTCTCTTGGTTTTCAACAATGTTTGAGTGACCCTTGTTGTTGGCTTTTGGTTGTGGAAGGTATTCATTTCTGGACATGTGGATGATTTCATGTTTGTTGCTGATGCAAATGACACCGTGTGGCAAGACACCAAACAGGCCATCCAATCTCACTTTCGTTGGGGGAAATTCGAATATAACAATTTCATTCAGTGTGGAGTTCAAATCCAAAGGAAACCCAATGGTACTTTTGAACTGAGCCAAGACCGATACATGCAGAATATCAAAGAGATTCCCATTTGTCAAGAACGTAGGAAACAAAGAAAAGAACCTGTGAATGAACATGAGAAAGCCCAGTTGAGGGGACCTTTGGGAGCTTTGGCTTGGCATTGCAACCAGGTTGGTTTTCGGTTTTGCACTTGTGTTTCTTTGGGTTTATCGGAAGTCCCCCATGCCAACTTTGGTTCAAACTAATGCTCTTTTGCATAGAGTCAGGGATGCGGCTAAAGAACCTATGGTGATTTACCCCATTAAATTGGAAAGAATTGGTTCGTACGCTTGGGCTGATGTGGGGTTGAGTTCAGGAGAAATTCAACATGTTTCTCCCATGTGTTGGAGGAGTGCCAAACTTGACCGAGTGTGTAGGTCACCGGGAGCGGCTGAGCACATGCAGCCATTGATGCTGAGGATGTTTTTTGTATTTGTTGCGTTTTGAATGGTTTGAGTTGAGTGGCGGGACCCCCAACACCCGAAATCCTGATGAAGCTGTTAGAAGTGTTCCTGGCACATTTTGTCTGATAGCCGTAGTGTTTATGACAAACTTCAGAGACCTTTCATCACCCCCCACTGGTCAATCCAAAAAGGTGGATATCGAATTGACAAGGCTCAAGGAAGCCCAGCAAACCGTTGGTTTAGAGGTTCGATGGGTGAACTCACAAGCCATGTTGGCCAACAGTCTGAATAAGAGAGGTGAAGACCAACAAATGCATCGTTTTGTCGCGTGCCGACAGTGTTGGAGAATTGTGGATGACCCTGACATGTTTTCTGGACGCAAACTTCAGAAACTGGGACGGCACTCTCTGAAACTGAACGATGTTCAACAGACCCATGCATGACCAATCCGATGTACGAAACCCCAATTGAAATTTCTCAAGTCCAGTGGTCTGTACAAAGTGGGGCCCGTGCAGATTCCATCATATGACATGGATGTCGCACAGAGCTGAGACATGCAGCTCATCTAGGCCCTTAGGTCCTTAGGTTGCTGGGATTATGGTTGGGGGAAGGCTGCTGAGAAGGTGTTGAAACAGAGTTTCGAAATGCTATTTTGTGTAGCCTGGAAGTGACTTTTTGGAGCAATCCCCATAGGCAGGCTGAGTTTAGGGTTAAAGCACAGCCAGTTTTGAAGAGAATGGTTTGGACCAATCTCAGGTGCCAGAATCTGATAATTATGATTAGGCAGTGGACCTATAAACAAAACACACAAAAAACAAAAACAAACAACTTCACATAAACCACCCAACCATACCCCTCCCCTCTTGCCACCCCCTTGCTGCCCAGGTCTTGGTGATCCAGGTGTTCATCATGGACATTCCTACCCCCAAAACATCCCATCATCCCTGAAAACATCAAACCTTCAAAAACTTGAAAACATGCTGTGTTTTTCAAGTTTTTCACAGAAGCATTGCCACAGCAAACCTTGTTGCATCGCATCGTGCAATAGTGGTGGAAAAGATTTGCTTCAGACCTCCGACCTCTACCGGGCCTGCATCCTCTCTCATCCCATGATATATTTCCACGTCATAGTGTTGATCGTATATTCCCATCATCTATTCACCCAGATATCTTATCAGATATTCCCATTACATCCCATCATATAAATATATATATATATAATATATCTCATATTATCCTTTTATATCTGTATCCCATCAGATATCCCATCAGATCTATCCCATGATCAATTCCCATGAGTATCCCATGATGTGGCTTCGCTTCCGAGGCTTGGATCAGGTCCGGAGCTTCGCCGAGGCCAAGAAGGCAAGGGACAGGGGGGGAACCATAGAAAAACCAGAGGAAAATGGAGAAAACATTGATGTTTTTTAGGTGATTGATGTTAGCTAAGTTGTTTGTTTTTAATAACGTACATGTTTATATAACTATAGTTTGACTGTGGTTGAAAGGTATTTGGTTGATACAAGCTAGGTTAAACTCTGAGTTGTTTGATTTAACCAAGAATCATGTGGTTATATCTGGATATGATGGTGATATGATGAGAATAGAATGGCAGTATATATATATATACAAAATGGTGTCCAACAGCTTTGCAATGAACAATGGATATGGGATGAAAATTATGGATTTTACATCCTTTTCTGGCATTTTATATTTTATAAAGTAAAATCATGGTTTTAACAGGTGGATTGTCATTTTTTGAGGCAAACACCAAACTATCTCATGGGATGTGCTGCTCCCTAGTTACCTGGGGTGGTTTATAATTTAGTTAATCGTTAACGTTTTTTCTCATTAGAACTATAATTAGATGAGCTAATAAATGAACTTATATTTCGAAGGCACCTCTTTGTAGGGAACAAATTATCGATAGACACGGTAAACCCAACGCCATCAGCCATCCCCTTAACCAACCATGATTGGGATCACTCTACACCATCCCATTTCTAGCGGTATAGCCGACAATATACCTCAACCTTGGGGATGGTTTACTGTTGGGTTTACCATACTACATGTCTATATCTATATATATATATACATATCCACATTAGATCCAGTATTGTTGGATTTATCATGTGTTATCGCACCTATTTTTCATATATTATACCATGCAATTTGACAATGTTTTGACGGTCGCACCATATGTTTGATCCGTTGCCTAAGGCCCAGGCAAAATCTCTGGAACACCCACAGGAGAACGGAGATGTTTTTTGACAGCCGCCTGAGTTTTTTGAAGTGGGGAAATTTGCTTGAAGCAAAACGACTTTAAGGGAATGTACTGGATATAAGTGAATATATTAATCTTGTATACCGATTAGTGTCCTGGGACTCTATTGTGAGAAAATTTTCAAAAACATTTGAGTATCTTGTGAATGGGGGGGGTGGGCCTCTGTTGTGAGAAGTTTTTTTCTCAGATCCAATTTTTCCAGGACGGGTTTTATCCACCTTTTATCCACCTTTTGTCCACCTTTCTTTGGGTAAAGTTGGTCCATTTACTTTAGAAAACCATATCCATGTCAAAGCATTGAAAATGCAAGGAATCCCGAATAATTAGATGCCTTATTAAATCCTGATTAAAAACAGCATTCAAACAGTTTTACAAGGGGGTACCCCATGAGTGACCGAGATCCTCAATAATGTAATTGCTTGGATGGTACCCTAGTGTGCACAACAACTTTTGGGGTGAAAAAAACACCATACCTTTTATCAATAGATTTCTTTGAGGTTTAAAAGGAAAATCAATTGAACGTAGATTGATTTCAACTTAAAGCCTTTCTTATCAATAGATTTCTTTGAGGTTTAAAGGGAAAATCACTTGAAAGTAGATTCAAGTTGAATTGAAAGTAATTCTATTTCAATTGAAATCCTTTCTTATCAATAGATTTCTTTGAGGTTTAAAAGGAAATCAACTGAAAGTAAACTGATGTCAATAGAAATCCTTACTTTAGTTGACTATCCTAAAAAATGTTGAGGGGGGGGGCGGAGAAAATGCGGAGTTATTGGGTATACTAATATTGTTTGGGGGGGGGCACACTAATCAGAGCCCAACATTATATATATATATTTATATTTATATTTATTACATATATGGAAGATGACATTTTTAGGGGAAATTAACTTGATATATATTACCCATGAATGGTAGACAACCAGCATATGGAGGTTAGTTTGCAATTTGGTTGTACTCTCTACACAAGAGTAAAAAATGCTGATGTCACCACAATTTGACTAAACATGATGGTCAGACAGGGGTGAGGGGATCTCCCCTGAAGTTTCATAAAATGACATTGTTTACTGCTTCCATCACGCCCACGCACCTCTCGGGTAGCTGAGCGAAGAGCGACGCATCGAACACCGTTGGAATCAAGGAAGATACCAAGTAAACTTGGAGGGGGAAATCTTATGGGAAGAGC
>Ga0126342_10004310_pt1 | contig 24197 bp, 31 predicted proteins | sample Cyp1metagenome_FD_92528 | JGI IMG/M metagenome (GOLD analysis project Ga0126342, IMG submission 92528) | Coral microbial communities from Lord Howe Island, Old Settlement Bay, Australia - Cyphastrea 1 metagenome | ecosystem: Host-associated > Invertebrates > Cnidaria > Coral ...
AAAAAAAAAAAAAAAAAAAAAAAAAAAAAAAAAAAAAAAAAAAAAAAAAAAAAAAAAAAAAAAAAAAAAAAAAAAAAAAAAAAAAAAAAAAGAAAAAAAAAAAGAAAGAAAGAAATGAAGAAAGAAAGAAAGAACGATAGATAGATAGAGGCTAGACAGATAGATAGATAGATAGATAGATCGATGGATAGATAGATAGATAGATAGATAGAGGCTAGACAGATAGATAGATAGATAGATAGATAGATAGTCAGAACAAGAGAGAGAAAAAAAAGAGACCTCAAGAACCTTTCGGTCCATCTGTGGATTTGCTCTGCCATCCCGGATTTACAACAACCAAACGCTCCTATAGGTTTCCTATTTTTGAAACTTCCGCCACCGCCTTGTGCGGTACTACTGGTACATACATGTGTATCTGGCGTCGATACCTCAACATGCCAACCGATTAACCAAGAATAGTCACTTGAGACAATTCACTAGTGTCTTGGCAGGATTGCATGGTGGAGTTAGTTGCCTGTGCCAAACTTTGAAATGACCAGCATTGGTTCAATTCAACCTTGATTTGAACATGGATCATGTTCATGCCAAAGGTGTTGGAAAATGTTGACAATAGTGGTTGTTTTGTTACTCCTTTCACTTTGTTTGAATTTGCAATGTCAGCTCCATAAAGGGAAACAATATGGGTTCGGAGGTAGGTGGTAGCAGCCCCGCAGTTTAGCAACGGAACCTTGGGGTAAAATACACCCGGTTAAAGCAACCGCCCGTGATCTATAGTGCCCCAGGTCCTGGAATCCCAAAAAAATTGACATACCACATGTCAAAACCAGTTGCGTGGCCACAAGAGCTGGGGAGTGGTGATTTCCATCCATTCCAATTGCGAACTATGGTTTCCAGACATCGATGAAAATATCGAACTTGCCTTTCAACTTTGTTCAACTAAAGTAACTAGGTAACTAAAAACATCCAAAACTGTTGTGCTGCATGCATATTTCTTCAGTGCATGCGGCCAAGCGGGTGCTTGATCAAAGTTCGTTCAACTCGTAGTATGTTGGTGCATGAGTGAGTCAGTTTCGTGTTCGAAATTTTCATGAACAAACCGTTTCATGTTTGCAGTACTGGCTTGAACTGAACGATTCTTCCACACTCCGCACGATACATTCGAGCATCTTAAAACAACCTTTGACTCATTGCAACGTTTGATGATGTTTTTTTTCCATTTGAGAACACTGACTTGTTGATGGCCATGGCTGCACACCGAGCAGTCGGTGCTGTGGTTGCAGCTTTGCTGAGTGCGGTGACAGAGCCTGTGGTGAACAACATGCTGGGAACGACTTTCCCTGATGGAGGCTGTAAAAACTTTGGATCCCATGAAGATCACAAAGTCCTTGCAGATCACCCTGGCGACGAATTTCATGAACATTTTGAAAAACAACATATTTGCCAGTATCAGAAAACAAAACTTTCATCTTCCGACCGCAAGACTGGCTGTGGGATCGATTTTTTTTGTGACCCTGCCGGTCACCGCTTCCGAAAGTTGAACTTGCCAACGTCAAAGAATCTCTATCCGTTTGGGCCAACCGTATTGCGAGACATCATTTACGGCAGCGTTCGCAAAAAAGTATTGGTTCTCCTCACCAACTTGCACCCTACTCTTGGGAGCACCGTCATGGGCAGGGTTGTGAGCATGTATGCCACTGTTGTGACAGCATGGGTTGTGTCATCACCTTTGAATGAATTGCGGGGCTATTATTTGCAGCCTCAAGATCGCAAACAATCCTTTGCGAGTTTCTTTTAACCGGCAAAGTGCATGAGAAACGCGTCAGCGAGTGCAATCATTTTGGCCATTAGCTTGGGGCTCCGAAGATGTGCGACGTCGGCCTTGTTGAAGTGTCCGAAAAAACTCGCATGTACAACTGCAGGCACAGCTATGAGTGACGGCCCGCATGTTTTATCAACCATACCAGGCGGGGAGATAGGTACATGCATGTACACCTTTCATCCATCCATTCATCCAATCGTGCAGGCTATTCGCAAATCGAGGTCTTCGAAGGCACAAAACTTGGGGTCATCAGTGTTTTGTGACTTTATTGCTACCATTTCAGATATTTCGTTGCTATCTAAGTGCTTTGATGTGCTGTGTGGCTGTAATGACGGGAGCGGCTTAGAGCCCAGTTCTTATATATTCAACCCAAAATGCATACGATTGGGTGTATGCCACCTGAGCCATTCAGTTGTGCTCCAGGTCAACGAGCAGAAGCAGATTGTGCAGATATCAGATGGTCTCATCAATGACGAGGACAACAATTGAAGTGCAGTTTGGACGCGTCCGACCCGCGCTGCACGTAGACATTATTGTGCACCAGGTTTCAAGCGCTCACCAGGCATCAAATAGATTTGGTTCAAAATTGAGCCCCAACATGAAAAGCATCATATTGACGACAAAATTTTATTTGTCAAATTCCGTCATGCCATATTTTGGTGGGATGAAGTTGATAAACATCCATAAATCCAAATGATTTTCATGTCCACGGTAGCATTGTAGCCACAGTGGTCATGGTTTTCCAGTGGGGATTTGGTCACTGGATTCACAATCCTGGCAAAAACGACATGGATTGTTTGCAGCGGCTTCAAAATGCATGTCACTGGCAATTTCGGCGTTAACATACTTTCACCGGGAAAAAATGTAGGGGAGGTCAAAATGACTCCGAACATCTCCGAACTGGGTTTACGATTCGATGATTGTCATTTTGTCATTTGGACTTGTGTTTCACGCCTTTGCGCCAAGCCCGTTGTCGCTTGCGCCCAATGCCTGCGCGTGATGCACAACCCTGCCAGTGATGACCTGCCAAAGAATTGAATGTGCTGCCAACTGGTTTCATCTGCGCAATCCCACTTTGCTTCTGCAAAATGGCTCTTGGTTTCAGTGGGTCCCATGATGGCAAGTCTTTAGGCTGAAGGGCACATGCAAGAGATTTGACTTTGATGACTTTGATGACTTTGATGAAATAAAGTCGAAGTTACTGGCCTTCAATTGACCAAATAACTGACCCTTTGTTTCTGAATGGACTCCACTCCTTTCAAAACGTGTTGCCATATCTCCATGGCTACGCATGGCTACGAGGCGTGCTGCAATTTTCCCAGGGACGAAAAACTGAAGTCGTGGATAGTGTCACAGTTGGATGTTTTTGTGTGATGTTCAATGTAAAACCTTCTGATACCACCAGTCGAATGTTTTGTTGTTCTGCTTGATAGCAGTTGGTGGTTTCAAATTTGTGCAATTTTCTAGAGGTTTCACTTGCTGCAAATTTGCGATGGATATGCTTTGTGAAGGCAAAGAGGGGATGATGGTTTCAATTCACAGTTTGACGTTGGCTTTATTTTTGGACAGGTATTCTGCGAGATACTTAGGTATTGCGGTGTTACCATACTGCCCTTAAAATCTTCAGGTTGATTTCGGGCTGTTTGCTTATATACCCTTGATCAGGACCCGAACGAGCAATGGTGATAAAACCTCATTCAAAACTGCAAAAAAAACGGATTCGCACTTGTCAATGACATTTCTAAACATCGGATTCCAGATTTGTTTGGTTTGATTGACCGGAAATTTCTGAGTTCGCATGCAATCTTTTGAGAAGTGTGAGAATACCTCGGAGAACCTGCTGTACCATTTGAGAAAATTTGCCGTGGAGAGCCGCACTGCAATGCGAGTTCCCTTGCAGGACAAACTCGCGATCGATAATGTACGAGGCAAAGTTCTAAGCTACATGATTGGCACTTGAGGGTTTCCTCAAATGGGGGACCCAAGAATCATCCAAAATCCAAATTTGGTAAGTTTTAATGAGGAAACCAAGAGATTTGGAGCCCCCGTTGCAGGAAACTCTTACTTGACTACAGACAGCAGGAAAAAATCATCGAGGCGGTCACCATCCCAAAGACATCACTACTGCCGCGGGAGTGCTTGTGCAGCCACCACCTTTAAAAAGGAGGGTGAACCCTCAAAAATTGCACGCAACATGCAAGATCCCAGGTGATAAACCAAGCAAACACTTGTATCGTTTCGAATATTTTGGTGATTCGAGTTTTGGTTTCCGATTTCTGGGTCAGCTGTTTCAGGTTCTGAACAAAACATTCTGTTCTGGCCTTGAACATTTGCAAAATTGTCGTTGGAATTTCCAACATGTATGATTTGTGCATCTAGCACCAACTCAGCCAAATTGAACACACGTCTCTTTTTTTTGTTGCTCTATATGTCGGTCCTTGCAAAATTAACATACATTATCAAGTCATTCTGGATTGTGTTCAGAACATGCTGGACATCGAGGTCTTGACCCAACAACCGTACATGAGAGGGCGTTGATATCATCTTAGCCTTGACTCGCAATGCAGCTGACATTTTTCCGGACGTTGCCATGGCGCCTTGTTGGTTCGCGCGCATTCGTCTCGGTACGGAGCATCAGAAATTCAGAGTATTTCCGGATTTTGGAACGATTAAACAGCACTCTTCGGTTTGCAAATACTGGAATATTAATCCTGCCAAAATAATTCTTGTGGATTGAATTGCAATTTGCCATGGTCAGTTCATGGTTTCGTAACAAAAAGTGTCCAAGAACTGCTTGTCCTAGGGATGCTCAATGGACTTCGCAAACTAATCAACGCTTTTTCAGCCCCGTGATGAATTTGCTCATCCAAAGACTTCAACATTCGCGGTAGCTCAATGCCCAATTTATCAGAAATCGAAGTGTTTCTGAGTCAAACCTGATTTTAAGTTGAAACGGCTACATGCAGAGAGGTTTTGGTTCAATTTGCATAGCGGCATAGCGGTAAACAAACTGGATTCAAATTGGTTTTCAGGCTCAGCGAAGCGGCAGACTGCTCCGATGTTCTCCAGCAATCAGGTGCAGTTTAAACTAATATCGGGTGTGAAATCGAACCTGTATTATATATATATATATTTATAGATCATTATTATATATCCATATCCTGTATGACGGCTTTAATTTTTCGCCATGCTCTCTTTTTCCGTCTACATTTTCAACCACGCTTCAATGGAACCGATTTGACAAGTTATGCAGGTTCGCAACGAGTGGACCTCCAAGAGGCGTTTGGGGATGGAGTTCTGTAGGTCTCCATGGATTTACCCCGAAGTTACAGCTGCTTTCATGGGAAAAACGTGAGGATAGCATATGTTTTTTTTGGGTCCAATTTTTGAGGCATCCCTATGTCTAAATTTCGTGTCAAATCTTCACAGCTTTGGGAGTCACTGTGAGTCACTCTGGTGTGTTCAGGCATTGAGACTCTTTTGAGGTTTTGGTTTGCCGCCAAAAGTGGGTTTCACAAGAACTTGGGCATTTTTAAGTCTCATGAGGGCTTGGGCTGGGTTTGTGCGCCCCTCTTGCAATGCTTGTCTTTGTATTGCAGGCCCCAGTTTGCCAGTTTGCCACATGTAGTCTAATCCACAATCCCCTCCAGTATTTGACAATCAATAGGGGAGCGATTGATGTGATAATCATTCCCAATAAATTTTTCATATTCACAATTTTTCGATATTTTCACCAATATTTTCCAATATTTTTACGAATCCCAACGGTGTTCCAGTCCGCCGAGGTCCGTATCAAGAGGACCAGGAGGAGGCTAGGGCATTCGTGCTTGAACGCTGGGGGCCTTGGCAGAGCTTTCGGATCGACGAGAATTGGAAGCGGATTTACCATGGGATTTACCATGGGTTTCAGAGTTTCTAACAAACCATGGGTCCTCACCTGTCAAATTTCGATCCAAGTCTCAGATATGAAGTTTCTTTTTGTTTGTTTAACAACAATTCACTTCACAAAGTGCTATACTTTTGAATTGCAGCAAGAGTTCGGACCAAAAACTATCAGGTAGGTGTTTCTGACTGAATTTGCCATGGCAATCTTTGAAAGGCTTGCAAACAATTGAGCCTGAAAATCAGTTTCAATGAGGAGATTATCAACCAATGGATGATTTTCTCCATCAAATCAATTTCGAAGAGGTGGCTACAGCCCGCAGATTGCCAATGGCATCTTGGAGGCCTTGAAGTTGCCAGGTGCGGCCCAAATGGCTGGAAAATCTCAGACTGATCCATCCTTTTGAAGTAATAAATATAATAAATTGATTTAATGACTATTTAATGATCCAAGTCTTGAAACTTTATGAAACTTTATGAAACTTTTGGATCAGTCTGAGCCACAATCCCTTGTTGGATCTTGTTGGGCATGAGGATCTAGCTGCGTTTGTGATGCATGTCCACAACATTTGCCATCCTTTTCTGTCTTTGTGATGGGAGTTGTGTGGATCAAAACCTGGTACCCAGCGAAGATCAAAATACAGTAGCTGGTTCGCCGGATGTTCACCTCCCTCAACAGTTGGTATAGGTCTTGACATGTCTTGACCCATCGATAGTTTTGGTCGATGGAACGGAATCGCCCAGGTGCAGGAATTCCACCTGGAAAGTTCCTCAGCACTGTGAAGGAAATGGCTGGACGTTGGGAAGTGGGCGAAGATGCTGGGCTTCACTCCCTGGCGAAAAGCGTGGAGCAGGCCGGGGAGGTGGTGATGATTTCTGATTTGAGGATTTTGTCCCCAAAATCAATTGTGATTCGTCGTGATGCATGATTCAGGGCAATTCAGGGATTGGTGCCAAGGGTTTCTTTCTGACACAGACTTGGTGGCAGATTTGCAGGATCCCGCTCAACTTTCCCTTAGGAGTTGAGCCAACAAGAAGGCAAGAGAGTGGTGCGTCCGACACCCAGGCTGTTGTGTGTTGGGTGGCTTTATCTTGTGGTGATTGGTGAGGTGTATGGTATGGATCGAGCTTTGCAGGCAGCTTGCTGCTTGCTGCCTGCCTCTCAATACTCATGATAAATTATGATTATATACCCCAATATTCTCAACACATATCCCAACATTAACTATAAATATATATATATGTAATATTTATATATCTATGATATCTCAACTTGATCCCAATTATATCCCAGTCCCAATCCCCCCAACTTTTCAGCTCCTAGCTGTCCTAGCTTTCATTTGATGCTAGCGCCATGGACGCAGAGTTGAGGCTGAGGCCTGACACTGTCAGCAGGTCTCAGCATGTGGTGGTGCAGCAGCATGGCATCAAGGGCCGGATCCTGGTGGCCTCAAAATTCTTCGCAGAAGGGGATCTGCTGATGTGGGAAAGGCCCCTTTTGGCGGTTCAGCCAGAGGCATCCGTGGAGTGCCAGGTGATTTTGGACATGGAAGGCCGTGAAAAGCCAGTGACCAACTGTGCGCTGCGACCAAAAGGGTCGAAAGCTTTCAACCCCCCTCTTTTTGCTGGCGTTTACTTTTGTCAACTGCATTTTTTTTTCAAACCCAAAAGACACAAGTTGACAAGCCAAACTTGTGAGGCAGTTGGGACTGCAGCTACCGCTATCCAGGGCTCTTCTATTGGGCTGCCTTGCAGAGTCTCAGCCTCTCCGAGGAGGATCAAAGCCTGGCTCTACAGCTGCATCGACCGAAGGGCGAGGCGGGCGAGGATGTGCGAGCCGTGTTGGAGGCACTGGGCATGGATGAAGGGCTGGAGGCAATGATGGAAGACTTGCTGCAGATTTGGATCTTCAACTCATTGAGATACTGGGATTGGTGGATGACCTTTTGCCATTTTTTTTGTTGTTTGTCACTGTTTGTCGATTTGTTCTATTTGATTTGGTTCAGTCTTAGCCTCACATTGGGCCAGGAAGTGATGATCAACTGGTCCTTCCACTCTTGATGGCCATGTGCCGCTGGGCGCTTTTTTGGGGCCGCAACGGGCCCCAACTTCATGCGATGGTCCAGGGACCCAAGGGTCAAGTCCTTTGGGTATCAACATATTGAATGCTTAAGAACTTTAAAACTTAAGACCCCAAATCATCAAACAATAATTTAATTTTGTGGTTTCCTTATGTTTCCTTGGGATCAAGGACATATTTTATTTTCCATCATTTTCCATCAGCCTGGGATGATGATTCTCAATTGACTTCATATTTTTCAGCTGGTGGATCAGGCACCAACCGTTTGTTGGTTCTTGGTACAGCCCTCCGTTCTTGCTGGTTCATATCCCCATGATTGTCGGACATGCTGTATCCATTTTAGTTGATTCACAACCCCAAACTCATCTCTCTGATTCACTTTGGCCCTACTATGGGACCGCTCAGGGCGGCCGAATCAAACAAGTGGTCAAAAATCCCATGGTTCCCAGAATTGAAACGTCAAAAGGAACATCCCTATATCTATGAAGGACAAACAATAGCAAACCATGTCGATTTCCTGCCAAAAAGCAATCCACCAACCATCCCTTATATCATATCCCGATATAACGGTTGGTTTCAAACAATATATCCCATGTTAACCCAGTTAACCCCCAATTTTTAGGCAAACCCACAATCTCATCAAATTCTTCAATTCCATCGTAAATTTCCCCCAAAGGATGGAACCGTTTGAACTCCTACTAGGACCACCGTTGGACCGTTGGTCCTCCGTTGTTTTGTTACGCCCAGAACTGCCCCCCCGAAAGCGCCGAAACGGGCCGCCGAGGTTCCCACGACTGTTCGCCCAACGCCTTCTGGAGCCTCCATGGAGAGAAGATCGAGCTCCGAGCTGGGCAGGACATCTCGGAGGCGTGGACCGAAAGATTGGGAGTCCTGACTACCCAAAAATGCTATAGAAATGATACAAAAAGGGGGAGAGAAATGGCATATTTGGAGATATTAGGCATATTGTTTCGGAGATAAGGACATTTCAGGTTCGTTTTGACATGATGAAGAACTGATGAAAACATCACAAGTTTCATGAGAATGTTCCTGAACTTTTGATTCATACATAAAAAGTGGATGATGGTTACGGTTGGGAGATGTTTGCGTGCGATGTTCGCCGAGTTCATCTTCTCATCAAGTGGCTTTTGGCCAGGGGGAGGAAGTGACGATCTCATATTTGGGTGCTGGAGATTTGTGCCTTCCTTCTCTGGAGCGGCAGCGACGCTTGCAGGCGCCAGGCGGTTTTCCTTGTTTGAAGGAGATGTCTGTTGGGTATTTGAAAAGAGTCAGCTCAGTGGCAAAGGAATGGCTGCAACTGTGATAACGCTTTACCCAGTCTCATGCAGTTTGGAGTTTTAAGATGTAGATGGTTTTCCAAGTGATCCCAGAAGCCCCTTTTGGGCCGCTGGAGTGATGCTGGCAACAGGGAACCTGAACCACAAGACCCCTTCCAATGGATCAATAGGTTTCATAGCAACCCACTCATATTACTCATCACTTCCGTCATGACTCATGTGCCAACATAGATCCAAAGGTCTACTTGAGCTAGTAAAAATACGTTGGTTGATTGGTTATCACAGTGAATTATAATTATACTAGCTAATTGGGGGATTATGAGCCCCGTAGCAATTCCCTCTTATGATTGTTGTTGTTGTTGTTGTGGTGGTGGTGGTGGTGGTTGTTGTTGTTGTTGTGGTTGTGATTGTGGTTGTGGCCGTCGTCGTCGTCGTCGTCGCCTCGTCGTCGCCGTCGTCGTCAGTATCATTATGGGAAAATAATACCCATCCCATAGGGGATCAGGTGGGTCAGTGGGATGCAGGTGACCAAAGACTTCCTGTGTTCCTGCCAGCGTTGCAGCAGCCTCTGGGACGACGTGCGCGTCTTTGTGTGTCCTCGCTGTCAAGGCGGGGGAGAGGCAGCGATGGAGAGTCACCATGTGTCACCATCCGTGGGGGAAAAAAAGCGGGGGTTCCTTTGAATTTCAACTCCTGATGCGAAGTACCTTGCTTGAAAGAGAATTTGCTCCCAATGTGACTGGCCAAAAAAATCTATACGTCTACAAGCGAACCTGGGCCTTCCAATTCCTAACTGCCCAAGTCAACCACCACGAAACTGATTAAAGGGAAAATCTGCAGGCAAGTTCGATTTCTCTTCGATTTTCATCAAATTCGATTTTTTCTTGAGTTACATCAGTTACATCCCAATTTCTGACCAACTCCCTTCACCAAGGCATGGCACGCGCGCAAAAGTTGGCCACCTGCGTGGGGCCCTTCGTGGCCCTCGGCCCGACCGTGGAGGCCACGGCCGAGACCGTCAGTTGGTCCAAGCTCCGGGGAGCCGTGGTGGAGCTGTGCAGCGAGACTTCAGAGGCGATCTTGCGATGACTGCGATGACTTGATCTCTGGGATTAGTTTCATGAATTTTCATGATGGTAATTTGTTAATTAATTTGTTAATGATGGTGTTTTTTGTGTAACTTTTTGTTGGTTTTGGTGAGTTTTCTTGAGTTTTGTGTCTGTTAAAGGGAGAGTGACAGGGTTGACCATTCTGCTTTAGTGATAGAAGACAATGGTAGTAATTTTTGCACGTACAGCAACGCAGTGAGTAAAGTTTTTTTTTTTCATGTATTTTCAAGATAGTTTTTGGGTTCTGGAATGGTATCAGCCAATATTGAAAACCCCAGGGACGGGACATGCTGGAACTTTTTGCTGGTCGACCACATTTGGAGCGTCCAATGACTTGATCGTGCAGCCAGATCTATTCTGTTTTTTTTTGTTTTCAGAAAAGATCCCCTAGAGCTATCCCAAATTCCAATGGCTTATCATCATTTTCCACTACGGTTTGATAAACATAAATTGGGGTAATTGTGGGCAACTCCATATGGCTTTGGGGGGTTTGAAAGTGATAGTGAAGTGGTTATGAAATGGCTAAGGATGGTTTCCCATCGGGAAAAAACACAACGTTAAACACCACCAAAAAGGATAGACAACTAAAAAAATCCTTCACTTAGTGAATTTTTTCCATCCTTTTTTTGAAGGGCTTCCATGACTCAATGGATTGGATTAAGAGAAAATGACACGAAAGCCCATGATTTCATGTGAAAATCCATGCTTTCCGGTGAATATTTTCCCAACAAAACCAATCCATTCATCGCCATCTGCGTTTCAGGCCCTTCAGTGCGACTATTGTGGTCCCTTGGGCTCAGTCGAGGCGGCTGCGCACCTGGTTCCGGAGGCGGAGTTTGCGCAGCTGCGCCTCGATGTTGGGATGTTTTTGGGCGCCAAAAAAACAGATTTGGTTTATCCCCATGAAATAAGGAATGTTTTTTTGGGATGAGATTCTCATGGGAAAGTGATGAGATAATCATGGGATATGGGAGAATCATCCCATTAAATGGGATAATATAGGGATAATTTCCAAAACAAGATGGGATAATAGTGGATAACAATCCCCATAATGGGATATGGGATAATAATGGGATAATAATCCGGGAAAATAAAGGACATTAATGGATAATGGGATAATAATAGGATAATAATGGGATAATAGTGGGATGATAATGGTAATCTGTTTTGTGGGATAATGATGAGGCAGTGGTATGTAATGGGCGAAAACAATAATGGGATATATATATAATGGGCATATAAATAATGGATAGGAATGGGGTAATCATAATGGGATAATAATGGGATATTTATGGTATAATAAAAATGCGATATGGGATACTAATACCATCAAATGGGATTACAATGGGATGATAATGGAATAGTATTTTTTTCCGGGATTATGACAGTAATGGACACTAGTGGGAATTTATGGGAAAAAATGGACAATCATGGACACCAGATTATGATGGGATAATAATGGGTTATGGGAATTTTATAAGCATAAAACGATCCGATAACAATCTGGAGCGAAAAGACACTGGAGTATATTGGGGAGCTGATCCTGACATGGGAGATCATGTGGATACTATGGGAATAGATTGCGATGTAATGTTTTGTTATGCTGTATAGAAAGGTATGCATATATACATTCGTATACATATGTAGACGTGCTTAAACAAACAGACAAAAACTAACCATTTGGTTACTGGGATAGAACGGGTATTTTTTTATAGGAAAATTGATGGAATTTGGGAGGCAGTGGGTTGTACAGGGACATGATTAATGACGATATCATATGGGATTGAATGGGATATTTTATGGGCTGTAATGGAAGCAAAGTTGGTTTACAAGCATATAGAGGTTGTGTGTTTGGCGCATGGTGGATATATCTATCATAGGTTTATAAACCAACTGAAAAGGGAGGAAGTACCACATTGCATGGGCTGGGAGGTCAAAATTAATTTGTGCCACTGGACCAGTTAGACTACAGATGTCGTTTTTGGGTTGGTTCAAGTTCCCTTGTAGTGTGCGGAGGAATAAACAATATAGAACGGCATCCAAAATGGATGCCACTCCCCTATACCTGCGGATGAGAGATGACGATGTTTCTTGATTGCCGCTTCAACCACCATTGATAGAGATTCAGTACTTTTTAGTATTTCAAAGGTACACTGCTTGGTGGGTAGAATGAAATTTATTTTTCGTCCTAGTCAATGGAGCATTATCCTTTTTTTAAAGCACAATTTTCAGTTCGGTGCAACCAGGATAAACTAAGAGGTCGCGAGGTAAAGCACCTTGACAATAAGCATGTCAATAGCTTATATCCTATCAATATATCCCGGTAATCCAACATCAGTTATTCCCATTGTTGTTGCCATTGTAAAACTAGTTAATAGAACTATTCTAATAGAATTACAACAACCATTACTAATTCTCCAACAACTAATCCAACTAGCTAATGCTAATTATGCCATTGTTGTAATCGAACTATTCTCCATCGCTGTCGCCCGAGGCTCCAAGCATCCACGCTCTCCTCTGTTCTGGGCGGCATACCCTTGGAGGCTTCAAAGCAGAAGAGTTGTACGGGGTTACTGTAAACGGATTGGTTATAGTGTGTAGGGTTTATTAGAACTTGATAGGTTTTTCTATTGATTTTACTGTTGGGTTTATTGTTGCGCTATTGAATGCTTTGCTATTGAATGTGGATATAGTGACATAGTGCCTTTTATGAACTTTTGCGTTGCCAAGGAAACATGTTGTATCATGGTGGGGTTTACATATCTCACATATCTCTCATTAATTTACCCACAGGACGAGGGGTTGTCCCTTCGGGACAACCCCTCGTCCTACGAGGGTATGGCCCGGAAGGCCATACCCGAGAGCGGAGTTAGCAACCCATTGGTTCCATTATCCCAGTGCCAGGGGATTTCCTTGTCATAACAACAGTGACGTCTTACACATACTTCTATTAGGGGTTTCATTTAGGGTCTACATAAGTTAAAAATCCCCCGGCCCCATGGAACATATACGCATACTTCTATCAGGGGTTTCATTCAGGGATTACGTAAGTTAAAAAATCCCCCGGCCCCATGGAACATATACGCATACTTCTATCAGGGTTTACGTAAGTTATAAAATCTCCCGGCCAAATGGAACATATACGCATACTTCTATCAGGCTTTACGTAAGTTATAAAAATTCCCCGGCCCCATGGAACATATACGCATACTTCTATCAGGGTTTACATAAGTTATAATATCCGGACTCGCCAAAAAAATGAAAAAGTGGAAATTGCCGAAACGCGTGGAGTCCGCAGAGGGTTTACTTTTCTGACTGATTTTTCCAAAAATTCGTCTTAGACCACGCTAACACACAGATGTACCAGAGTCATAAAACACTGCGCCTGCGCAGAGAAATGAATCTCACACTGACGTTCATAGGACCATTCCGGGACAACCCTCAGTCCTGCCCGTTAATTTACCAGAGCGTTAGTAGACAGGCGGGATTCGGCATCCAAACATCAGGATATCGTGATTATATGATCTATGTTTTCGAATCATCAAGAGACCGGGTATGTGGAGCAACAAAAATTGGGGGTATTGGTATCAACCTTGGGATGTGATGATAGAATAGAGTGGATTTGTTTGGGGACTAGCTGGTTCAAATAGGGATTGTGATACAAATTCAGGGTGTGAAGTGTTGTCCCAACCCTTGGACATCATATCATGTCACTTTTATATGTCATTTTCATTTACCAACATTTGCCACCTGCAGCGGTGGGATTCGAGCTCGAGCAAGCCAAAAGAGTGCTGCGCCACCCTACGCTTCTTGCGACTTGGCACCAACTTCGAGTGTGGTGACCGTTTGTTGTTGGTCAGCTGCTGCAATGACGTCTTCCTCTTCAGGACCCTACACTGGAAAAGCCCATGAGTACGTGCCGGAGTTCAACAACCGTGCTGCTGACTATAAGGAGTTCAAGAAACGGGTCCAGATCTTTGACAAGAAGATGTCGCTGGCCGCGAGATCAACGGAGACTGCCTTCAACATCACGGCTGCCTTAGCTGGCCGAGCCTGGGGTGCTTGTGAGGACCTGGCTATGGCTGATCTGGAGTCGACCAATGGTACAGCTGTGCTGTTGGCCCGACTTGACTCCGTCTTCAAGTACGACGCGATCACCGAGCTGCCGGCGGACTTCGAGACCTTCTTCATGCACACCAGAAGGAACCGTTGAGTTCAACGAGCGCATCCAGGTTGACTCCCACTGGATCCAATGTGAAGATTCAGCAGTTGCCCAACGAGAACCTGCCCCTGGAACACCAGCTGCCAAAAGAAAGAAGCGTGAGATAAGTGGACGTCAGTGTGTGCTGACAATTGTGGACCATGCCACGCGCTTTTGCGCCATCCGCATCCTGAAGGGAGAGACTGCGGAAGAGTTCACAAAGGGCATAGACAGGATGTGGTTCAAGCATCTTGGTGTTCCGAAGTACATCCGAATTGATGAGGCCAAAGGATGGACTTCCAAGCACGTGAGAGAATGGGCAGGCAGCCGTGCTATCACTTTGGAAGTTCAACCTGCAGAGCAACACACTTGGCTTGGCGTTGTTGAACGCAGACATCAAGTCATTCGACGAGCTCTGGAACTTTACCAAGATGACCTTGGTCGACACGACCTCACTGCCCTCAAAGAAGCTGCGATCTATGTTCCTCATGCCATCAACCAGACGGCAATGGTCAGAGGATTTACTCCACAACAATGGGTTCTTGGAAAATCGATGACCCATGTTCACGGCCTCACCTTCGAGATCTTCAATCCTGGACAAGGACCTCTGGATGAAGCTGGTGCCTTTTCTCAGATCCAAAAGAATCGACAAGCTGCTCAGATCGCATGGATCAAGGCAGACACAGATGCAAAGCTGCGAAGAGCCTTCAACCAGAAGTTCCAGGATGTGTCCGAGCAATTGGTCGTTGGACAGCGCTGTTGGTTTTGGCGTGTGTCTGGAACTGGCATTTTACAAAAGGCCAAATGGCGTGGACCAGCCCGTGTTGTGGCTATTGAAGACCACGATGGCACGAGAGTTTTGTGGTTGTGCTATGGGACGAGCCTCATACGATGTGGTGAACGACAAGTTCGACCTCTGTTGGAAGAGAGCGGCTACCTGCAGATGGCAGATCCAAAAGAAGCTCTTCAAGACCTTGAGATGCTGAAGGCCAGATCCACCACACAGTTCAAGGACGAGCTCCAAGCGGACCTCGAGCCCAACCTTGAGGACAACATGGAGGAGATCCCATTGCCACCACTACAACATGATGACAGTGATGTGGAGCCAAGTTTAGCCAACACCGAAGATCTACAAGAACGAGACCTTCCTGGAGTTGTTCGAATGGTGCTGCCGATCCCTCTCCAAAACTCTGCAGCTGAACGTGATCGAACGCCACGACGTGGACATCATGATAAAGATCGACGGATGTCACTGGCTACAAAAGTGGAGCCTTCAGAACTACAACCTGCCGAAGAAGAACGTGGACGAGCAAGATCGCCAAAGAGGAAAACAACAACTGCGGAAGTGTAGAGGAATGATGCGAAAGCGCCAAGGACAACGACAGCAAGTTCAAGCGCCGATGCACTACTTCAACAACCAGAAGATGATCAAGGACTTGCCACTGCTGCAGCAACACCTGTCCCTTCCGAAGACGATGATGCCTTCAGTCTCGAGGTCAACATCGACAAGGTGATTGGCAAGTTGCCTGGTGGTTGGAAGTGCGTGGATGGAGGCTTTGAGCTTGACGATATCCGATATCTACTACACTGCCTACAGAAAGGGAGAAGTCAACCCAAAGAAGCTGAAGCTGGAAGACCAAGAGAAGTTCATCGAAGGCAAGAAAGCCGAACTTTCACAATACTTCAGCAACTTGGTCTGGAAGTTTGCAACTCATGAAGAAGGAGTACGTGCTGAACAACGAGAACGTGCAATCACTGCCAGAGAGGTCTTGACATGGAAATCTGTTGATCAAGATGATGGCAGTGTGAAATGGAAAGCAAAGGCACGATTGGTGCTGAGAGGCTTCGAAGACGCTTATGTCCTGACACTGGACAAGGCTGCCCCTACTGCCAGCCGTTTAGCAAGGCAGACACTGCTAGCTTTGGCAGGATGGCTGAGCTGGACCATCTACTGCGGAGATGTTAGAGCAGCTTTCCTTAGCGGAAAGAACTTTACCAGGGAGCTCGTTGTCAAGTTGCCAGCTGATTGCGCTGCGCTACTGGGTGTACCACCTCCATGCTACATGCGCATGCTGAAGAGCGCCTATGGCTTGAGCGACGCCCCACTGCTTTGGTATGAAGAAGCAGATCGGCGACTGAAGAAAGGCAACTGGAAAAGACATGCCCTGGACAAATGCTGCTACTACCTCGCCGACAAGGACACTGGCAAGATCATCGCCATGCTGATCCTTCACGTCGATGACCTCCTTATCAGCGGCCAAGCTGATCACCCACAGTTCCAAGAGGCCATCAAACAACTGAAGGAGAACTTCCAGCTTGGAAAATGGGAAGTGCTGAGCGAAGCATCGCCCATCAAGTACTGTGGTGGAGTCATCGAGTTCAACAATGGCTATGTGGAGACATCTTACGAGGACTACATCAAGAAGCTCTGCCCCATGACCTTGCGAAAAGGGAGACCAGCTGAGCAACCACTGGATGATGCTGAGAAATCAAAGGCCAGAGACATGATTAGAGCCCTTCAATGGCTGGCAGGACAAGGAGTACCATCTCTTGCTGCTTCCGTGAGCATCCAAGCTGGAGATTTAGCTGGTGGAGATGGAAAAGTTCTTTTGGAACTCGACAAAACCTTGCGGTTTGCGAAAAGCGTGGCCCACAACAAGATGCGATTCTTGGCCCTTCCGGAAAACAACAAGGCCCAGGACATTGACGACCTGGCGATTGTGATGTATGTGGACGCGGCCTTTGACGTTCGCAAAGACCATGGATCTCAAGGTGGCTACGTGATCGTGATGGGCCACCACTCTGTGCTGAAGGGAAACAAGGTCCCAACTTCGACTTTGCCATGGAAATCTTTCAAATTAGCCCGTGTCTGCAGATCGAGCTTAGCTGCTGAATGCCAAGCCCTGTCAACTGGATTGGATGAGCTGCTGCTGGTGAAGAACTTCATCACACACCTGCAGACCCCCCACCTGAACCTGAAGGAGGTCCAGAAAAGAGCCACTGGAAACTGTGCAGTTGTCACTGACTGCAAGTCTCTCTTCGATGGCTTGAAAAGGGAGAACATACAGCAAGCGGCACACAAGCGAGTTGCGCTTGAGTGCCTGGTGGCGAAGGAACTCATCGAGAACATGAAGTGTCAAGTCTGATGGATCTCATCGGAAAGGCAATTAGCCGACGGTCTTACAAAGATCGGAGCCCGACAAGCTTTCAGTGAGCGCTACAGGGGCGGCTATGTGCAGTTGGTGTCTGACGAGACCTACACAGCCGCAAAACGAAAGACCAAGGAGGAGCGACAGAAAACGCTTCAAGAAACTATGGGTTCAAGATCCACTGCTGCACAAGCCTTGGTGGCTTTGGTGATGACGGAGAATGTCAAGGTGACGAGCGCCGATGACGGCGACACCCAGAGCTATGTCAACACGACGATCATGGAGAATGTCACGACAGAGGAGATCGAGAATGTCTTCACAATCCCGGACTATGTGGTGATGGTGACCTTCCTGGTGGTGCTGATGACCACTATTTGGTGGTGTGGACAATTTGTTGTCTACAAGCTGCGACGGCTGAAGGTGTGCTGCCGCAACATCTTCTACATTCTACATGAAGAAGATCCCTCAGAGGAAGCTGGAGAATCAGATCAAAACTTTGGAGGAGAAGTTGACCGAGATGGAAGCCCAGTCAAAATCTGATGAGGCGATGATTGGTCGACTCATGACTGACATCGTGGAAAAGCAGCACAACATGGAGAACCTCCACTCCGACCTTCAGCACTCTCTCCACATGATCCAGGAGATGCAGAATGCGATCAACCAAGGACAAGATGAACGAAATGCGCTTTCGCATCACGCAGATGGAAGTGAATAGGCAGGACATAGTAGTGACCAAAAATGGTCAGCGTTGGCATGTGAATCCACAGTGCCAATTTTTGCAAGGTGCTGGTGCTATCAAAGCCTGTGCCGGCTGCATTTAGCACAGCCATACTTTTAGATATTTTTCAACCATTCATTTCCCTCGATGTGAAGTGTTGTCCCAACCCTTGGACATCATATCATGTCACTTTTACATGTCATTTTCATTTACCAACATTTGCCGAGCAAGCCAAAAGAGTGCTGCGCCACCCTACGCTTCTTGCGACCTGGCACCAACTTCGAGCGTGGTGACCGTTTGTTGCAGGGAATCTCGCAGTTGGGACCATTTGTCAACATGTTTTGCCACTTCCAATCGCCATCCTATGTTGCTAGTGAAATCACCGGGAACTCCGGCCATTTTTGGTGAAAATCCACCGGAAAGGACCACCTCCCAGGCGTCCGAGGGCCTGGGGCAGGAGGCCCTGCCGCTGCTGTGGCACGCGCAGCGCTGCGGCCTGGCGGCGGAGCATTGGGTCGTGGAGGCGTTGCGCGGCTACGCGGCGGAGGTCCGTGGGAAGGGCGGAGCAACGCAAAAATGGGGAGCTTCACTGGGTACTGGGGGAAAGATAAGGTTAAGGATTTTAGGGAAGATTTTGAGATGGCAGTTTTTTGATGTTTTTTGAAGTAGAGCTTTAGATATGTTGGGATGCTTTGGAACAATTGTGATTTGATCGGTAATAAAGGATAAAATGTGATCCAGTTCATCCAGTTCTTCCCGGACAATGAACCGCCCTTTGGGAATTGGGCTCTTTGGGAAAATGTGAAAATCGATTCCCGAAGAAGTGGATGGTCAACACCGAACATGGCCCTAACCAGCAACTTTGGACACGGTGTGACACCAGGTCTTTGCAATTTCAACACCGAAAAACCCAATTGGAAGGTCCACAATTGACCACCGAATTCGATACTTCAATGTGGTTCCTTCCTTGAACCACATTTGTTGATTGTAGCCCACTTGGCTAACCATCCCACCTAGTAAATGGTCAATTAGACGGTGCACGTTCCTTTAGTAAGGTCATCCCATGTTTAATTGGATTCGAAATTGCAACGATGGTGATGAACCAGTCCAACTTGAGGCGACTTTGCGCAATTTTGTTGATCAGATCCTGATTTTCGCGGCAATCTTCCTGCCGATTTTCCTAAACGCATCGTAATCGCTCCCTGGTCTGAAAATCGGGTACCTTAAGTTTAAGGAGTATCTCCATTTTAGGGATAAAACTGCAGAAAAAGGCTACGATGTGCATATCGTCGCAGTTCTATCCCCATCGCGTCCTGGCGCCAGGAGGAGATTGAGCAACGCCCATCTTTGCTGCGCGCACGTTGTGCTGCCACTGGCAACACGCCCAGGGAACGGTTGAAACGAGCGAGGCTTCGTGTAGCTTTGGCCAAGGCAGGGTTGATACCCCTCAAAATCACCCCAGAAACCTTGATTTAAGTTCTGGTTACAAAACACAAGGAAAATAACTTCTCCCAGCCACTTGCAGAACCAACAGTTCAAGCCGCTTCGATTCTTTGAACATTTTTGCGGTTGGCTATTGTCATCATGGGGGGTTGGTGAGACTCATATGTATATATATACACATCTCATATACTGATTGCAGGTACTCGTCAAGAAAATGGGATCACCAAGTCACTACTTGAAATATTTTGAGGCCCTTGCATGTTTGTGGGTTTCCAGAAGTGTTGGATGCCAACTCAAAGCCATTGCCACGTGGGGGCTTGCAAAAGGGGATTCTGACCTCATCCAAGTGATGTGCCATTTTTCATGGGGTACCCCGATTTCAAAACAAACCTCGCAACCCTCCAGTAAAAAAATCCTTCCCGTGTTTTCATGGTTAAATCCCAATCCCCATAGCCATATCCACATGTGCTGCTTGTTTAACATCCATTTCCCTATTTTTGCTGATTAAATCCCAATCCCCGAAATCATCCTTGGCACCATTTGTTTGAGCACTTCGAAAGGCCATCCTTCAGACAGCATCGCCTTCGATATCTTCGATGGCGGAGGTCACTGAGAATTTGCACCTAGCGCGAGAGGCGATCCAAATGGAACGCCAAGGGAAACGCCCAAGGGAAACCCTTCGTAAAAATCCCAAGATTTTGGGGATAAAGCCTAGTGAATTTTTCCCGAATTTGATCCCAGGATGCTATTTGGTGTCTGAAACTGGGAAAAACGGTACCTTAAAATTGGAGGTACCTATTTTTCAGATAAACCAAGTTTCTGGCCATGGTGCCAGGATTTCTCTGAACATTTTTGGAGCAAAAATACAAATTCTGTGGTTTGGAACAGCATTTTTGGAATCAAACATTGGTGTATCACCCACTTTTGGAATCTTTTGGAGGAAAGCAACACAAACCGCAACAAACTCCGATCAAGTTTTATGCAATCCAGTGGTTTCAGAACAAACCCACATGGCTGAGAGGAAAGCTATGGATTTCTCCCTTCCACAGGACAACATCAGGACAGATATTCAAATCCCTAACCGCGCTAACCATTCAAATCTCTGGGTCAACAGGTCAACATTTTAGTCCTGAACCGCAGATGTTGGTCCTTTTGGGCTGGTGCTTATCCTCCAGGTGTTGGTGCACATCTTTGGCGCCTCGGATCCAGAGGTCTTAGAACTGGAACCATTGCTGGCGGCTGAAAAAGGGAGCGAAAACAGCTGCGTTGGGCTCTGACACTGTAGATTTGATATGCGATGTTCACAAGTATATAGATCCTACATAGTGTGGGCTACTTGGTGATAGTCCACAAGTTGTAGCTTGGGGACCGCATGATTTCGAGTAGTAACCCAGTGCCCTGGCTCGAAATCGTTGACATTAAACCACCTGGAGGGTTTATGCTTAAGAGTGACTAGACATTTGTGGGCTCTTGAATGGTTGACCAAGCTACTTAGAAGTTCATCCGAGCAAATTGCTGGTTCAGTCTCATATCGGCCAAAGAAATCCCCGGCTAGTCATCGCTATTCAGATTGGGATCCGTTGTTTGGGGAAAATCCGCACTTTGATTGGTCGAACAACCTCTGTGTCAATCTGTTGAGTTTTGTTCGTTAGTTACCTTAGTTTACGCGTCATAATTTCCGGGCTTTCACCATTTCTACTGGTTACTCCCATTCTTGCAGCTTCAATGCGGATATTGGCAACATCGGTCTTATTGCTTGCTCCCATTTATCCCGGTGATTATTCCCCCCCTTTTTGCATCCCAGGTCACCCATTTCAAGCTGGGATGAGAGAGAGAGAGAAATTTATATACTGGTTGCTGGCTTGGATCATTTTTGATTTTCCCCAATAGTTGGGATGATGATCCAATCTGACTTTCATATTTTTCAGAGGGGTTGAAACCACCAACCAGTATATGTACATAGGTGGGTGAACTAGCTGGCCATTACCAACCCCTTGTTGGAATTATGCATCATATTGGCAATTGGTTCGTATTGGTATATTCAGTCATATTTTCATACAATGATATCAACAGAATATCACACACACATATTATATATATACATATACATATATATATATACATACATACCGAATATGATCACCATGTGATATCATCTGGTCATACGACAACCACATATTATATATAATTGTATAATATTATATACAGATATCAGTGCATAGCAGCATCCTCGAAAAGACAAGTAGGATTCATGCTGAGGCTTCCAGGTCCAACCTCCCGATGGTGAAGCCTTTGGTGTCGAGGCCTTTGAAGGAATGTCGTTGAAGGCGGCTTGGAAAGGTTGGAAGGTTGGAAAGGTGGAGGGGGAGTGCAACAGAGGACTTTTTTTCGCATTTTTTTTTGTTGATTGTCTCCTTCAGAAGTGGGGATACAGCATTGGTGGGTAGTTGTTGCATTTTGAAGGGTTGGAAGTTGGTTCTTATGCTGGCTCATGATGGTTATTTATGTGGAGGAACATTCTTGCAGATGTTGCTTCTTATCCATTTGGGGGTGTTGGAAGTAGGATTATACTCTATTATAGCCCTCGGTGTCCAGCTGGGTGCGCTCCTGCCGTCGAACTTGTCTGCGATTATTTTCCAACTGACTGTTGCCACGGGCAACTGCCACTGCGTTCACACACTTACGATTCTCCCCACCATCAGAACGTAACTACATATACAGGAAGTACATGGTTGACCCTATGCTTCTTATCTTGATCCATTCCACCCAGGAACTACCTGGCTCAGGGCTTGAGATTTATGCCCTCTTGACTCTTAAAGATATTTTCAATGTCCCAAAACTGGGTAGAAGGTGATCTGAACTAGATAAAACTGTTTCGATTGGATCTTTGATTAATAGTTATAGTTGCAATCATATTTGGCTATCGTGGTGTAAGTGGAAAATATGATTGATAATGTTATATTTCCCAATTGTTTGTTGTGAAAACTGGGCCATTTTGGCTTCCAGCCACTGAGCCGACCGCGACGAAAACTCGACAAACTGCCCCCCGCGACGCAGCCTGCGCTGAGTTCCATTGGTTTGTCGCTGGGATGATAAGAAGTGGGCAAGAATTGGGAGATGGATCCAAGATAATGTTACAATGTAGCTAGTCATGTTGAGATCTTACTTATTATTATGCATCTTTCCACACATACTGTGTATCTCTATATTTGTGTATGAATACATAATGGACACACACACACATATACATATATACGCACAATGGAAAATAACTATAAATATAGAGATAAGCATAAACATCCATATACATATGAAACTATGAATATAGATATCCAGATAAATATCTACATATTCCTGTACACATATATATATACATACATATATACATAGATACATAGATACATAGATACATAGATAGATACATAGATACATAGATACATAGATAGATACATAGATACATAGATACATAGATACATAGATAGATAGATAGATAGATAGATAGGACTTCACACCACCCTGCCCTGGAAGATGGGTAAGGTGTCGCCATGTCCTCTGCGGTGGGAGATGAGATGGAGCTGAGGCGACGCAAGGCACAGAGGGGGCTGCTTGCGGTCTATGTATACGGATTAAATACATGTGTATCTTTATATATACATATATATAATGTACATATATATATACACCTTGAGATATATACTTATATATATACATAAAAGTATAGAAATTATATATATATATATATATACATACACATACATACACACATAATACGTAAATACAGAGGCACAAGGGTACTCGGTACCCCAAAATATAGTCGAGGGAAACTCTGCTCTTTTGATGGCAATTCTCTGTTTACATCTTTTTTCTCCCACCCAGCTCTGTATATACGCATCAAGCCAAGACATATACATGTAGACTGTGCAATGATGAATTTCTAGTTCAAGTTGGGTATGCGAAGTCAAGCCCATTATACTTCTGAATGCCTGACAACAGAGGTGCCTTTTTGGCAGGTGCAGCAAGACGCGGAGCAAAAGAAGATCGAAGAGCAGGAGGTGAGATTTCGATCCAACAAATGGAAGCGTTGTTCACAAACGCGTTTTCAACTTGTCTTGTTGGTTTCAGGATCTGACATGTTTTGAAATGAGGTATTGTTTTCTTCAAACAAAACAAAACGTGGAGCTTTATTTATATATCATATCTATAATATATATATATATATGAACATTTCAGATGTTTTTTTTAGCAGCAACCGTTGGAGTAACTCCTACAACCAACACAAATGACATAAAATGAAGGAAAGGTAAAATTGCTCGTGTCTCTATGTATCTATCTACCTATATATATATACATACATATAATGTATGTATGTATATATTGTGAGTGGTGTGAACCCCACACTGGTAGCTGCCAAATCTCAATCCACCTCCAAGACAAAGGGCTCGCGGTCTTTTTCCCCTGCAAAGACACAAGAGTCCTGGCAGCACACGGATGGAGCGGA
>Ga0126342_10004311_pt1 | contig 24191 bp, 24 predicted proteins | sample Cyp1metagenome_FD_92528 | JGI IMG/M metagenome (GOLD analysis project Ga0126342, IMG submission 92528) | Coral microbial communities from Lord Howe Island, Old Settlement Bay, Australia - Cyphastrea 1 metagenome | ecosystem: Host-associated > Invertebrates > Cnidaria > Coral ...
CTTCTTACTCTTTCTCTTCTACTCTTCTTTCTTCTAATCTTCCTCTTCTCTCTGCCTCTTCCCTGCTCTGCTTTTCATCTGTCCATATTGTCGGAAGTTTGACTTCTAAACTTCCTTCGAATACATGATAATACATGATAATACATGATAATACATGATAATACATGATAAAACATGATAATACATGATAATACTACTGAAAAGAAAAAACACACGTATTTGGCTGAAGAAAATTCTACGTCAGGGAGTGGCAGAAAAGTCTGGCATGAAGCCGCCCAGCAGACTCCTTAAGTCAGTTTTTAAATAATGTTCTATAAAACGCGCGGGTCCAAACTTCTGTTTTTTCTTTGGATGTTCAGTAGCGAGAACATTTTGTTGACGACTCGCTTGACAACTTGAAGTTGCCAAGGAGGTCACTCTATATGGAGATTTAGTTTCTTGGCACTGCCGTGTGACTTCGTTATTCTTTTGGATCTAGAGAAGCTGGAATACGAACATACAGAGATCTCAGGCGCCTGAGGGTAAGAAACTTCCCCTAAAATCATCATCCGCGAATCATGTTGGAATTCGTTACAGCATGTTACAGCTATGTTTGTGGGTCAAAGGGCATGCTATCTTTCGAAATGAAATGGGTCAAATCGAGAAACACATTTCAAGGGTGATTACGCGCCCCAAACAGTTTTACCCAACTGACCCAGGAAATCCTGCTTATACTCGTATAATCTTGGGTTTTCTAAGTGCAGAAACATGGGTCGATGTCTTGTCGTTTCATTCCGGCACTGGTTCCGTCTCATTGTCGATACCATTGCGGATACCGTCTCAGCACCTCTAGCCCTGTCGGTGTCCCATCTTTGTACTGTACTGGCAGGTCCTGAAAAGGGATAGGGATAGGGATAGACAATCGTGAAGAAAAAACATGCTTATTTGGATGACGGTTTCTAGTTTAGTTTCGTTTTTTTTTGAGCTTAGAGGCTTAGATTTTCAGTTTGCCACATATTTTGGCGAAATTAAGAGGTGAGGCACGGTTGACAGAACTGGTGTCTTAAAGTGTCCGAGGGCAGGAGCTCTGGAGTCACAGGTGAAGATCCAGACAGGTGAATTTCAGCGAGGACAGATACCCCTTGTCCCCCAATTTCAATGTTGTGTGCAAGCAGAGCTTGGCGGAGCCTTCAAAAAAAAAAACAGCCATTCAAATTCTTGCTTCGGCCATTGAGAAGCGATGGTTAGCAACTGATTAGCAACATGGATACAGGGGGTTCCGGTGCATGTTAATTTTTTTTTGGCTGATGGGCTGTTTTTTTTGAAGAACCAGGTATGGCTTGATCCCAATAGCAACAATAGCACCTATTCCAATGGATTATCATTGCCATCATTTCGTCATGTTTTTAGTTTTTACCATGAAGTTGCCATTTTCGGGACCCATACCCAATTTTTCAAACATATGACCTATACCAGCAAATTTGATAAGCAAGCCAGGGTGTTTTTTTTAAATGATTCATAGACACCAGACACAAATATTGCACGGAGATCCTCAGAACCGCAATCTCTCCGTGAATTCTTCCGGCAGCCCTTAATGGGTGGATTGAAATTGGCCTGCGCCGTTCTGGTTCTCTTTGCAATGCACTGAAAGGTACTTGACAAATTGAGTCAATGAGTTGACATGAGTTGACTTGACAGATTGGTGGATTACAAATAACTGTCCGTGTCTCCTTCAAACCTGCTTTGATGCTCGTCTATATTCGCAAATAGAGCATGTCTGGTGTTAGAGAAGCTGCCATGGACAAACGAACAAATCTTGGGAATATGTGGGAACAAATTTGCGGGTGGTTTAGGGTTCGTGGGGGTTTGGGCTACACATATGTTCCTCTATTATATATATTATATAATATATGTATATAGAGATATGTTCATTCTATCAATCATTGATCATATTTTCTTTCTATTGCTACATCTCAGATATATCCGTTTTCCTCCATCTTTACAGATTCCCGTTGTTGTTGGTCACATTCGATTCCCATCTCCAAATGAGTGGTGCCAAGAGTGACTATTGGTTGATAGCCCAAGGTTTTAATCCCTACCGTAGCCATTCGCACCTATGAAAATCCCCCTTTCTCGTACGGGAAGTGTATGAGAAGCGACCATTGTTCGTCGGGTACCATCACTGGGAGTGTTTGAACACGTCATTGATATGTTTTTGGATCGTTATCGGAGATAATATCCCTCATTACTTCAGGCGTAATACAATAGACCTCCGGTCACATTCACGAATAAACCAACCAGTTGCTGGATCACACAAGCAGGTTTTGGGTACCACCTGCGACACTGGCAACGCTTTTGCGGTGAATCGCAGCCCAGCAGCATGGATTTCTCCGACTCGACTCGACACTGGAGAATTTGGGGAGCATCAAAGACATACATGGGAAACAGGCAGCCAAGACAAATGCCATATATCGACCAACATTGGTGATTCATGTGCTCTATAACTGATCCAGCAGAGACGAGGATTTTTGGGTGGATTCCTTCTTCACATGGGGGTTGAACCGGTTGAACATGGAACATCCCAACAAGATCATGGCACGGTATGGCCCGTCCCTTACCTGATCGGCCCCATCAGCCTCGAAAACCAGGCAGTACAGGCCAAAGCGTTTGGATTACCAACATTGCGGAGGCTTGGGAGTTCCGGGAGTTCCGGGAGTTCCGGGAGTTGTGAAAACGATTCGGACTTCCGCATCAACCACATCAACCGGAAAAAGCAATATTTGAAGCAGCTTTTTGACTCGGCAGAATGGGAAAGTAAGGATGGGAAAGTAAGGATATCATCAGCGAACCAAGGGATGTTTAGTAAGTTTAATAGCAGAGAAGCAAACATGGTGGCTACAAGCAGCAGACATGGCGGGTACATCTGAAACGCTGTTTGTTAGTGCATCACAGTACAACCACCGGATAGAATCCAAAAATTGTACTTGTGTGGCTCATGTCTCGGACATCGCTATGACCGACAAGGATGGTAAGTCCAAACAATGATAGTTTGGGAAAGCATTTGAAATAGAAGAATCATTTCCCGGGAAAACCATCGGCCAAATGGGTTTCAGTAAACTGCAACATTGATGCAGGGTAGTCATAGCAACGAATTGATCAGACACCAAGTCTCGGTATATTTGGGACCAATGTAGATGCAGCTCTGGAGTGCTTTTCGAAAAAGAGCTGAACACATTTTCTGATCCGAATGGCTATCAGGCTATCAAGAATCATAGACTTTGATGCAACCAGGCTAGTTACCTGAAGAGTATAGCATCCTGGATTTGTCATTCACATGTCGTTTCTGTAATTCAAGTTGCCCACCAGACCACCTGGACTAGTAGATAGGATTGCAGGGCTGACTTAATGATGTTGCTTGGGTGATTATACATATCAGGAATGCGGATGCCGCCAGCAGAACCCCGGTTGTCAAAACTACAATGTTGTGAATTCAACAACAAGAGCTTTGATTCTTCAAAACGTTTGGACCTGTTCCCCAACAAAGAGAATACTGATAAGACATAAAGATGTCAATACAAGGTTGGCAGGCATAGCTAGCAGCAAGTTCCGTGGGGAGCTGAAAAAAGTTCGTTGCCATGGCGTTGCCAATTGTAGTGATCATCCAGATATAGAGGAAAAATATGGCACCGACATGCACCGACCATTTTCGACTCAACATATTCCCCATCCCGCTAGCACCATCCTAAAAAGATAACAGAATAGATTGCTTTGGATTTTCACCTTACCGTTTGGTGAACGCTTGGACGCTTGGTTTATTTGAACACCTTTTTACGTGGTGGCTTTACAATAAACAGATAGCCGGGCGATAGCCGGGCGATAGCAAGCCACATACGGGATTGAACATGATTGAACTCCCGCAGGACGCTGGACAGGATTGTGGCTATCCGGCAGCTGTCGACGGAGTTGCTGAAATGCAGCAGTTGGTACCAGTTGCTGCATAAGCCATATAATAACCCATGTATAATATGATATAACTGGGGAGGTTCCATGTATAAGTGGGGCCCTTCCATGGTTATTACGATTCCAGGGATGCAACCCAAGTTGCGATAAAAATCACAGCTTTGGAAAGTCCGCAGTCGCCATTCCAGGTCATGTTGCTTGTTCACTTCAGAAACAGAAATGGAACGGCTTGATCGGGTGATATCATGTGATATCACAGTCACATGATATCACCAAGAGTCTGTACTTATAATATTGTTAATTCCACAGATTAGACTGCCCTGAAGGGATTCACCGAATTCCTTTTCAGATTTTTGCCCCTTGGCCACTGTCTGAATCCAGGCACCAAATATTCGGCAATTTCAGGGTATTTCCCCCACCGTCCCGGTCGATACCCTCCAAGATGTTGACATGAAATCTTGGGAGGCCAAAGCTAGCCAGGAACCCAAATATTCCAACTCCAAACTCCATTTGGTTCGTGGTTGTACATATGCATACAGTTATCTTTGATATATTTACTGTATGCAGACAAACAAAGAAGCAGCCAGCGCCTTTTGCTGATGCTGCACGTGTGTCTTCCCCCACACGCAGAGGGCTAGAGCCCACATCCACTAGGAATGCGCTTTGTTCAAGGCACTGCAAGAATCATCAGATTCACATCGACCACGCTTTATGTTGAACAAAGCGTGGATTTCTAAGAGTTTCCTATGCCCATGTTCAGTCATGACTTTTTGGAGGAACCCAGGAGGCATTTTCTTGGTGAGGGAATCTAATACCATGTTGGTTCCACAGACCCACCTGACTTGGCCTTTGGTCTTGGTGAGGTCGTCCTTCAGGATGGTCAGGTCAATTGCCGTGCGTTTGTTATCCACGTGGGCCGAAGTGTTTCTGCACTTGGTCACCGTGTCATAGAGGGACTTCGAGTCCGTGACTGCTATGAAGGGAATCCGGCTCAGCTCCTTCTCCCGGGTCTCCAGCTTCAGCTTGGTTCCTGAGATCTCGGTCAGGAGGAATCGGTGCCAGTGAAGGTTTCCTATGCCCTGTATCATACTTTGACACTCCGCACTGAGAGTGTTGACAGTGCATCGCTTGAGCTTGTAGCTTTTCCATGACGCGATCGTCATCATCTCCAGCCTTTCTGACGCTCCAGGTTGGCGTCGTAGTAGACCACAAGGTATCCACCCTGACTGTGCTTCTTTGCCAGCTGCAGAAATCGCTCGTTGATTGGTTTGGTGATCTCCTCTTCAACGGTCGACTTCAGGAAGGTGGTTGTTCCAGTCCATGGTGAGCCTGTTCTCTCTTGAATCGCCTCCTTCTCGTCCCACTTGTCGTTGATAATCTCCTCCTGGCTCTGCGTAGTTCTTGTTCTCTATATACTATGGAGATCTGGTCCTCCGGGAGCAGCGCCTGGATGAAATAGAAGACGTCGTGGGAGAACGTGATGTTTGATCCAGCTAGTCTGGGTCTCTTCCCAGAAGTCCTGCTTAGTGTCCTCTAAGTATTCAGTTCCAGAATTTCCCCCGCTTGCGTCAGTGATCACGCCGACCCTCAGCCTGTCCATTGGTATGGGTCGGGCCTTGATGCCAAGTTCCGGGTTCTTCTTCAGCTCATCGGTGATCTGGTTGGCGTCGATGAGGTCCTTGATCATAGGTGTTGGCATCACCTGTTGTAGTAATGCCACTCGTCCAGCAACGTCTGGTCTCGTCTCTTTGGCAACCCATGACAGGCTGCCCAGGAGGGTGCGGAGCTGGTTGATCTCCGCGGGAGTATCTCTGCTTTCTTCGGTTCTTTTCAATCGGGATCTTGATGACCTTCTCCTCGATGTAGGGTTGTTGACGGACCATGATTGATCCATCTGACGCTGGTACAGTCATTTTCCCGGTGAACTTGCCACTTCCCGTAGTGTACTTGCCCATCTTGTACTGACCTTTGAGCCACTCCATGTTATTCCAGTGTCGATCGTTACCTCCGTGGATCATGTCACCGGTGGCCAGGGCGATCAAACCGTCAATCTCAGTCTTGTCCTGGTTGAAGAGAAGAAACAAGCACGAGTCGGCTTTGCTCTTGGTGTATCCTCGGGACTCCAGTAGCCTGCTCAAGTGTTGATACCATTGATATGGGCCATCTGTCAACCTGTAGCAGGTCTTGAGCAGTTTCAGAGGCTGTCGTTCTTGTAGTCCTGGTACTCCTTCTGGTGGAAGTGAGCAATACAGCTCTCGCTCAAATAAGCCTCCTGAGTGGAAGGCCTGGGTGAAGTCCAGATGCCCCACCAGCCACCTCATACTTGCCAGTATCTGAAGGACGAAGAAGACCGTGTCTTTCGCCACCTGTGGTGTGGTCGATTCAAGGTCTTCTGCATTTGTTTCGGAGTAGCCCTTCATCACATGTCGGACTTTGGCTTTGAGAACTTCTCCGTCACTGTTGTCCAGTAGCAGACCTTCTTTACTGAGATTCTCCCACCTCATGAGGTTCAACTGCTTTTTCAGTCAGTACATACCTGGACATACCTGCTCTTCATCACAAGATCGGGCTTATCGCGCCGGATCTTCTCCGACTCCTCTGTGGTGAGAGCCTGATCAGCTCCCGACTTCAGGTTGTTGTTGATCTCCTTGAGGATTGCCTTGTCAAACTTTGCCTTGGTCTTCTTGTCCATGGTTCTGTAGCTGGTCTCCTTCCTCTTCCGGTTCGTCATCACCGATTCCAGCTGCTGGTATAGGATCCCCAGCAATTCTGCCTTATGTCTCTTGTTTGGTCTTTCAGCACCTTCTTCAAGTTGTTCTCCAGCTCTGATTTGTCCACGTTCCAGTGGCCTGTCCTGATTCTCGTCGTCCACTGGCTGTGGGATTTCACCTCGGGCTGATTCAGCCGCAGTCTCCTCGTTGGTGATCTCTTCTGGTTGATCCAGCTCACTAGCTGGTTGTTCTCCTGGTCTCAGCATCTCGAAGTCCTCGGAACGAGCGGTGTTGTTGGTGCCATCGACAGTGATCTCGGTGTAGCTGGTTGACCAAGTTGATCTTGTGGTTCTTCCTCTTCAGCTCGTCGTCGTTTGATGTCATAGGCATCTGGTTTGAACTCCACTTCTTCTGGTGGATGCTTTCCCGTGATTTTCCTGCTTGGTACTTGAGGAGGTAGAGGTCCAACGAAGTCCTTGTCAATGATGGGAGGCATGTCCATGATGTCCGGCGGCTTCTCATCGAGGACGATGTAGCCCTTGTACTCCTAATCCATGAGCTTCTGCTTGGTGTCCAGGATGTCCTGGATCCAGTCCGTCAGGATGAATTTCTCCTCATCGGCTACTGGTCGAAGATGTTCTGGACAGGCTTGATGATTCTCCCTTGGTGGGCAACCCATACAGTAGTCGGTAGATTGGTCAAAATGACCTTGGCTGGCCCATGCCAAAAGTATGGATGGTCCTTTTTGGGTTGTTCCATCCCCTTCTTCCAGTAGTAGACCGTTTGACCTACCTCATAGTGATGCCATACCCGGTGACCGGCATGGAGAGAGTTCCTCAAGGCCTGGTCGCAGTCGGCCTTGTAGTAAGCTATGGCTGCTGCTGTCCTCAGTCTCATGGATCGTCGAACTTGTAGATCTCCTGCTTCGTATCGGGATGCCGCTGACACATCATTGAATCCACCGCTCTTGTTGCTTCCGGGGATCCTGGGGTTATACCCCAACATTCTCTGCATGGGACTGAAGCCAGACTTGTTTGTCAGCCGATTGATGGTGGCTGTTACAACGTCCACCGTCTCATGCCATTCGTCCCAGTTATTGCATGCTGCATCCATGGTCGTCCTGGAGAACACCTCCTTGTAAGTCTTTCCTGCTCGCTCCGTCAGTGATCTCTGTGTTGGCGATTCTAACGAACCCGGGTCAAGGATGATGGCGTCCTGGTCCATCATCATTTCAAAGCAGCCCCTGAACTCCTTTCCCAGGTCATCATAGATGCGTTCCGGTACCCCAAAGATCCGGATCCAGTGCATAAGAGCTTGCCGTGCGGCTCGAGGAGTATGATCTTGGAGTGGGATCACCAGCTGAAATCGTGTGGCCCAATCCACCATATTGAGGGCCATCTTGGTCTTTCCACCTGGTTGAAGTCCTTGTAGGTAAATCGTATCCACACCGACGATCTGGTTTGGGCTGACTTCTTTAGGTGGAGCTGCTGCTCTGGCTGGAGCGACATGGCGGTGTCGTTGGCAGACATCGCATTTTAAGGTTTTGGCATAGTCCACAGCCTCGGCGGCGAATGCACACAGCCCTTCAAGTGGGCGCTGCCGGAGCAACCTTGGCATTTAACTAACTTCAGGACATGACCCTTGGCTGAATTTAGTGCACATGTACAGATGCACAGCGTGAACTTCGTACCTCGCGAGACGATAAAAGGACGCGTAGGGCCAAGGGCCAACCCATCCCATTCCTTAACATAGGTTTGGCGTACCTCCATAATGGTTTTAGGAATGAAAAAGTTGTAGCGGTAAAGCGGGGAGGTCGGGAGTGTGCGACTCTTGCCCGTTTTGGTTCAAGGGACGTTGAACTTGCCACCGCGGTTAGTTCTTCCCTCACAACCTAGGGCGAGGGGATAGATCAACGTGACTGGCCCACCCGTTGGTTGAAAACCTTCATAGGTGGTCTTTTCTAGGTTACACTGGAGTCTAGGGCTCAAAGGTGTCATCCCTAAGGGATACTGAGGGTTCACCTAGAGTGGTTGGGATGTGAGGGGTATAGAGGAGGCAGATGGTGCGTCAAAACACACGTGCGCGAGGTGTTGGTACGGTAGTGGAATATGTCGTCGCGCAGGTAAGAGGCATCTTGCAGAGATGCTGGAAACTGCACAACAGCAGGGCAGGAGTAAAGTCCAGAAAAGGAGATTACTCGGAAAATTCTCAAGTGCAACGCGAAAGAAAAGTTAGCAAAATTGCAAAAACAGAATTACACAAAACAGAGGTTAGCCGAAAATGAGCGTAGAGAACGAACACTACAAAGGAATAGTAGGAGGTTGAAAATGCTGACTTGGAATGTAAGAGGCTGGGACTCAACCATCAAGGGGTTGGTTCCGTACAGACATGGGTTTTGTGTACAGGTCGCGTAGCATTCGCAATGACTTCTAGGTGGTAGAGGTGGTGGCAATTGGGTCCGGGACAGTTGTTGGTATATATGCCCCAACTTCGGATGCATCGGTAGGTGAGAGACGCGAACTGCGAAGACAGGTGGTGGACATGTTAGGACACGCTCCAGGGACCGCCATATGCGTAGTGACAGGTGACTTTAATGCGGAGTTTGGACGTAGGGAGCATGGTGACTGGGGGGATGTTTTGGGACCACATGGGTATCCGCGTCGGTCGCCTACTGGTTTGGAATGGCTGGGGTGGTGTAGGGAATCTGGTTTCATTGACGCGGCAAGTCAATTCGCACAAAATAATAGGAGCACCTGGGCACACCCCCGTTTTGGTTCCGAACATGCACTGGACCATTGGTTGCTCGATGGAAGACACACGTGGCATCTGACGCAGTGTAAAGCATTTCACGAACCTCCTGCATGGGAGCCATGAGGACGCTTTATACATGGATAGGGTACGCTGATCAGTGTCCATTGGCGTTGACTCTGAGACAGGGTAAGATGTGGTTACCAAGGGTCGGTACTCAAAGGTGCACTCCTAAACCTGATGTCGCTAAATTGTGGGGGGTTGGTACCACGGTTAGCACATTTAGACGCCAAAGCTGAGATCACGACCAACATCCAGGCCCTGCGGACACAGGATCACGACGCCTCTTTGACTTGGACTCAAATTGTTGATGTATGTAATCAATCAAGCAGCGTTGAGAGTTCTAGGAGAAGCTGAGGTGGATAAGGCACGACCATGGTTAGAAGGACATTGGAATGAACTCAAACAATTAGATAGCAACGTGGCGCTAGCACAGCAAAGGGACCGACAGGCTAGGCAATGTGAACACCCGTGGGACGAAGCACAACAGCTGGTGGTATACACAGCACGCCGAAATTTGAATCACGCGCGCAGGACACGTAGGAGGCAACTCAGCGAATGGGAAGCAAACTACTGGTCACAACTGGCGTCGCAGGCTTTGCAGGCAGAGAGGGATCGAAACTTGGGTGAACTGTTCCGCTTGCACAAACTTCTGGGGGCACACACGACATTAAGGCAAGGGGATGGTTCCAGAGTCTTGCCGCTAGACCTTGAAGCGGAACGGGAGGCATGGAAGGCACATTTTTCGGCGATCCAAACTGGGGTTGGAGAGGTAGCGGACGAGGTGTGGACAAACATTCCTAGGGTGGGAGAGCAAGCGCGGTGGTTGGAAACGCTTCCAACTAAAGAGGAGGTCGAAAGGTGTGTGGGGCAAATGCAGAACCGACGGGCATCAGGCGAGGATGGTTTCATGGCTGAATTCCTGAAGTATGGAGGTTCATGTCTGCTGCAAGAATTACATTCAATAGTGGTACGAGCCTGGAAGTATTCAGTGGAGGCAGAGGCGGGCCAGGAGGCGTATTTGTGGCCATCCGAATGGCAGGTAGGGTGGTTCACTATGGACACAGAAATGGGATCGGGCAGATAAACACACATGGCGTGGGGTGACGCTGCTGAGTGTTGGTACCAAGGTGTTGGCCCGTATACGCAAAGCGACTCTCTAGGTGGAGCAATAATTGGTTACATGAGGCTCAGACGGGTTTTCGGGCTGCAAGGGGAGTGGACGATGTGTTGCAGGTGTCAAGGAGGATTGCGGAGGAGGTAACGAGGGTGGACTCCGAGGAGGTTGTCCTTCTGCGGTTCTTCGATATCGAGAAAGCTTACCCGAGGGAGTGCAGGGCAGCCATGTGGGAGGTGTTACGGCGTCGGGGATGTCCGGAGGGGATGTTGAAGGTCCTCCAAGGGTTGCATGAGCATACTGCCATGAAGGTACGAATCTACGGAGGGTGTTCTGGGTCTTATGTCCCCGATCGTGGTCTACGGGAGGGATGTCCGAGCTCACCAGTATTATCCAACATCTTTCATGATGCTGTACTCCAGGATTATAGAATCCGTCGGGCGGAATTAGCTGAGGCTCGTGGTCTGACCCCTGGCTTGGTTTGGGATGGTAAACTGTGTAAGCGCCAGGCGGGCAGGTTCCAGGGTGGGCGGGGGACCGGGGAAGTGCTTTTGGGGGACTTTGGGTATGCCGACGATACTGGAATCTGCGGGGTGGCAGAAGAGGTTTACGAGGCTGAAAAACTTTTCACGGTTGTGTGCAAGGATTGGGAGGAAAAGGTACGCCCCTTGAAAACGGAAGGTTTATTAAGGATCGCCGGTCGAGGCCTACGGGGAACAGATGTCGCAAACCATGGTGAGGCGGAGGCGGTTAAACATGTAGGGGGGTGGGTCTCGGCACCGGGTATCCCAACTATCGAAAACAACAAGCGGCGTTTGCAAGTGTCTAGGAAAATGTCAGCAGCAGCGCGTAGTTGGTCGTTTGGAGGCTCAGGCTACAGGCGTGTGTCAAATGAAACGATCGGTCAGATTGACCGTAGCAAAAGCGGTGGTCATTCCTACAGCCTTAGCAACAGCGCGTACGCGATCCTGGAATACCTTGCTGATCACCCGTCTAGACCAATCCTCAAAAGTTGTCTACGAAGGTGTTGGGGAATCAAGCAGCGTGAACTAGTGGACAACCACATATCGGGGGAAATGCTTCGTAAGGCAGCGGGATGGCCGACGACGGCGCATATGGTCATGAAGGCATCTTTGGTTTGGTTGGGACATATCGCTAGGATGGGAGTGAGTCGGAGGCCAAGATAGGCGTTATTTGGTTGGTGGAAAGGTCGGTCTATGAAAGCTCATACATGGATAGGCCAATCTAGGTGGATGGAACGATGTTTAGCTCATGCTCAGATCCAATCCGAAGATTGGTTCCGGCTTGCGCAGAATCGTACTGAATGGAGGAAAAGGATACAACAGGCATTCCCAGACCGTACCCTATCCCCTCAGGAACATTCCCGTTTAGATTCTTGGAGGCGCGGTACTCCCCTCCCCGACAATAGCCCCCCCGCCCCCAATCTGGTCCCGGTACATGTCGATACGCCAGGAAGGTACGGCTGTTGGGTTTGTAGAATGTCCTTTGAAGATGGAAATGCCAGGCAAGTCCATTATGAAAATTGTCATGCCATATGTAACCCCGCGGTGACCACCACCCCAGCGTTTCAATGCACACACTGTTTGGTCTGGTTTCCCAAACTAGATTTGCAACGCCATCATGAATCTCCCGCACGCGACCCACTTGAACGGTTAGCACATGTGTTCAGGGAAGGGGACCCCCCTTTAGAGTCCGTAGGGGAAGGTCAGGCACCGGTGTTTCGTCATATCTACACGGATGGGTCGGGAGCACACGGGAAAGCAGGTTGGGCCGCAGTAGTATATGACGCGCCACCGGCACGTCCAGTCACACCTGATTTCGTGCTATTTGGACCGGTACTTATTGCGCCTTGGGATCCAAACTTTTTGGGTGCGGAACGGCTGTCCAATAACACCGGGGAACTGTCGGCAATAGCTGAAACATGTTTATGGTTGTTAGAAAGGAAGGATGAACCGGATGCTGCGGGGAATGTTGCGGGTGCAGAAATCCATTATGACTCTGAGTATGCTAGGGACATAGCGGTTAGGGTGGCACAACCAAAAAGTAATATTGCCCTAGCTCAAAAAGTAGCGGACTTGGTAGATGAGGTGCGGGTCACTCGGCCGTTGGAATTCTGGCACGTCAAAGGGCACAGCGGAGATTATTGGAATGATGCGGCGGACAAATATGCTGATTTAGGTGCTGCAGGGAACTGTACCCCACAATGGGCCAGGTGGGCGGAGGTTCCGGTGGGCTGGGAAGATATTCAAGGAAGGGACCCGAGGTTGATTGAGGTTTGCGGACATTGTGGGATGAGGTTCTATGACAGGTACGCACGGGGTAGTGAACTCCAGGCTAGAAGCGTGAAATCACATGAAGAAAGGTGCCGCGGTGATGCCGATACAAACTACACCTGTCGACACTGTGGGACTAATATTCTAGATTTAAGGTTGCTCAGGGTCCGTAAGGGCAGCTAAGGCGGCTGCACCCCCTCCCCCCCGGTTGTGTTCCAAATGAGGCCAGAACAAGCGGCTCCGGGACAGTGCTACAAGCGCGGGCTCCAAACAATTGTGCGGAACTTGCCTGCTCATGTGGCACGCTGTAAGAGTTCTGAACTAGCTAATCGAACATGTGATCGATGTGGTAGGGTATATGCGACCGACGATTCCTGCAGAATGCACGCAAGAAAATGTAGAGTTTAGAGTTTAGATCAGGGCCAACCTTCAACCAACCAGACAGGGTTAAGTCCAAACTATATACTACCTAGGGGAAGGCACAGAGGTAGGGAGAGGTGTTGATAGGCGTCAGGTCTAGATGAGAGTCAGGACGGCCATGTGTCTGTCTCACGACTTCTCAAAGACTCCCAATGGGAGGTTTCTCGAGACGGCTACACGCCAGTCTTCACACCAGGTATGTCTTGTGGCAGCATTTCGGATCACAGTACTCGTAGTGTTCCACAGGTTTCACCGGGACCCACCAGGATCAGGAATGGCAGAGGTGGATGAAGCTCCGATTGGTGCAAGGGTGTCAGAGTTGGAAAACACTGTCGGGTGGCTAACAGCGCGAGCTATCGCCAAGAAGAGCGCGTGGACAGGATATATGCGCAACAATGGGTCTTCACCATCAACAGCAGCGCACTGGAGGAGCTCTGGACAGGGTTGGGGGACGGGGCCACGCATCAGGCGGCCGCGGCAGGTGGAGGAGACAAGTGGCTGGAAGAGGTTACTAAGGCATTGGGTCTAGAATGGCCCTTAAGTGATCGACAGCCGGGGCGGGAAGAGGTGCTGCACGGGAAGAAGAAACGGGACGTCATGGATGCCCTCTTCGCTTTCCAGGATGAAATCCGTCTGGGCAATCTGACGAAGGTTGAGGCCGAGATGGGTGGGGAAAACTGGGAGGTGCGGAAGCCCAAAGTGCTTTACCCTGGTCTTTCGTTTCGGGGCTGTGGCGGACCGGTTGGAGCGGCACTTGAGTGCCACACTGATCGGCACTCTGTCCCAAGCGAATAGGGTGGGTGATGGGGGCCAGGTTCAGGCATGGAGGGCGAAGACTAAGGGTGAGAAGCGTAAGTGCGCTGAAAGGCGTCAGGCACAGCACGGTGAGGGCGATGGAGGACAGGGTGGAGGTAAAGGCGCTGCGGCCAAGGGCAAAGGCAAGGCGAAAGGAAAAGGTCCTGGTAAGGGTCAAGGAAAGAAAGGAGGTGGCAAGAAGGGTGGAAGGAACCCCGGCCGAAGGGCCGGTCGCTGACTAGGCACGCCATGGGTCGCAATGGCCCCCCCCTGCCTTTGCGACTCCGAACTAAGTGGGGTTTCTCCTGTGCTCATCTTAGTTGACTTGACCTGCCAACATACACGTTTCATGTATTGCACTTGGGCAATTGGATAGAGCTGCTCTGGCCTACCTGAACAACTCCCTCGTTTTTTTGTTTGAAAACCGACAGCTACCACACGCGTCCTCCAATTGGTGAGGTAGTTGATGGTATAAACTGCAAGTGGCTTAGGGGTGATCGGTGCGCCATGGCAAATCCGCCCAGGTTACCAATTTTCCAGTCCATCGACAATGGCTACCTCCACCGCGACCTCGACGATAGTCCACAGCCTCTTTTCTCGCTCCAGCTTGCTGAAGTATTCTGGCCAGTCGGTCGTTTGCTACGTGTCCTAGCCCTCGATGGGCTCTTCTCACTAACTGTTCAACGCCAAGAGGTCGGTCTCTAGGCAACCAGGACCCTCCACCATCTTTGTCTTCTCCTTCATCAGCTTCATCTCCCTGAGCTCCATCATCCATGTCCGCGGCCACGATGTTGTTAGCGGCCAAGATGTCATGGTCCAAGTCGTTCGATGGGGCCTGGTCATTCTTTGAAGTGATGACATTCTGAGGGACTTCCTGGTTCTTGGTGTCCCTGACAATGTCCAGCTGGAACACATTTTCAACGTGATAGATCTCTTCGGTCAGTATTGCTCCTCGTTCATGACATATAGATGCCAGATGCAGGAGTCGTTGGCAAGGATCGCGCATATGCTCCCAGGATAGTGTTAACTAGCTTCGGCGGGTACTCCTGGGCAAGTCTTGGTCGAGGTCCACCTGGGCCGCTTCCAAAGACAGGTAGGTGGTCATGGGTATGACCACACTGTCGATCCAGAGCTTTCGCAACCATGGCATTGTTGCGCAACCAGCCTGTGGGCTTCCGATGGGGAATCCCTTCCGTTGATTTGAGTCCAAACATGCATTGGTCGTTGACCGTGAAAGCGACATCAGGTTGAGATGCGAGTTTCATGACTCTTCCATCCTTCCAAGCTTGTGAAGTCCGGGGTTGCTCAAGTATGAATGTACCACCATATGATCTAACAAGGTCACAATTTTCACATGAGAAACCTAACAAAACCTTGGCCTGAATCAACCGTTTCACAAACTCTCGCCATTTCGTTTCGTCTACCAAATGTTTCATGTTCAAGTTCTGCAGTTGACTCAGCATGGTACATGGTGTGGAAACAACAACAAGTCCTGGTTTCATCGTTTCTAGATACTGTCTCACGTTTTGTCGTTTCTGTCTACTGAGCAAGTTATCCCCGAGTGTCGGTTCAAATGCAAGTCCCTGATCAAGACCATGTTTCTGAGTATGTGGTCCAAAACGGTTGGGGTTAAAAACCTCTGCCACTAGTCGAGCTTTCTTCTTTGACACGCCCATGAGGCTCGCAAGTTCTTTCAGCTGGCGTCTATCCGAGACCTTGCCAGTCTTCTGTGCATTAAAGATTTGACCGGAAAATTCCTCCAGTTGCTGTTGTGCTTCCTTGGCACTTGGCTGAACATGGGTAATAAGGTTCTGCCACATTTCAGCGGTTTCACTCAAAGCCAGTCTTGCCTGGCTCAGCACATGTTTGACTCCCTTGTTCTTCAGCGACTCTTTGCATTCCGGTCCATCACCTTCTATTGGTGACGTGACCCTGATGCCCGGTTTGGGCCATTGTCTGTCCAGTTGCCGCCCGGCTCCAGTGCACCCGATCTTTTCCATTCCAGATACTCCTGGTAGCTGGGCTGTTGTTTTTGTTTGACCCGCTCCTGCTCCTTCTGGATCCCCAGCGCTGTCTTCTCCAGGAGAAGTGCCTTGCCGCAGATGGTGCACACCTCCTTCTTCTGATAGGGGTTGGTTCCGCTCTTGCTGGTCTTTGGGTGTTTGCATTTTCTCTGAGCCTCCTGAAGGGCACTGGACGTTCGCTCTGTCCTCGGGCTTGACTCCTCGGTCACATTGTCCAGCTCGGTCACGTTCTCCTGGAAGTAGTGGTCCAGGTAGGGGCGGCTGGATCTGACACCAGACAAACGTCGAGCATTGTTGGTCTCGGCTCATCGGGCAACGCCAGAACAGGCGCTTGTAGTTTGGACCCTGCTTTCGACAGATGAAGAGCTTCGTCGTCATCTGGTGGTCGCACATGACAGGTGGTCCCACCTGCCGCAGGATCATGTCCGTCACCAGGTCCTGGCCCACCACTGAACTTGCCTGACTCGGTGCTTGTGATCGCCTTGTCGTGCTTGTCCGTCCGCTCTGCATAGAGATCACCTCGAACTCGTCCATGGCTGCCGCTGATGTTCCCCTTCTCGATGTCCTTGTTGTTGGGAAGCCGTAGTTCTCGATGTCGGTTCGACGTCCTTCTGCTTGAGGTCAAAGTAGACGGATCGCGAGGCTGCTGACCTGGTACAGGGCGACGAAGACCTTGGCCAGCATTCGACGCCAGGCTGCTGTTGCATCCCGGCTCTCCTCCTCCCTCGCCCGCGATCTCTTGCGGTTCGACCCCATCATGGTTCACGGCAGGCGTTTCTGTCTCAGGAATGCCGTGGTGTTCCTTGGGCCCTGACTGCTCCGGAGTTTCAGTTTTCAGGACCTCAAACTCATTAGTTGATTTCATGAGTTGATCATGAAGTTCACTGAGGTGAGCCAATTGGGTTTTGCTGAATTGACACAATGGGATACGTAAGGCACCAGTGGGGCCAACATGACATGAAACCGAAAAGTTGAAACGACGAAAATGGATTTTCAAAACTTGTTGGGGGTCTAAAAAATCACCGCTCGACAAAACATCAAAAAGGATAATGATATCAAAAATGGGGCATGTTTACTCTCATCATTTTCAAAAACTGCTGGTTTGAGAACACTACCCTTTTTCCCAAGTCCTGTGGGGATCATGGCCACCTGCTTGGTTACTGATCTTCCATGAGCCGATCGAAAACGATGCTCTTGATGTTGAAGACGAACAGGTAATTCACATGGGAGATGTTGGGCCAGCTTCCTCAAGGTCTCCACCCCAATGGCCATCCTTTGGCATCCAGTATCAACAGTGGCACATGCTTCTTCGGGGCTATTTTGGTTCCCGTGGTCAAGTCTAGGGTTGCCTATGGAACCTTGAAAGGTATGTGACCCCGTTTCCCGAAGAAAAACCTCCCAGTCATCATCAACCCGTCGGTCATTATACGTGGACACGGGCTGACCTGTTTTGGGTTCAAAATCAACTGCCGATCTTAAGCTACCAGTCTCAGAAGTTCCGGTGGCTCTATTGGTCCCTGTCTCGTGTGATTTGCTATTCAAGCCTCTCAGTTCTCCTTCAGGTTGTTGTAGTCCAGGATCAGCAGCTGCGGTCATTGGGCTCAAAGTCGCTCGTTCTTCACGTTCAAGTAGTCCACAAAACGTGGCCTCCTCCAAAAAGTGCTGCTCCTTCTCGTGGTTGCCCTTCTGCAGATCAGGGCACTCCCGGTGCCAGTGACCAACTCGATGACAGTGTCCACCGCGAGTCACCTTCTTGACCTCCTCAATGGTCATCTTGTAGTGCCCGGTTTTGAAGGGCTGACGTCCGGTCGATGTAGAAGAAAAGGTCTTTCCGCGACCCTTCGCAGGCTGGTGGTGCCCTCGGCCAAGCTCTTTCGCCTTCTTGGCCTTTTGGGTCTGAACGAAGCTTCGCTTCTTCACTAACATGGTGTTCAAGACCTCGGCTGCTTCATGTTCTTCAAGAACATCTCCTTCATCTTCGGGTCCACCAGTTGGATCACCTTGGGAATCTCCATCATGTAGATCACTCCAGGGCGTGGATCTCCTCGTCCTCGTTGTCGGTCTCCTCCTCGTTCAGCCGGTAGGTGTTGCCCCCTTTGGTGCTACTCGAACTGGGTTGCTTCTTCTCGATGCCAACCTGGGACACCTGAAGTTTCGTTTCATGCTTCCTGACCCAGTCCTTGATGTCCTGAGGCAGGATGCTCCCCCTCGTGTAGTTGAGGAGCGGCGTGATCTCCTCCTGTGACAGGCAAAGTGCCTGAATCAGCAGGAACCCAGTGTAGCGGTCTGGTAGTTGGACACGATGTTCCACCACCTTCCGGAGGGACGTTTCCCACCTGTTGAAGAATGCCCGATGGGCCTCGTTTTTCTCATGCCTGACATGGTATGTTACCTTTGCCAGAGCACTCAGTAAGTCCTCATCACGATCATCACCGAAGTTCTCCTCTTGTTGATGAGGTCGTCGCCGTTGGTATCGCTCTGCATCCAGCTAACATCCTTTGCCTGGTACTTCATGGTTTCAAATGGGACCTTGGTGAGCTTTGACAAGAGTAGTGGCCCTCTCGTGCGGGGTTTGCTCTTCGTGGTTGCCAACCAGAGCCGTGCCTTTATGACATAGTCCTGGAAAGGCACTGACTCACCGTCCCATTCCGGTGCTGGACTTGCATTGGTCCTTTCACTATCCTGGTCCCTGTCGGAGCCATCACTGCTACCTTGGCGTCGTCGCCGATCTTACGGCTCCTCATCCATTCTCGGAACTCCTCGCTGTCGAAGCCATCATCTTCGTCTTCGACCTCATCGGCCTGGCTATTTGGTCTCCCGACCCTGAGTGACCCTATCTCATTTTCACCTCTAGTCATCGATGGCCTGCCCTGGCCTGCATCACTTCTGCCCTGTGCGTCTTCACTGCCTTGTGAAGACGGTGGCGCAGGAAACTCCATTGCAGCAACTCGGTCGCCAGGATCTTTCCCCAGCTCCGCCTACCACTGCAGACAAACAAAGCAGCAGCCAGCGCCTTTTGCTGATGCTGCACGTGTGTCTTCCCCCACACGCAGAGGGCTAGAGCCCACATTTTGTTCAAGGCGCACTGCAAGAATCATCAGATTTACAATTTAATATATTTAATATATTCAATACATACATACATACCTACCTACCTACATACATACATACATACATACGTACGTACGTACATACGTACATACATACGTACACGTACATACGTACGTACATACGTACGTACATACGTACGTACATACGTACGTACATACGTTCATACGTACATACGTACATACGTACGTACATACATACATACAAACAAACATACATATGTATAAAATTGTGTTGGTGATGATTCCATCACAAAGTGGAATCAAGGAACCATGGCTATTGATGGTCAGGGCTTCACGACCAGGATGGCTTCACGATAGCTTCTGGTTGCTTTGAAAATGTTCAATCTTCCATCCATTGGATGTCGATCTGAATTTTCCAAGGTCACCGCTGGTCACGTCAAAAAAATGATTGTTGGTACTCTCTGGTAATCAAACGTGGCTGGAAAATCCCCAAACCAAATGGAGGTTAAAATGGGACAAGTATCTGTAAATGATGGATTTTGAATTGCCTCGTTGATTACTGGAAGGTATTTCAACAAGCAAACATTTGCTGGGCAGTCTCTTGATAAACTCTCTGGTATCCCAAGTTTCGAACCTACCAATGTGCCACATATTCAGGCTACAACTGTTACTCAGAATATCTTGATAATGTGGTTCTGTCCCGATTGTTGTCCATCTTCGTGTGATTGTTGGTGCATGTTTCCCACTAGCCTGGCTCATTATCCGTAGGTTTGTTGATGAATGTGGTCTATCTACAGTTTCAAAACCCAACCCCTTTTTACCTGAACACATACATTTGTATATACATATTATATGCATACATCCATGTAATGTAAGGATTCTGCAGCCATTTGGTATCACTAGAATTTAGATAATCCACCACACAAAAATCCCGCTTTCAAGCCGCCTGAACTACCCCCAAAAGAGGTCAAGTCAAGCATCATCATTTTGCGTTTATCTTTCTATTTTTGCATGTTCCGTACCTACTTTTTGGATCTTTTTGGTTGATTCGCATCCTGCTTTTTCTTGGTTGCGTCCCCATTTTGCTTTCGAGTCTTTACTGTATATATATATGTATATGTAAATGTATTTATGTGTGTGTATATATATATACGTAAAATGCTTTCCAATCTTTTTATGATCAGATTCGGGAACAGACCCTGCTGCACAAAAACCAGGTTCTTGTGGTGGGCGGAGAGAGAGCCCACTTAGATCCAGCTGATGGCAACAGTCAGATCTTTGGCCTCGACGCGATGCTTGGCAGATGATGAAGGGAACGGCTAAGGACGTCCTACCAAAACGGGGATCGGAATGGATTGGGCCATTCAAAGATCATTGATTTTCATGTTTTTCATGGTTTTTTGTTTTTCATGGATTTTCTCATGATTTTTTTCTTGTTTGTTCTCACGATTTTTTTCTATTGATTTTCATGGTATATCTTTTTGGCAACGGCAACGGCAACGGCACGAGCGTCACGAGCGTCACAATGATTGACCAGCGATCCAGTGGATCACCCAACAGGAACAGTGGGGAGAAACTTTGGCAATATCGTCCTGACATGCCGGTTCCCTGGCTTGCGGAAGTGGCGACGTGGGCGATGTGGGGCGTGGGACCCAAATCAACAAGGTACAGAAGAGCCTGATTCATCTCATAGAAGTTGATGGCCATGTCGGATAATGATTTCAGCAGTGCAACTTAGAAGGGCCAGTGTTCGCCAATTGACAAAGGCTACTAAGATGAGCTCAACACGCCACACCAGCTGTGGATGATGCCATTTTTACTCATATTCGTCAATCCGAGGGATAAATGATGATAGATACACCGGTAGATATAAGATTGTGGATGGTCAATGGTCAACATGGCCAAATTTGGAATAAACAATTTTGGGTCGCCACAACCATATCTATCAGTTTGGAAGATTTGCACTGCGCAAAATGTAGTGGATAGTGGGATATCACTCAGAGTCATCCAATGAAATTGGTTACAGTAGATGAAAATACCACTTGCTAGTAGTTTCAGTACTTTCCATCCTTCAATGAATAGGTCCAGCTAAGGAGTAACCTTGGAGGTGAGCTGCTCAACTACCCACATGATGGCAAAACACGATTTTGATACTCCAACATGTGTAAATATATACACATACATATATGTATATATATATAGATGTAATAGATAGTTCCGAGTCAATTTGTTAACTTCTCGGAAGAAACCTCTAAGTTCTGTTTGGTAGGAAACCATTTGATTGATTTTGTGGTACCATGTGGTACCCCATTTTTGGATATTTTTGGGTCAGCACCTGGTCACCCATTTTATTAAGGTCGTTTCGATAACTTTTTCTCAATCTTTCAGCAACATGGTGTCATACAATATATGGTGTATACCCAAACAATGGTACTTTTAATAGGGAAAATGATGATCAACCAATGCTGGTTTGTGGTTTCAAATATGGCAATATGGTTTAGATTTTCCATCCTATGTTGGATGATAATCAAAATTAGCATTCTATTTTGCCAGTTGGGGGTTAGCACCACCAGTTGGGTGAACCGCTCTGAGACGTGGAACCTCCTTCCCCTCTTCCCGGGTGTCTTGGTGACATCCAAACCACCTGGGCGCAGAGATTTCAGGAGAATATGGGTGCACGTCTGAAAGTAGAGTAGCCCAAAATCCCATTGTTTATCATCATTTTCAGAGAAATTTGATAACCATTTTCTTAGACAAACGATGGGTTGATGTTCTTTTCAGACAAACGATTGTATGTTCGCCAACGATGAGTTGATGACAACACAAATGGGAGTACAACTTAACTTTGTTTCTCCGACTGATACGATATGGTTGGGGTCCACCTGGGTGAGATACCATCGGGTCGTTGGTCTGGAGTAGGTTTACTAGTCCGCTAGGTGATGGATCAATCTTTAGCAACAAGGCGTGGGAGAATAGTTCATGCCTAGCCAACATGTGAGATTGGTTTCTGGTTTCATGATTTGCATGGTGCCCTTGAGCAGTCTTCACGTTTCCCGGGGTTTTGACTGTGAGATTCTATCGTTGCCGAATCTGTGCTAGAGAACCAATTTTTGCTTATATAATCCCTAGAGATCCTAGTTGGGATCAGCCTTATTTTATTTGGTGGAATTCCCTATAGTGTTTGTAAACATCACAATGTTTGCTTAGTTTGAAACTTCCCGTTGGTAATACCCCGGGTTATCCCCCAACAATGGGCATTTTTTGCCTTGGGGGTCATTAGCAACTTTTTTTTTGCTTGCTAACATGAAGGGTTTCACCCTAACGGTACCCTGATATTAGCAAGTGGACAATAATCGTGCCTGGTTATGCGTGTATATACTGTATATATATATATGTGATTATTATGTATTTACGATGATGCACGTATGGTGTGAACTGAGGGAAATGTGGTTTGTCAACAATTTCTTAACTGCACTGGAAGGACACTGTAAGTATTGCAGGTGGGTTTTGGAGTGAGAGACCCATCCCGAGTGAGCGCTACTAAGAGGTCCACGAGAACCCTGCCCCACTCCTTTGAAAATTGCGTTGTAAACCCTACACAGAACCAATTTTTCTAGCTAGATCCGGTAGTCTTTTGTTGAAACTACACATTTCTCCAATAGTCCCAACACCCCGAAAGTATTGGTTGCTGAATTGAAGTAGGGAATAATACCAATGTGACATTGGAACCATTGAAATAGGGAAAAATACTAATGTGACATTGGAACCATTGAAATAGGGAACAATACCAATTGAAATAGGGAAAAGCATCTTCTTGTTGGAACCACTTTTTTTCACTTCCAAAAGTTCCCTTCCCCATCACCGACATGGTCCAAGAAACTTCAAGGTGATGGTACAACACTCTTCATGGACTTCGCTGGGGGTATCTACAAATTGGATCTCCACACAGGTTCCAGCGCGTCCATTTTTTTTGTTTTCTGGGCTCCAGTTGGGTTTGAGTTTTTTTTTTCATTTTTTGTTCCCTATTCAAATGGCAATTGGATAATAATGATGATCATATGCACATGGGGGTATTTTGAGGCAAACTCAATTGGGAAACACTGGAAACTTTGTTCGCCAACAGCGTAAGCTAATGGGGTCTTCAGCCCAGAATAGCTCCGGTGTGCGCTGGTGCAGGCGCCTGGTCAGGTTCAACGAGGTTCCGGAGAAGATTCCGAAGGTTCCGGAGACGGTCTGGGAGGCTTTGGTGCAGAGCCAGGTCAGGTTCAACAAGGTTCCGGAGAACGTTCCGGTGAAGGTCTGGGAGGCTTTGGTGCAGAGCCAGGTCAGGTTCAACAGGGTTCAACAAGGTTCCCGAGAACCGGTGAAGGTCTGGGAGGCTTTGGTGCAGAGCCAGGTCAGGTTCAACCCGGGTTCCGGAGAAGGTTCCGGAGAAGGTTCGGGGGAAGGTTCCGAAGAAGCGGTTGCGGCTGCGGTCGTTTGGTTCCTTCTATGTGTTTTGCAACAATGGTGGTTCCTGTGTGTAGTTCTATGCGTTTCTTGAAGCTGTGGTTGCAGATCGCATTGGAATGGCTGCATGAATGTTGCATGGGCTATGTTTTGGGGAGGAAGCCGGAGCACGAAACCTTGTGTTTTCCGTGTAAAGTCGCTGCAGCCGGATAACACATCAATACATAACAAAAGAATAAGAAGCGGTGGAATTGACCTTGCTGACGATGAGGGGGTGGTGATGAAGGGACGTGGTGACGATGGGAAGTGGTGACGATGGGAAGTGGTGACGATGGGAGGAAGGGAAGTGGTGAGGAAGGGAAGTGGTGAGGAAGGGAAGTGGTGAAGAAGGGAAGTGATGATGAAGGGAAAGGGTGAGGAAGGGAAGCGGTGACGAAGGCAAGTGGTGAGTTGGGGAGGAAGCCGGAGCACGAAACCTTGTGTTTTTCCGTGTAAAGTGGCTGCAGCCGGCGATGAAAGGTACCTCGTGTGTGCGGCGGTTGCGGCTGCGGTCGTTTGGTTCC
>Ga0126342_10004312_pt1 | contig 24190 bp, 13 predicted proteins | sample Cyp1metagenome_FD_92528 | JGI IMG/M metagenome (GOLD analysis project Ga0126342, IMG submission 92528) | Coral microbial communities from Lord Howe Island, Old Settlement Bay, Australia - Cyphastrea 1 metagenome | ecosystem: Host-associated > Invertebrates > Cnidaria > Coral ...
AATAATGGTTAATAATGGTTAATAATGGTTAATAATGGTTAATAATGGTTAATAATGGTTAATAATGGTTAATAATGGTTAACAATGGTTAATAATGGTTAATAATGGTTAATAATGGTTAATGGTGATGGTTACCCTCTGGTAAACTAACAAATAGCTATTGAAAATGGCCCAGTCGAAATAATGGATTTACCCATTAATAGCATGGTGGATTTTTCCATAGTTAGGTAACGTTTACCAGAGGGTATCTGGTTGGTGGTATACCTACCCCTCTGATAAATATGAAATTCAAATGGGATTATTGTTCCCAATATATGGAAAAATATAATTCATGTTCCAAACCACCAACCAGATATGTGTCTTAATCTAATCTAATTAGTCCATGTCCCATATTCCCGCATATATGTGCATACATACATATTTAGATAAAGACACCCTTTTTATCCCATCATGTCCCATTGTCCTCCCATTGCCGTCTGGTAATTTAACATATCTTTGCAAAATCACAACTTTTAATTGGTAGATCATCGAACTACATAAATGAGTCATTTTCCATAGCAAACTGCTAAATTGCCAAGGGATATGTCAAAAATAAAAATAAAACCAATTGTTGTACCAGATTCTCATATCCCAATATAAAGCATGGAAATTTGATTAAATTACAATTATTATTCCATGTGTATCCCGCATCCCTGTACATATATATGGTGCAGCGTTGGCCAGCCCCCCTCCCCCCCCCCACCAATGGGTATGGGTGGACAGTATCGTCTGGTTCTTCTGGCCCCCCCCCCCGGTGGCCTGGGGTGGTGGTATGGTTCTTCTGGTCCCCCCCCCTGTGGCCTGTGGTGGTGGTATGTTGGTATGTTGGTGGTATGTTGGTATGTTGGTATGGATGGATGGATGGATGGATGGATGGATGGATGGATGTATGTATGGATGTATGGATGTCTGGATGTATGGATGTATGGATATAAGGATGTATGGATGTATGGATGTATGGATGTATGGATGTATGGATGTCTGGATGCATGGATGTATGGATGTATGGATGTATGGATGTATGGATGTATGGATGTATGGATGTATGGATGTATGCATGCATGCATGCATGCATGTACGTAGGTACGTAGGTACGTAGGTATGTAGGTTTGTAGGTATGTAGGTATGTAGGTAGGTAGGTAGGTAGGTATGTATGTCTGTGTGTGTGTATGTGTGTATGTATGTATGTGTGTATGTGTGTATGTGTGTATGTGTGTATGTATGTATGTATGTATGTATGTATGTATGTAGGTAGGTAGGTAGGTATGTATGTATGTATGTCTGTATATATGTATATACACCACCACAGGGGCATCATACCCCCCCCATCCCATGGGGGGGTGGGAACACGGGACACGGGACCATATATATATATATACAAAATATTATAACTATAGTTATATCACAATGACCATGATTCTACCATGATCCCAATCTTTTCAGGTACCATCTTTACACAGTAAATTTTTGCGCCAACATCATCGAAGGATTGGGCCAAGGTTCAGCCGAGATGAGGGGAAGCTCCATAGATTTTTGGATACCAAGCTCGCTGGATGGTTTAGTTATAAGTTATAATATGATTTAATATGATTTAATATGTTATTTCATGGAAAATCCCCATCGAAAATAAAAATGAAATTTATTTCATGGAAAATCCCCATCGAAAATAAACATGAAATTTATTTCATGGAAAATCCCCATCGAAAATAAAAATGCAATTTATTTCATGGAAAATCCCATCTATAAACTACTGGTTGGTGGTTTCAACCCCTCTGAAAAATATGAGTTCGTCAGTTGGGATGATGACATTCCCAATGTGATGGGAAAGTCATAAAATTCCATGGTTCCAGTCACCACCAACCCGCTATAAATGGATGAGAACTAGGGGTACAGCGATGGATTGGAAAGCTCCATATGGGAAATCCCGTGGAAATCGCCAAGCAGTTTCTGCACCTCAGCTGCCGAGGCATCTGCGGCTGCACAATCTAAGAAGGAGGTCTGGCAGTTCAGGTCGGATGGGTCAAAATTTGGGTTTTTGGGGATGGTTTTTGTGGGATGAATTGGATTTTTCATTAAAAAAAATCCAGGAGAATTGGATTTCCTGGGATTCTATGGGATTCTATGGGGACTGTCCGTGGCATTTTTGGGGACATCATTTTGTGAATAGCTTCAGTGATAGATTGAGACACAAACTGCCTGCTGGTTCCAACATGATTCGACCTAACCAACAGAAAAGAAGGACGACTTCAGCAGGGATTGAACCATAAAAAAAAGCAGATCATGTCAACCCCGGATTTGGCAAAAAACCATGGTTTATGACAATTAGGGGGTACTCCTCCAATAGTCATTTCATCTGATACTTAATGGTACCCTCCCAGTTAAACAGCCGTTTGGGGTTTATTAATCCAGGGTTGACATTATCAACACTCAATATAAGACAAGGTCCAACTCTGGGATCTAAACTCCAAGTGGCCACATCATGCTTCATCATTTTGTCCCAGTGAAGTGGCCAACAGTTTCAATCAATGATAATGAAGGTCAAACTTTTAAACCAAGAGAAAACAGAAAAAGCATAATTTTCGTTCGTTAACTCAGGGATTTAAGCATAAAACCTGGGGGACTTAGTAAGATTTAAGTGATAGTCAACGGGGAGTTACAGTAACCATGATAAGCATGAAGGTATGGGGCGTGAAAACCATGCACATTGACAGTGGGTGAGTTTTTAGGACACTTGTGATTTCTGGGGTCCCCCACTTACAATACTTTCATCCCCCCAATATTACACACCCCCTACATGGTCCTGTACATGTGTAAAACCCCAACTAAACCAAGGTTTCTGGAGGGGTGCTTAGTAGGCTTGGAGGATGGGAGTAGAAGTACCGGTGGGCCGGGCAGTTGGGTGAGTTGAGCATCGAGCATCTGCCATCAGCTATCATGTTGAGAAACTCCTAGTAGCTCCTTAGCTCCTCATTTAATTGGGAAGATACCTCAATAGGGAATACAGATACCCCAATCTTATGAGGCCGGCTTCAACAGAGAAAGTTGATTTTGTTTTTTTGCAAAAAATAACACAATCAAAAACAGAATCACCAAAAAACACCTCGACAGGAAGAATCACCAGAAAAAAAAAAAGAACAAGAAAAAAAACACGACATAAAAAAAAACTGGATCTTCCTCAGTTTTTGTTGTTGTTTTTTTGCTTTGTTTTTGTTTTGTTTCTATTATTATTATTATGGTGTTTTTTTTGTTTTTGGTTTTCTAGTTTGTTTTTTCTGTTTGCTCTGGTTTTGCGTATTTTTATTTGTTTTTAATTTTTAATAAAACCCTATATTCTCTGTGTTGTTGGCCTCGTACCCCCAATCGCTCCTTAGCTCCCTCTCAATCGCTGGATAGTCAGATGCGTTCTTTTGCGGAATCAGACGCTGAGCAAAGTTGGCTACACATATTCAAACTGGCCTTGGACTTCAGAACTATCAGCACCAGACTGTGGGTCGCCCCATGTAACAATGGATCCATCTGCGAGGATCGCAGCAAATGCTGCAACTGTGGCCTGAACCATCAACACACTCTTAAGCTGATGTTGGACACATGTGCTGTCACCACCAGATTCAGAATTGCCCCATGTAACAACTGATCCGTCTGCCAATATGGCTGCGAATGCACTGCCTGTGGCTTGAATCTGCTGCACACTCCTGAGTTGATCTTGGACATGCGAGCTGTCACCACCAGATGGCTCATATCCCCATGTTATCACTGATCCATCCACCAGAATTGCAGCAAACGCACCACCTGTAGCCTGAATCTGCTGCACGTCTGCCAGCTGATTTTGTACTTCTGAACAGTCACCACCATAAAATGGATCACCCCAGGTAACTATGGATCCATCTGCAAGGATTGCAGCGAATGCACCGCCTGTGGCCTGAATCTGCCGCACGGCTTTGAGCCGATCCTGGACCTTCGAGCTGTCTCCGCCAGACTTCTGGTCGCCCCAGGTAACAACCGATCCATCTGCAAGGATCGCAGCAAATGCCGAATATGTGGCCTGAACCATCCACACACTCTTAAGCTGATGTTGGACACATGTGCTGTCACCACCAGATTCAGAATTGCCCCACGTCACAACTGTCCCTTCTGAGAGGATTGCGGCAAATGCCGCCTCAGTGGCCTGAATCTGACGAACACTTCTGAGCTGATCATGGACTCCTGTGCTGTCACCACCATAATATGGATGGCCCCAGGTAGCAACCGATCCATCTGCAAGAATTGCAGCAAATGCACTATCCGTGCTCTGAACATGTTGCACACTCCTGAGCTGATCTTGCACATGCGAACTGTCACCTCCACACGTCGGATCGCCCCAGGTAACAATGGATCCATCTGCAAGGATTGCAGCAAATGCCAAATATGTTGCCTGAACATGTTGCACACTCTTCAACTGATCCTGAACATGCGTGCTGTTCCCACCAGACCCTGTTTTGCCCCAGGTAGCGACCCTGTCACCACCACAGCACCACAATGCAAAGGCCAAACCTGTTGCAGCCAGCTTGGCCTGACAGGCGATGGCCGTCAGATGGTCTCCATCCTGAAGTCCTGCAGCTTCTAGAGATTGGGAGCAATCGGTCAAACCATGGCCCTCGGCAGTGACGAGCCGCAGGAAGTTTCGTCCCAAAGATCTCTGGGCCAAAAGTTTCAAGTCCTCAACTTTGGAGGATTGCAGAATGGAAAATGTCTCAGTGTTGCCACTGGGCAATGCGACGCTGATTCGGATCATCCGGCGAATCAAAATAGTTGGACAAAGTGACTAGATCGATGTTTATCCCCCCCTTAGATTTTGACCTCTGGGGATGGACACGGAAGATGACATCAAAAAATGAACCATTCCTATCCACTGAATTTCACTGAAGGTTAAATGACGCATTTTACCCTACCATAGGAGTGATAATCTGCCATTAGCCCAAGGGTAAATCAAACAAGTTAATAAGTTAATCAATCTTCAAACTTGGGATTTGCCATTGATCTGAGATCTCTTCAAAAACATCTTCAGAACCTGCATGTCCTGCAAGATAAATCTTGAGCCAAACAAGCAACACGTCCAATTGTGTCCATGCACCCAGTGGTTTGAAATGAGATAGCTCAAAGCCACCAGTTGCGTCCAGTTTGAGTTGAGCATATCATCAAACAATTCCAAAACTGGCATGAACATGCGTGAAAGTGATGTCTTGGATGTCTTTGGAAGTGCTCTCCCCCTGTTCATCGTCGATTTATTTGGAGGACTTTAATGATAATATTCCAGGAAATGAAGTGGTCTCCGTCAGCTTTCACCACCTCAATGTTGGCAATGGAAAATTGGAAACCGTCCGTTGAATACATAGACATAGAAATTCATCTGCACAGTATAAACGGGTTGTCTCAATTAAGTTAATCCATATGGGTTATATCATATTGTCCACTCTGAATAAACCCCCGGGCTGTTTAACTGAGGGGTACATGGGAGTACCATTTTGGGAGTAAAATACGAACATATCACTTTTTAGGGCAACCCAAAAAAACTCAATTAGGGTTTGTAAATCCGGGATTGACATGAAGAAAACCCTACTGGGAAAAATCCACTATATCTGGTTGGTGGTTTCAACCCCTCTGGAAAAAATGAAAGTCAGTTGGGATTCTTCTTCCCAATGTATGGAGTCATAAAATTCATGTTCCAAACCACCAGCCAGATATTTATCGATGATTGTTGCATCAAAACCAGCGTTTATCTACAGGGGAATTTCCGTCCGGTTGTAAGGTGGTGTATAACCTCATCTAACTATAGTTAAGTATAGCTATAACCACCGTAAACCCTAGTAAATCTAGCCAGCCAACTTAGCTATTCGGCACCATCTTTGAGATTCTTTGAGTATATTAGCCACTATTAACCATAACTAATCACTATTAACCACTGGTAATTTAACATAGCTATTAAAAATGGCACATTTAGTTCGTTGATTTACCTATTGAAGATGGAGATTTTCCATCGCTATGTAAGTGTTTACAAGAGGGTAACCACCACTATTAAGCATCATTAACCACTATTAACCATCATTAACCACTATTAATCACTATTAATCCCTATTAACCACTATTAATCACTATTAACCCCTATTAACCACTATGAATCCCTATGAACCACAGCTTTCCCACATCAAATCCCCGACCTCCCCTCGCAGCAAACGCTCGAAGAAGCCCTGGCGCGTCAGCAACGGCCTGGGTGAGCCGATCCACGGGACCACGCGAGAACTGCGCGATTTGTTTCTGGTTGGTGGTTACTATTATAATATGGTGTATATATATAGAAACTACCAACTATTAATGGATATATGATATATATATGGATATATATATATATTACTATTAATGGATATTAATGTGGGATATTAATATGGTATATATATATATATATTATAAATGGTGTATATATATATATTTATTATTATTGTTATTATTATGAGAGATCACCCTATTATATGTATATATATATATATCCTGGATATATCCAGAAAATGTGTAAATATCCATTAATATCCTATAAATTAATCTGGTTGGTGGTATACCTACAGTAAATACCATAATAATGGGATTGGACCATCAAGAAATAATGGGAGTATCATTGGATATAATGTGGATTATGGACCAATTAATGGGATATAATTTGTATTAATTGTTTAATGTGGAAATATCAAAATAATGGGTCAAACAACAATGGGAAATGGATAACTGGTTCACCGTAAAACAATTTGGGAACAATTAAAAACTATTTTAATGGAATACCATTTCTCAATTTTACATTGTGATATAATGGGTAAAACAATGTCATAAAAACCCATGTGGGAATGGCGTTTATACCAGCAATTTATGGTGATTTAGGAGATGGTTTATTATTATCATTATTGTTATTTGTATTATTACTATTATTATTACTATGGGTGGGATTCCAACCCTTCCCAAATGGTAGGTTTTTGATTGGGTTGCATGATGGGAAATGATCCCCCCAGTTATAAGTTGGTTTATAAACCATTATAAACACAATTAACTAGAGTTATATCTACCACAAACCATAGAATTCAGCCACTTTTTAGGCAACTGAACGCTATCTTGGGGGCCCCATCCTGTATACCATCTGGTTATGACTAACATAGCCATGGAAAATCACCATGTTATAGCTAGGTAAACCATCTATTTCTACGGGCCATCTATACCTGTTAGTCATAACCAGAGGGTAATCCATTCAGTTACCCAGTTACTTTCGGATCAAAGATCTGGGCCTCTGCGCGTGCCGTTGGGCCTCCTGGGAAATTCCAAGAGCCTCACGTGCGAAGAGTTCGAAACGGGTCGTTTTGGGCAGCTTTGGGGGGCTGAGAATGTGGATTTCGTCTCCGGTTTCATGTTTTTTTTTTGGGGGGGGATTTAATATGGTTTGATATGGTTTAAACCATGAAACCCATTAAACCATATTAAACCATGGTTTCTTTTCTCTCAGATTTTGGTGGTTTAATATGGTTTAATCAACGAATCCAGATTTCATGGGATCTCATGGGATTTCGTATCATCAAGGCCGGCTGGGAAATCCCCCAACTAAATGGTCATTTCAAAGGGAAAAGCATATCATGTTTGATTAGCAGAGGGCAATCATCAAACACAACAGCAAGGTGGGATTTAACCAAGAAAAAAATTGTCCGTATTTGACTATTGAAAAGGTGGATGCGACCAAAACATATTTAACAAGTCAAAGTGATGGTTTCTAAAGAATATACAAACATGTGGATTTGACGTGATTTGACTATCACAAATTTGAATTCGACCAGTTCAGATGGTCGAACTTAACCGGGAAATGTGAATCTTGCTACCCAAGAAGATGGGGTAATGATGGGTAATGCGGCAAACCCAACCATGAACCATTGTTGCAAGGGGTGATTACAAACACCAACATTGGGGTTCATGGGTATGGGTTGACCAAAGACATTATATACCAATGTGTGGATACGTTCACTGACGGACTCATGGGCATTCATCGTTGGTCAAGTCCCAATTCTTGTTGATAGGTGCATCTTTTGAGCTGCTTCAATCCACGCTCGTCACTTTCAATGGATTGAATGGATTGGTTTAAGGGAAAATCGAAACCAGAAACCAGTGTTGTTTATCCAAATTTACCCTCTGGTAATTTAACATAGCTATTGAAAATGGCCCAGTCGAAATAGTGGATTTACCCATTAAAAAATGATGGATTTTTCCATAGTTATGTAAACGTTTACCCGAGGGTAACCATTACTATTAAGCACTATTAACCATTATCAATCAGCATTAAACACTATTAACCATCATTAACCACTATCAAACCACTATTAACCATTATAAACCACTATTAACCATCATTAACCACTATTAATCACTATTCACCATGAAATGGAACTGGATCAAAACCTATCAAGCTGTGCGCTTGCGCACACGAATCACACGAACCCACCATCCAATCAAATCCCCAGGTACTGATGTGGGGCGATTCTTGGGGTACCAAAATCCCAATGTACGTTGGTTACCCTCTGGTTATTTGTGCCATAGCCATGGAAAGGTCCACCATGCCAAAAAAAGAACGGTCAACCATCTATTTCGATTAGGGCCATCTATACCATGGCTATGTTAAATAACCAGAGGGTAAATCTTAAATGTCCATTCTGTTTCCTAGAAAAAACCCTCCATCAAACGCAAAAACGGACAAATTTCCCACTTATTGGTAATAATCCAGCCATTTGTGAGTAATTTTCCAGCCAGCCATGTTTGATTGCTGGAGGGTAACCATTATAAACCATCATTTAACCATTGTAAACATAATATCATTTAACCATCATCATTAACCATCATCATTAACCATCATTTAACCATCATTTAACCATCATTTAACCATCATTTAACCATCATCATTAACCATCATTTAACCATCATCATTAACCATTATAAACTTTATAAACCATCATTAAGCCTCCCAGTTCCCCCCTTTCTGGTGACCCAAATCCCCCCCAACAAAATCGATCTGGCACCTGTCGGTGCCAATGGCCTCCCCTAAGCCCAAGAGCCCCGCGCGCAGCAAGGCGTCCTCACGGAGCTTCCAATGGGGGAAGTGTCTTCCATAAATCTGGGGGATGGCGGATTTCCAATTTTTGGATGGTTTCCAACTAAGCCCCGGAAAATACATTACTATGGCTTCCACAAATGGATCAATGTGGGATTTCCAGTTTTTGGGTGGGTCCCAAAAAGGATGAGGTTTTGATCCACCCCCAAAAAATGATCAGAAAATGGTCGATTGATGAACATAGTATGATGACAACTTAGCCATGTTAGTAATTAGTTAAAGTCTCTAGTAGATGATTTACCAAGTGAAACATTGCTAGCATGCTTAGCATGCATAAAGAAAGGGTGAACTGCGAGCCTGCAACTGAAAACAACTCCATTGCCAGGTTGGATTTAAGATATACCCTCTGGTAAATAAACATAGACCCTGAAAATCACCAATTGTTAGAGGAAACTAATCTTCCAACCCCGATGACTACCAGGGTCTATATGAATTTACCAGAGGGTACGCTTTGGGTGTTTTTTGGTGTGTTTCCTGAGGATGCAGATTTTTTGCCGGACAAAAAAAAATGTTTTTCTCACATAATAACGATAATCATACTCCTTGTCCTTGGAATACATTGATTTACCAACCTGAAAATCCAATGTCAAGCAAAACAAATTGGACTTAACCAACCAACAAACACTATCAAACATTTGGGTCTTACCAGCAAACAACAAGCATCAGGGAGTTTCTCACCAAAATTTATGATTGACGCCACGCAATAGCCACTCATCGCTGGGACATGGCGGTGGTGTGGGAGCTCGGGCAACAAAATAATGGACCGACCACAGCCCTGAAGCACGGAACCTCGAACAAAATATGTGATTGGACATAGCGAGTTTGGGGTTCTCTGATACTTATCCAGGATCATAAAGTTTGATCAGATCCTCTTTCCTGATCTTTCCTGTTGCTCAAACCCATCATCCTTTGTTGATGTTTTGACTTGCTCAAAATCCTTCTTTTGCCAGCTGATTGAAACCCGATGTTTGGTGGTTGATTCGATCCCAAACAATGATTTTGTAGTTTAATTCAATGTCTACATATCCTTATAATTCTTGATCAACCGAATTACATTAATATAATCTAACACGGCAATGGAAAATCCCATGCAACTATATTACTTTATAATATATATATATATATGGTTGGTGGTGCAATAACCATCTTGAAAAATGATGTAGTTCGTCAATGGGAAGAATGACATCCCATATATGAAATGGAAAATAGCCAATTCATCTTTGAAACCACCAACCAGATTTCATCTAAATATATCACCTACCATCTGGTTATTTAACATAGCCATGGAAAATCACTATTTTCAATAGGTAAACCATCTATAAATGGGCCATTTTCCATGGCTATGTTAAATAACCAAAGGGTAATATATTTCATGGATATTCCGACTCTACTGTAAATCCCCATGATGTGAATATCCCATTCAAGGTGAATTTCGAAGAAAATCATTACCCTCCAGCCATCCAACCTGGATTGAAATCCACTCATCTTCCCATTACCCTCTGGTAAATTAACAGTTCGACCCTGGCAGTCATCGGGCTTGGAAGATTAGTGAAACCATTAAAACTAGGCTATGGATTCAGGGTCAAACTCTTAATTTACCAGAGGATAGTAATATCCATTAACCACCATTAACCACCATTAACCATCATTAACCATTGATTACCATCCGTTATTTGGAAAACCATCGGGGGATTTGGAGATTCGCCAAAGCTCTGAAAAATGATGGAGTCCGTCAGTTGGGATGATGACATTCCCAACTGTTTCTGGAAAGTCATATATGAGTCATTCAAAATTCCCATGGGTTCCAGTCACCACCAACCAGATCATCATCATATTCCCATTGTTGTTGGTTTATGGCCTATTAACCACTATTAACCACTATTAACCACTATTAACCACTATTAACCACTATTAACCACTATTAACCACTATCAATTGCTCGTCATATTGGTTGCCATATATATATATATATATCCCATTGAGAGCAAACCATCTCTCCATGATATCCGTGATATCCCGTGGAATCCCTCGAGTTGTCCCATGAGATCCCATCAAATTCCGCATGAAAATTCCACAGAAATTGGGAGAATCAACCAGTGTTATCCATGAAAATATTCCATTTACAGTCCATTAAATTCCATTGAATCCCATGAAAGTCATCATGAATTCCCATTTAACTCCCATTAAAGTCCATCAAAGTCCATTAAATTCCATTATGATTCCATTATTGTCAACATTTGTCAACGAGTGACCAAGCATTCTGTGCAGGCCGATCAGTTTGGTCCTCTGGTTCTGGGCCAATGTACCGAGATCTTAGCACTCCTCCCGCAAGGCAAGGTAGGGATCGGATTATAAGAAGCCATGATCAGCAAAATATGGAGGTTCCATAGCTGGTTGGTGGTTGAGCCCTAGCCCTCTGAAAAATGATGGAGTTCGTCAGTTGGGATGATGACATTCCCAATATGAATGGAAAGTCATAAAATTCCATGGTTCCAAACCACCAACCAGATAGTCATGGGGGTACCCCCATAGCTGGATGGTTAAAAAAATGGAAAATACCATTGTTAAATGGATGATTCTGGGTAAATGATCATTTACTAATCCGAAATGTTGGGCTATTTTGGGATGATTCCCCCCAAACCTAACCTTTAATCCAGGGAGAACAGTGAGGTCATAATTTACCATGATGGTTGTGTAGCAAAATAATGCAAATATCGGTTAAACAAGTGAAACTACTATCATTTTGGAGGTGTTGGCCAAAAATGTTGATTTCACCATGGATTCAATGAGCAAAAAATAAGGGATTGATCGTGACAAGTTAGATATGGACATGCTGATATGGGAATCAACCAAAACGGGGTTGATTAACCAACACAAAATCTTATTACCAAGCAACAATGAGGCTTTAAGAAGCCATTTCTTCTAACTTAGATCACCATGTTTGTTGGTTGAATCTCTGTTTTCATTGGCGAATTTCTTGTTGTTCTTGGACCAGTCCCAATGATTCCTGATCAAATCACAATTTTGCTAGATATATCCAAATTGTTGCTGGATAAATAAATCACTATTTCTGCATCTATTGGATGGTCCTGCATGTAATATGGGCAGATTACTATCCTTGACAGTAGCCATGTTTGGGATCATGTCTCCTATTAAGCACAATCCATAAGGTCGCTATGAGGTCAATCATATTCAACCAGAAGTAGCGTAACACCCAAAAGATCAAGATAGATCAAGCAGTAATTTAGCTCGGTTATCATTATTTTGGTCGCATTTTACATTTCTGTGGGTAGTTATACTTGGACGGGGGGGGAAAAATTGTGGATGTGGACCGCCAGTTTTCCGTCCTTTCTCTGAACGAACATTTTCCATAGTCTCCATGGCGTTTTCGTTAAGGATGTAGGCAATGAGGATGAGATAGGAAGAGAATATGGCTGCATGGGGGCTAAAAATACTTTATGGTGCGGATATTGTGTAATTCGAAGTCGAAGTCCCAATGGTGCTTGTTTCAATCACCGCAAGTTAGGGACTTCAACATTGGGACTTCACGTGAGTTAACCACTGAGCAAGGGGATATACTGTAAGCAGGTCGTTCTCTCCGAATAGCAGATGCCCAAACGGGCTGATGATATTCCACATGTTGTCGAGTTGCTTAAGGTTTTAGAATACATGCTTTGGTTGATAAAACATCTAAATGCCCCTTTTATCTGGTTCGTATCCGGTTGGTCCACCATTTTATCCCAGTTCCTGCTGGTTGAATCTCCAAATTTTCTGTGGTTCATCTTACCATGCTTGCATCTGCACAGAGCCTGGTTGACGAACATCGGATAAAATCTGAAACGTTAATCGATCAGAGCCAAAAAGAACAACATACCATAGACAAACATATGGCAACCCCAAAACTAGATAGAGGCAGAGGTAAATGTCATCTATACAACTCTGGAAACCGTTTGGTTCTATCTTTAGGTGTTGTTATAGATTAAACTCTTTGTACTGGGTATATGTGTATCATGTTCAATGTAATCGAACATAGCAATGGAAAATGGACCATTTCTAGATGATAAACATGATGATTTACCTATTTAAAGGGTGATTTCCATAGCTAAGTGAAATAACCAGAGGGTACATCGTTTCAAGCCGTTTCTCGGAAACGATGGAGATGCAACTAGCCAAACTTTGAACTGCAGGATAAAACTGTAGGATAAATATGGATGATCTTATGATGATAATGGCCATTTATAGTGGATTTACCCATTAAAAATGGTGATTTTCCATAGTTATGTTAGTTTACCAGAGGATATCTGGTTGGTGGTATACCTACCTCTCTGAAAAATGATGGAGTTCGTCGGTTGGGATGATGACATTCCCAATATATGGAAAGTCATAAAATTCCATGGTTCTAAACCACCAACCAGTTATGATGATAATATGAATAATGTGGGTAAAACAATGCCATTTGCACCATCCCCCAGTCATCACCATAAATAATAGGTGGTATGTTTACCATTCCCAAATGGTTGGTTCATTATTGTTTTACCCACATTATATGATATGGATGATAAGTATGAATTGATGTTAGCAGTCTTTGATGTTTTTCTATCTAGGAGTGAGTGACTTGAGAACGGCGGGCTGTTTAACAATATAGTAACATGGAGAAAAAGTTAAACAAAAGTTAAACTCCTACTAAACTAGTGATAAATAACCCATCCAAGAACAAAATACTTCTGGTTGGTGGTTTCAACCCCTCTGAAAAATATTAGTCAGTTGGGATGATTATTCCCAATATATGGAAAGTCATAAAATTCATGGTCCAAACCACCAACCAGCTACTAAACGTGTGATAAATAACCCATCCAAGAACAACATACTTTCATTAGAATCATTGGAATAGTCATCTCAGGTAGGATGCAGCAGCTTTTGTTCTGTCACTGTCCCCGTAATTTCTTGCTTGGATACGCGTCATAAGATGAAAAATATCAAAGCTGATTGCTCAACTAACCATCGACCATCAATAACAATCTCTATTTCCAAGTTGATTGTTCAAAACAACACTTAGAAGCATGTTGAAATGAGCTTGAATAGTCAATAACAACCCATGTAGGAGAGGTTGAACACCCCAAACATGAACTTTTGAAACACATTGGATGAACCCCCCCGGTTTGACGTTGATAGGGGCGGAACCACCAACTGAAGCTTGATCAGTCCGCGACGTGGACACCTCTTTTTGGGTGCCCTATTCGTGCCGTCTTCGTGCCGGCGGCCAACGGCCAAAAGAAGCCCTAGAAAACTATGGCAAAGCGATGGAAAATCCCATATTGCTGCTAGTTAAAACATGGTGAAATTTTATGTTTGCTCGTTAACTCACCATTTTTGCTGGTTAAAACAGGTTAAACATGTTAAAACCATCTGTTTGATGAAATCCCCATCATTTGCCGGGCGATCAAACAGATGGTTTCGATTCCTGCAGTTCCACGATGTTCCACAATGTTCCACGCTTCACCGAAACTTCACATATTTTCTGCGCCACAGCTCGTTTAAGCTGATTTGCCTTGGCTGAATGTGAGATACCTCCATTCTGTGGTAAACTTCATGCGGAAAATTCATCGAAACTGTTGATGGGAGAATCCTAGCATTCAACTGATATTTGTTGAACGCCGATGCAAGCGCTTTCAAAAACGAGATTTGTTCGTGTGAAAACTAACGGCTGGAATTCAAACAACAGGCGGCTGGAAGATGATGCTCGGTGTAAGGCGGGCAACAAATCCAAGCTCAGATAGAAGGCGTCTGCTCATAGCCTCTGTTCCTGCAGGCGACTATATCGCCATAACTGGTAGATGTTTGAGCTATTCCCAAAGCACAATGCTGATTTCAATCAAACAAAAATATGGAAGATACATGGGCTCCTAGGAAAAATGAGGAAAGCCAATCATGGATTGTCCATATCCATGTTGATTTACTGTTTTTTTCATGATTTAAGGTCAACAACTGGGTGAATCAGTGGTTTATCATTGGGTAGCCTCTGAACATCGACATGGCTGTCTCTGAAGATGGGCTATTTATCATGCTGTTAATGGTTAATGATTGTTAATGATGGTTAAATGATGGTTAATGATGGTTTATATATATACCCTCTGGTAATGACTAACAGTTTGCTATGGAAAATGACCCAGTCGAAATAGTGGATAAATCCCCATTGAACATGGTGATTTCCCATAGTCATGTAAACCTTTACCAGAGGGTAATATAAAATACGATGGGATGTAACATGGGAGATTGGACATATATGACCAACAACATGTGTTTTTTTTGTGTGTCTGAAAAAAAAAGGGTGGAATTTCTGTTTGAATTGCTATCTTCAATTGTTGATGTTGGGGCTCCTTTAAAATTCCGGTCCGCCCGGTTTTTTTCTGGCCGGCTGTCTGGTACATTCTGGTACCCCCAAACTCCCATTTTTGGGTTAGTCATTACCTTCTCCATTCCATGGCAATTTTATGGGTATATATATATAGCATTTTCAGACAACATCCCCCAAGGTGACACCTCTCGAAGCGGTGATATGGGGATATGGGGATATGGCTAGATCAATAGATCAATACGAGAGTCGCAAAGGTGGATGCGGAAAAAACTTAACTGTTGTTTTTGCCAAACAGTAAGGGCCCCAAAAAGTGATGCATCACTATTTGCGCGGGATTTTACGTTTCTATCGTAAATTGTATCCCACTAGAAATTGAATGTTTGGCGGGAAATTAACAAACCAACAAGGTATCTTTTATCAAACTTGGGATACAACCAACTACTAACCACCCCCCCCAAAAAAATGACCATATTCAGAATGCTTCTTCGAGACGGAATCTCGAATTGATGCTGGTGAAAAATCACTTGTTTTTTTGGATTCAACACTCTCATATCATGGACATGTGTAGAAACAACTATATAGCTGGGTGTTGTAGTCTCTCACTTTAGGCAAAAAGATTGAAGGATCTGAACCTTTACCCATCCAAGTTTTGACAGTTGCATCCTGCATATTTCCAACTCAAATCCTCAAAAATCCTCGTGAAATGCTCATCCCATCATATTGGGAATCCTTATATTGGCCAATATAATCCACTATAAGTGGTGGTATAATCATGCCCCAATTAATGGGTGTATCGAATCAATACCGAATCTAACTTCTGATTACAGTTGGTTATAAATTCCATCACATCCCCATGAGTGTCACATCAAATTCGATTTTTTGAAATGTTTCTTGCAAAAAAAAACGTAACTCTCTTTATGAAGCATTTTTGGGGAACAGTGTTCGAAACCGTATGTCCTTAGTTGAGAACAGGATTCCTCTAATGGATTGTACTCCCCAATATATTGGTGAGTATAATCCCCGAACTAATCATCAAGCAACCGGGCTTTTGAACATTGCGAAGTGCCATGAGATCTGAAAAATATGAAAAATCCCACAGGATGGTCCCCCCATTACAAACCCCATGAATACTATAGCTATATACCATAAACCCTCGTTTTTTTGCCACTTTTCTAAGGCAACTGAACGCGAACTCGAACGCGGGCCCCATCTTGTGGGATAACAATGGATTCATACTGGAATGGGTTAAGAATGGGCTAATAATGGATAGTAATGTGGTAAACCCAACTGGTTGGTGGTTTCAACGCCTCTAAAACATATTAGCCAGTTGGGATTTTTATTCCCAACTGAATGGAAAACTAAAATTCCATGGGTTCCAGTCACCACCAACCAGGTTGTAAACCCAATAAGAAATACACCATTCCATTAACTACCCTCTGGTAATTTAACATAGCAATGGAAAGATCCACCATTCTTAATGGGAAAATCCACTAATAAATAGCCATTTTCAATAGCTATTTTGACATAACCAGAGGGTAACCATCCCATGATTCTACATAAAATCTGGGCAAATTATAATAATTCACAAACCTGAATTAAGGCCATTTGGGGATGATTTCCCTTATTAACCATGATTCCAGTGAGGTCGCAGTGAGGTCGTTATAATTTACCCAGATAAAATCCCATGAGATCTCATCATTGCCACTGGGTTCTCCGGGCGGCCGCATGCAGCGACTCGTGGCTGCACGAAAGGTGCCCGAGACCTAGGGGTTTTTCGCGGCGAGAAAACACACATCGAGACCATGGGGATTGACCAGGAGAAATGCCATGGAAAATGGCTGATTTATCATGATTTATCATGGTAAATTCCAGGGAAAATATGAAAATTCACCAAGAATTGACAGAAATGGTGATTCAACCCATCAAGAATTGAGATTTACTATAGGAATAATGGAAGGGGACACAATGGGATAGAGTTGGATATGATACTGCATGACGGGATGAGTCAAGTGAGCAGCGTTTTATTTTGGGTTACCCGGGATTACCCTCTGCTGCTCGACCAACCAGTGAGAAAACGTTGCAGAAGAATTCAAACCTGTTGGAAACTCCCAACAGAACCGTTGCTTTTCATAGGGATCCACTCCGCTCGATTGTGAGTATGCCCAATACAAAGTCTAGTACAACCCCCGAAAAAAACCATGAGATTCTTTTGAACTGCTGAATTGGTGGCCGTAAACTGCTGAAAAAAACGAGAACCAGAGATTTCACCGGAGTGAAGCAGGAATATGACCATGGTCGAGTAGACACCACTCCACGGAGATCCTGGGAGGTTTGGCCATTGTTCAAATGTTTGCTAAGCAAAAACCCATCTATCTTGAAATCTCATTATATGAGCTATGGTCAATACTCATGGTTAATAACCATTAATAGGGGCTAGTCATCCAATGGTTCGTAGGGATGTATAATGACCATTATAAGGATCCTTATTATGGATGGGATGACCATCAACCATATAGTGAGTATTGACCATGGCTCATATAATATATTAATATGGGTTTTGTTCTTGTGAGTACTTTGAACCCATAAGAACGCAACACATTAGCCCTCCCCCTTTTTAAACAGGCAATGAAACAGTAGATTACTAGTGTTAGGACGATTATATCTGAGTTTGGTAGGCAAGGACAATTACATCCGAACTTTGGAAAAAAACAATAATCTAGTTTCCAAACCTGTCCAAACCTTCTGTCACATATTTGCATAGATTATAGATGTTACCTTTGGCATAGGCAATCGAGCTGCCTCTGCCAAGTTCAGAACTGTAATGCAAATGAGGCGGTGTCACCCCAGTTTTCAACAAACAAATATAACAATTTAAGGGCAAAACAAAAAGTCCATACATTTCACCAGAAAAAAAAACAACATGCATTTCCGAGTGCTTGGGTGTGGCAAAATTCTTGGCACGGTTTATGGTCAAGAACGACTAAAACATGTTTTTTGCATTGCTTCAATCCACATCATACTCATCATTTGTGGGTCAAAAAATGTGATTGAAATAATCATGACCTATTTACCTCTCATTCTCCACTTAGACCTCCACTGATTTCCTCCCTAAACCCAAATCACCCCCCAAATCTCCATGTTTTCCCCAGTTTTTCCCACATGTTTCCAGTTTTTTCCGCCCCAAAACCTGCCATTTTTCGGCCCCTCCCCGGGGTTGCCCCCAGGGCGCGGACGCCCTCGACGGCGCCCATCATCCGTGTCCAACCGCTGCTCAGCGAGGCATCGGCCAGCTGACGTTCCAGCTGACGCTCCTGGGGCTGGTGGGTTTATATACCTGCAATCATTATATATATATATAGTCATAGTACATATATATAATTATTGTTATTATGATAATAATTATTACTATTATTCTTATTATTATTTATGTTGTGGATGATTAGTGATTAATAGAACTAATAATGATAATAAAAAAGGGATTCAAAATAAGAGGGATGAAATGTGATTAATAATAGACATGGATAGTGGTTAATAGGGATTAATAATAATAGGGATTTAACAGGATTAAATGCGGATATAATGGAATATAAAGGGAATATTAATGGGAATATATTTATAGGAACAGGATTAATAGGGAAATTAATAGTGATTAATAGGAAATGGAAATTAATAGTGATTAATAGTGATTAAATGGGGATATAAGGGAATGTTAAGAGAATATTAATGGAATATATACTGTATAATATACTATTCATTTTTAGGGATAGATAGGGATATATAAAGATTAATAGTGATTAATCGTGATTAATAAAACTTAATAAATGTATATGGCGATTGAGCTGAGTTCCTTTATCTGCAAGCGGCCATTCTTCGTGAATAAAAATCATATATCGGCAATCATATATATATATAGGACAGGGATTCATAGTGATTAATAGAAAATTATAGTGGTTAATAGGGATTCATAATGGTTACTATAACCAAAAGTGGTGAATAGTTGAGAATAGTGGTTAATAGTTGTTAATAGTAACCGTTCATAATGGTTCATAATGATGGTTGTTGATAGTACAGTATCATTGATAGGTTACAAAAAATTAGGGGTTAATAGGGATTAGTAAAGATTAATAGGGATCATATAATAGTTTAATAGTGGTTAATGATGGCTAATACGATGCTTATAGTGGCTAATAGCAGTGAATAATGGTTAATAGTGATTAATGTTGGTTGACAACCTTCGGGATGATCAGCACATTAATCTGGGCAAATTATAATAATTCACTAACCTGAAATAAGACCATATTTGGATAATTCCCCTTACTAACCATTATTCCAGTGAGGTCCCAGTGCGGTCGTTATAATTTACCCAGATTAATATTAGTAGGGAGTAATCTTGGTTAATAATGGTAGGGACTAGTATATTAAAACTATCACTATTAAGCACTATTAAGCACTATTAACCACTATCAACACAAAATGACCAAAAGTGGTTGATAGTGGTGAATAGTTGTGAATAGTGGCTAAATAATGGTTAAATATAACCCTCACCAATATCAAGTTATAGCAGGGATTAATAAGGATTAATAGTGATTAATAATGGTTAATAGTGGCTAATATACTCAAAAATGGTGCCTCATAGTTAGCTAAGTTGGTTTATCACTCTATTTATCACTCTAATAACCAGGGTTTATGGTAGATACATCGGACTTCTTACTATGGTTTATAAATGTTTGTAAACAAACTTATAACTGGGGGTACCATCGGTCCATACTGGTTAATTACTCAAAAATCTTAAACGTAGGAATTTCACCACCAAATATAGGATGTAAACGGAAATACTCTATAAATGGGAATATAAGGGAATATTAAAGGAATATTAATGGATATAACATAACTGGAATTTTAGTGGAATATTCATGGGTTTTGTAGTTGACAAATAACCACAAAAAGCCAGCTATATGTGGAATATACCCTACTTATGAGTGAAATATGGGGTTGATCAATGTGAATCCCCATCCCAGTTAGTAAATTGTTACTCCCATCCGTTCATATTAAACATCGCAATTGTATGGTTCGAGAATGTTCCAAATATGGGGCTTCAGCCCCTATTGAACCATGGCTTCTGGGCATTTATTAGAAGGATGGGATTCATATACTCAAAACATCTAGAAAAAATGCGTGGTGAAGACTTCAAACAGCTGGGTGGAGCCAGCAATGTCAGATGGACGACAATGTCAGATTTTTTTCAGATTTGCATTCGGGTGGTTTTGAAAAATATCATAACTGACCATGAACTTAGTATTAATATGAATGTCATAATATGTCAGACATTTTTCGACCGGATTATCATAACCATGCCCATGTATTTCAGTTTTTAGAACTGGGTATTCATATCTGACTTGATATGGTCAATGGTGGTCAAGATGCATGTTGTTGTTGGAAAGATGGTCAATAATGGTCAGGCATGGTCAAATAGTGGTTGATAATGGTTAATACTTACCGGCTATTACAAAATCATATAGTTGGTTCACTTTGACTCGCTCAATGAATACTGGCGTTTCAATGGCCATCATATAATGGTAAAATTTGTAGCAAAGAATGGAACTGGGGATTTCCTCCTGGCTTTAGCAACTTGAATGGGGAAGGGGTTTAAGCAACTAACCATTCGATGGTTATCCTTGATGGGATATCAGGGTGGGAAATCATCGAACTAAATGGGGGATTCATCCATTGCCATGCATGATTACCCGAGGGTAACAATAGGGTGATAATGGGTGAATAGCTGTTAATAGTTGTTACCCATTATATAATCAAATTCATTAATCACCTAATTAATTAATAACCTATTAACAACTATGAATATATGTTACCTATTAATCACCTAATAATCACCTAATAGTTAATAGTTGTTACCCATATTAATCCCATGAATGGCATGAATCCATGTTTCATTCCTTTCATCCCGGGTTATCCTTTTTTGTGCCCACTGTTAATGAAGAATATATATCATTCATTAGCTTATCTATTAGGTTAGAAAATATTACCACTATCCCCCCAAAACATGTATATATACATAATGTTACATAACAATTAAATCCCATTCATCATCCATTAATATCACCTTTTAAATGGGTGAAACACTGGTTCCCATATGGGGGTTGTCCAAAATTATGGTACCCGAAAACTGCCCTTACGCCGCGCTTTCGCGAACCTTACGCCGCCATGGGTTTTAGGACGACGCCCATCTATCGTCCCTTTAAATCCATTAATATCAACCTATAAAAACCATCCATTAATAGCAACAGCTGCATGACATTTTTCGACATTTTTCTCATGAGTCATCCCATATTAACCATCCCATTTTATCATGATCCATATACCCTCTGGTAAACTAACATAACTATGGAAAATCACCTTTTTGTAATAGAGAAATCAACTATTTCTATGGGCCATGTTCAATAGCAAACTGTTAGTCATTACCAGAGGGTATATATATATGCCATATATCACCTTTAAATGGATGATTTTCACGGCTTATTTCTCAGGGACTTTCAGCCGAACGGAAGCTCGGTGATCCCGTCCTTCATGGCTTGCTCCTGCAGTCGCTCGGCCTGTCTACTGGCAGCTTCTTTCAACTTCGTGGAGTTCTCCTGGGCGTTACCATCTGGTTATTTGTGCCATAGCCATGGAAAATCACCTTATAAATGGAGGTTTTAATGGGAAAATCATCTATAAATGGGCCATTTTCCATGGCTATGTTAAATAACCAGAGGGTACGTGAAGGCGCAGCACCAAAAAAAACAGCAACAAATGGCGGTTGTTTTTAAACATGATTGAAGCATATGTGGTGGTTTTCATGTTTATGAATTTTATGACTCATGATTACTAGCCATAGTGAAATAACATATAGTGGTAACCATCTAAATTAGCAGGTGATGTTTATGACTACTAATGATTACTGGCCATGATTAACCAGTAAAAGCATCATCTGATAGGGATTTACTCTTGGGTATAGCACTATGTGGGATGAGTTGTTCATTGTGACCTCCAGTCATGAATGGGATGGTCTATTTTTGGCACTACATGATCAACCATAAAGATTATATGAAAATCACCTGATTGATGATTGATGATTACTATACCCATTAGCAATATTTATTTACCAGTACATACCAGTACTATTGCTGATTGATGATTACTCGCAAGTATTTGGCTAATAACCCTGGTTTGTGAATCCTCTAAGTGAATGATACCATTTATAAGTGGGGTGTTTCCCAGTTCCTAATACTATAAATTATTAGCCACTATAATATGTATATATATATAATTATCTATATATATATATAGATATCATCCCATTAATGATGATAACCACCCAATATTAACATTGATTAACAAATGGGTAGTCATCAATCATCAAAATAACCATCAATGGATCAACAAGTATACCCATCCAAGTACCACTACTCCCTATATCATGATCAACATAGTATTTAGATAGTATTAACATGTACAAACATAGTATTACCCTCTGGTTATTTGTGCCATAGCCATGGAAAATCCACCCATTTTTAAGTTCGGTAAACCATTTATTTCTATGGGCCATCGAAAAACCATGGCAAAATGTTAAATTACCAGAGGGTAACCCAGTAAAATCCCATTAAATCATCATTTTCAATGGCTAAATCCACTATAAATCCACTATAAATGGGTATGTTAAATTACCAGATGGTAACACAGTATACCCATCATTACCCATCCAAGATGATCCTCAAAACGTTTCCGCCTCTCAAAACGTCAACGTCCACATCCGCCAGTTCCGCGCCTCGGCACGACTCAGTTGATGCTCAAGGTCTCGAACGCGCGAGCGCCTCGGTTTCATGGCAGCAGGCCCTGGAGGTAGCAAAATCATGTAAACTGATATTTGAATCAGCAAAAATGCTGGTTAAACCATGTTAAGCCATGTTAAACCATGTTGAAACAGCCAACACTTGGGTTTATCACCAGAATTCGTGGTTCAAAATGTGTGTTTGAACCCCCAGAAGCTGGAATTAGAGCCACTATCCCATTGTTGTATGGTGTTGTATGAACCAGAAGAAGATTCAAACCAAAATGGGAAGATACAGATGGGTAGTGGACGGAGATCCCAGCGGTACCGTTTTGGGTACCGCTGGAGAAGGCGGTGATTTCAATGGATGTTATCGTAGATGGGCCATGAAAATCCTTGGGAAACTCGAAACTTCAGGATATGCACGATATTCACTGGTTGGTGGTTGAGCCCTACCCCTCTTAAAAATTAGTTCGTCAGTTGGGATGATGAAATTCCCAATATATGGAAAGTCATAAAATTCATGTTCCAAACCACCACTTTGTCCACTTTGACTTGCGCACTGCCTTAGTCTCGAAAGCAGTGCATTGACTGTGGCTGATACGGGACAGTGTCACACCGGAACAAGCAGGTGATCCAAAACCCTAGTTGACCGTCTAACGGGAACAGCACCTAATTTGAGAAGCCACCAGTCAGCGTTCTCCAACCGTTCATTCGAAAATGGGTTCGCCATACAGCTGGCATGCATACATATCATGTGGCTCTGTGGCCTACAGTACTGAGACATCACGTCGAATTTGGCATGGCG
>Ga0126342_10004313_pt1 | contig 24190 bp, 20 predicted proteins | sample Cyp1metagenome_FD_92528 | JGI IMG/M metagenome (GOLD analysis project Ga0126342, IMG submission 92528) | Coral microbial communities from Lord Howe Island, Old Settlement Bay, Australia - Cyphastrea 1 metagenome | ecosystem: Host-associated > Invertebrates > Cnidaria > Coral ...
TCCAACCACCTTTCGGTCAATCAGTGGATTCGCTCTGCCATCCGTGATTCACAACAACCAACGTCTCCTATAGGTTTCCTATTCTGAAACTTCCGCCGCCGCCTTGTGCGGTACTACTGGTAGGGAATGGATGGGAATGGGGGTTTCTGGGATGATTATTGATAGTTTGCCAGTGGATCATTCCCAAAAATTCCCTAGGTTTAGCACAAATAAGTTTCTGATGGTAAACATACCACCCATAAAAATGGTGATGACTGGGGGATGATAAACATGACTTTTTGTTTTCAAGCCACATTCGAAAAGCCATGAGAAATATGGTGATTTCACCATGGTATTTCACCATGACAACTGGGGATTCAACTGATGGGCTAACCCAGGCAACTTCGGGGATCTCCATCAGTGGGGAGATAATTCATGTGGGATTCACCATTGTTTTTTGGTTATTATATATATTATATATTATATATATTATATATATATATATTATATTATATATATTATATATATTATATATATTATATATATTATATATATTATATATATTATATATATTATATTATATATATATATTATATTATATTATATTATATTATATATATATATATTCACTTGGAGATATCCACTTGGATGTGCATCTCGCTTAGTAAGTTGTTGAATGTGGTTGATCACCCACAAACCTGGGGTACTTTGCTCAATCTTTTGCCACTGATGGGGATATACGCGCAGCATTTTTTTTTGACCGGCCGCGAACAACGGCTAAATACAGTTTTTTTTTTTGTCTTCCCATATTGGGATGATACTTTGGGCTTTCAACAAATCATAGAGAGTATAGTTGAGTACAGTTTTTTCCCCTGAAGTGTTCCAGAACTGATCAGGATTTGAGGATTGCAGCGGATGGAATTTTACGTATTGTACTAACTAAAGGTTGAATTAGTTCTATGAATCCGGTTATCCCATTTTTTGGGGATATGTAGTGACAAGCTAAACATGTCACGGCGTGAAAGGCATGTTTCATGTAGATTGTTCCTGAAATCAACCAAGTGACGGTATATTCTCTGGGAATTTCAGGACCCTAAAATGGAGGTACTGTACCATATAAGGCCATATTTTGTGGATGTTCCCTGAAATTTAGCCCTTACATACGCCTTATACTGTGCACAAGTACCTCCAGTTCCTGAAACGGCCATTGATATATTCATCCCAACTCATTTTCCATCTTTTTCGGGTTGAAAACCAGCCTGCGGGCAGGACGTAGCTGAGCTGTCCCTGGTTTGCTCTGCCCATGAGGATTTCTTTCCCCCCGTTTTTTTTTTTTCGGCGGGCAGTCAGAGGATGCTGGGATTACTGAGATTCGATGATCGAGGTTGGTAATCCCACCGGATTGAACCTGATTGAACCTGATCCATGGATATCATTGCCTTGGGGAAACAGCACAAGTTGAAACGTGTGGATAGCACCAGTTGGTCCCACCATGGAATCATTGGTTGTTGGAGATTCCCCTAATCCGAAGGGTGATCTTTTGGGCCGCCAACACCCCAAGGGTGAACCCAAACATTGGGTCACCTTTGAAGGAGCTCCCATTGTATCTCCAAATGGTTGGTTTTTCATAGGTGATACCTGGAAAAAACCTCCATTTTTCTTGGTTCAATCACTATACCCTCTGGTTATGACTAACGGTGTGCTATGGAAAATCACCATTCTTAATAGGTAAATCATCATTTTCATCATCTATAAACGGGCCATTTTCCAGAGCTACCCTGGGGGCTATGTGAAACAACTAGAAGGTATAACACTCCGGTTGGGTCATTTGGCTGCCCGAAAATGGGCGTCGGCCGCGACTTGCCACGTGGCTCCAGTAACTGGGAAAATTTAAAAAAGACGCCGGGTCTGTACCTCTTCCCGCTGGAGCTGTGCCTTGCGCCAACAGGGTGGGTCAAAAAAGATACGGACCCAATTTTTGATGGGGAGACGACATGATGGGACCTAAGTTGATGGCCGAAAAAAATGAGGGGAAAATGATGTTCGAATCCTTGACCAGGACGGTTTTGGTTGACCAGGATTCTCAGATGCATCCATGTGTTTATATGAATTGGACCAGATGCATGGTTCGAAGGCTTCACGAAGAAAGTTCCAGACCCATTCGATGCCAGTTGTGGCTCAATGTGCCAGTCGTACGAGTTGGTCCAACCAGGATGGGGGATACCAGCTGATGATTGAGAGTATATAGTAATGTTGTCACCCCCAAAAAGATAGAAAAGTAACTTGAGAACATTGAAATAGGAACTTACTTTTCTATCTTTTTTTGGGTTGCTATATATATATATATTCATGATTGCATCGTTTTGAGTTTGGGTCACCGATGAGGATTCTAGTTTCAATCCATGGGCAAAAAATACAATAGACACCTTAGTCATATCCTTAGTCTTTACCATGAAATGTAGACATTTCCAAAAACGTTGTAAAACTGGGCCCCTATTTCCAACCTTTCTGGAAATGTGGGGGGGTTAGGCCTGTAGATGTTTTCTCCAATTCTGGGAAAAGTTCCCCCCCTCAAGAATCATCAAAGGACCTCGAATGCCCCAGGTTGCCGCAATGTCTTCGTTGCTTCACTACTACCGCGTAGCATCTGGGTCAGTTGGGGTGAAAACCTCCAGCAAAATGAGGATTTTACAATGAAACCTGGGGATTGGAATTGAGGGATACCCAATTTTTATGTCATTTTTATGTCAATTTTCCTGGGAAAAATCCGGATTTTCTCGCGATTTGGGGTATCGGTGCACAGTTCTACACATGATTTTTTGCATCCCAGCCTGGGATCGCTCCTAAGTCAGCCATAAAAAGCATCCCAGTTTTGGGGTCGAGTCGCCGATCTCCAAAAAGTTTTTCTTTTCCGCGTGGCCCGTGTTTCTCGGTGAAAGCCCCTTTCAAGAAATGCACAACATGTGCAAAAAACAGTGTCATCACATTGTTGGTTACCAGTGCTATCGGCCGCTTCATGATTGTTGGCAACAACACAAAAAAAGCTCTTGACGCAATGTCGAAATTGGATCCATCACAGTGTCTGTTGGATTGTTGATTGATTCATAAAAAAACAACATTGCTGGATAAAATGAAGAAATAAAACTATTGCTTAAACATCATCACCAATTTTTTTTTGTTTTCATATTGGTTACCCTCTGGTAAACTAACATAACTATGGACAATCACCATGTTTCATGGGAAAATCAACTATAAATGGCCATTTTCAATAGCTATGGTAGTTTACCAGGGGGTAAATCACCCTTCTCACCAGTGTTGCTCCCCAATTTCCATCACCAAGGCCGACCTCCACGTGAATCCTGCGCTCCAAAAGAAGGCTGGATAAACAGAATCAGTGGAACCATGGGGATGCCCAATTTATTATACAAGCCTATGTGTATACATATTATGTATATATATATATGGCATATATATATACATATGTATGATTATATATATATATATATATCTATGTAGATCTTATAGGCATTTTTTTGTTTTTTGAATAAAGAGATACACCAACAAATAAACACACGTAAATGACATAGATGAATGCACATATACATGAGCTCACATATGTATATATATATATGTACATACCATCAAATCCCACCAGGATGGCAATCGCAACTTGCTTTAATGGGTTATGAACAGGGAGAAATTTGAACATGAAGTATCAACAACTAATATCGAATAAAGCTGACTGGTGCACGTTTGGTTTAACCAGCAACTTTTTGGAGCGATATCCTACCAACAAATTGGGAGTTCAAACCCGACTACAATGGTGAGATAACTCATAACCAATTGGTGAAGCCCTGTGTGTTGACGAATAAATATGGATAGACGAATTTTCCCCCAAGAACGGATTTTTGGTCATAGTAATTAGTAAACAATAGTAAATCGTAAAGCAGTGGGAATCGGTTCACAATTTGTCATTGGTCAAGTCTCGGCTGATACCATGAAAAAAGAACACTTGGAGGATAAGGGCCTTAGGAATTGAAGAGTAAGTGATATAAGTTTAGTATTATATGAGCTGGTTCGTATAGTAAATAAACTTAGTAATTTGGTTGGTATACAAGTCATGTCAGTCAAGCAATAGGAAATCACTCTCAAAATTACCATGAATGGGCGGTATAAACCATTAAAATATGGCTGGTTCATTATTGCTTTACTAATATTAGCCAGTTTGATTGATTTGTAACGGGATAGTCCCATCAGCTGCCGATTTTCTATGATCCTCAGGCCAATGATGTCGGCTTCAAGATGGTTAGCAGTGAGATTTGCTACAACATCCAGGCACCGTTCCGGCGATGTGAAAGCTGTTTTGGATGTATTGTTTCCGTGTTGACTGGGTGGCAGGGGTTAGATACCCCTTCATGTTTATCCAAACATACAGATTTGAAGGTGGTACCCTCTGGTAAACTACCATAGCTATTGAAAATGACCATTTATAGTTGATTTACCCATTAAAAATGGTGATTTTCCATGGTATATCCCAACAAAAACATGACGATTTCGACCTCAAAGGTCCTCCAAAGATGAGCAGCTCAAATTTCTCCGTAGGCCACGGCTGCGCTGGATGCGGAGGAGACCAAGAAGCTTGAGCGGCTCATCATGGGATACGGGGCCAGGATGTGGTAAACATACCAAAAACATGGAAAATCACCATTGTTAATGGGTAAATCCACTATTTCGACTGGGCCATTTTCAATAGCAAACTGTTAGTTTACCAGAGGGTATCCCCCTTAGAATATGACCATTTTAGAATGTGTGAATTATAGATGTCCTTTTCCCATAGATGGTATACCAAACCGGCCCCTCTATTTTTACCAAAAGGACATGATTGATGTGAATGTGATGATCAAACCACAGATTTTGTTTGGGAACCCGGTTTTCCAGACACCGAAGTTGGCCCCAAAGATGCCTCTGATCAAACCTGGAATGCAACACTTGGTTGCAGTGGTGTGGTGACCCTCAGGAGCATCATCATCATCATCATCATCATCATCATCAGCATCATCATCATCATCATCACCATCATCATCATCATCATGACTGGTATGATGATGATGATGATGATGATGTTGATGATGATGATGATGCTGATGCTGATGCTGATGATGATGACGATGATGATGATGATGATGCTGATGATGATGATGATGACGATGACGATTTTGAAATCTCGCCACCATGATTGGTCAAATATCTTTTAACATCAGTTTTTGAGGCCGGCAGCACCGGGATAACCACCGAGGTATCTGCTTCGGGAGACCTTCGAACCTGAGAAGTTCGGCTCGAAAAGCTTCCTCAGCGGGAAAGTGGTGGAGGCCGATTTGTGCCAGTGGCAACGTAACGTTACCTTGTTTGCTATTGATATTTGGACCATTGAAGTAGTTGACTTAGCTGTTGAGAATGGTGATTTCCCATAGCTATTTCAGTTTAGCAGAGGGTAGATGGTGCTTATTGTATGCTAGATGAACATGGCTGAAAAAATGAATAGAGCACATGTCATGGGACATTAGACTTAAGCAACTAACTGTTTATTTTCGTAGGATTCAAGGTGAGCGATTGCATAGGAAATTGCCTCTGGAGTATGGGTTGATACGGGGATGAACTCACCGACATCTGAGGGAGTTTGGCCATCAGTATTTGTTACTGTGAGCCACCGACAAGTGCAAGAATATGATATTTCCCTAGAAACGATAAAATTATATAGTAACCTCTATGTATATATCTATAATATATATATCTATAATATATATATATATATATATATCATATCTATAGTATATATATATGTATATCATATCAATAATAATAATAATCATACTATATATATATCATATCTATAGTATATATATATCTACAATATATATATATATATATGTATATATATATATCATATCTATAATATATATATATATATCATGTCTATAATATATATATATAATGTATATATATCATATCTACAATATATATATATATATATCATATATATATATATATATATTATATATATATATCATATCTATATTATATATATGTATATATATATATATCATATCTATAATACATTTATATATATATATATATATATATATCATATCTATATAATATATATATATATCATATCATATCTATATAATATATAATTATATAATTATATATATTATATTTACATATATACAAAACATATACTGTAATCCAGATCATTAGCTCTGGGCACCTTGCAATGTTTTTCGAAGGTGGCGCCACGACAACAGTTCACCAGTGCGTGGTCCACCAACGCCGCCCCTGGGCATCGTTTTTTCAAGGGGCGCGAGGGCCACTGGGGGGTGGTGGTTTACACCACCTAAATTTCACATGGAACCTAACTATCATATGGAAAATTGCTCATACATCATAGTCTGGTCAGAAACCCAACTTATAGAGGTGAAAAAACATACTTATACCGCTATAGCCATCTCTTAAGAGAAACATATGGAGGTTTCCTGAAATGGTACCCCTAGTCATCATGGGTATACACTAAGTCATGGTCATCCATGACGACTGGATGATATAATCGGGAATAGCATCATGACGTCTCGGAAAACCCAAAGAAATGGATTTTCTCATTTTCAATGGATTTTCAATCTGGGTCTAGCAGAATCATCAAATAGAGCCCATGCTTTTCAGGTTCCATGTTAAGTCTATGGTCCAGTTGAGGTTTAACTCTCAAAATGCTGGTTGAACCAAGAAAAGACGATGGTTTTTCGGCCTCAGATTGGGTGTTTCTCATAGGATCACTCAGAATGGAGAAATCCGTGGGGATTTCAAGGACACCACAGCTGGGAGCAGTCAAGTCAATCTACCAAACAGATCAAAGATATCTGAATCCATCAACATTTCAGACACACATTTGCTTTCCGTATCTTTTTTCCAAGAAAGAAAGCTATTCAGAATGGTAGGCCAGTAGGCCGCATGTCGACCTTTTCCCAAATGACCTAAATGGAAACCACTCCGCTTGGGCCTCCCTCAGCAGATTTCAGTTCTCATGGTGCTCTGGAAATCGTGGATCAACCCCCAATTTTATGGTGAAACAATCTATAGAACATGTTGATTTACCAGTGGCTTCATTTGCCATGTTAATATGGTGTTGATTCACCAGTGGCTTCATTTTCAGGTACCATCAGGGGGTTTCCCAAAATTGGGGTACCCTAAATCATCTATTTTAAGAGGATTGTCCATTATAAAGCATCCATTTTGGGGTAGCATCACTTTAGGAAATCCTCATATAGCCATCATATGGCACTGCCTTCCCTGCGATCAAAATTAGGTGTCCATTTGCCACTCCATCTCCCTGGAAAAGATCGTGCGCATTGATGCTTGGCGAAAATTTGTCGGCGTACCGTGAACGACCCATGGCCAAAATTTGGTTGATGATTAGTTCGGGGGATGATAGGAATCCAATATTGGGGATGATCATAATCCCCTAATATTAATATTGGATTACCAATAGTGATTAATCATAATCAATCAACCAAGATTATTATCATAATCCGGTATTAGGGGAATCCCGTTCTTAACCAACCAATTTGGCAATGTGGCAATGGGGCACTGTGCAACGTTGTAACGATGAGGCTGCAGCTGACAGCTCTTGGAACTAAGACCTGAGCTGGGCCAGAGATCGAAAGAACCATGTTGTGTCTTGCACTATTTGGTATATACATATGTTATGTTCATATTGCTTTCTACGTTACTTGGTCTGGACTTCCAAAAGGGAGCAGCCAAGCTCAGCCAGCATGCAGAAATAAAAGTGATACCATCTGGCTATGACTAACAGTTCGCCATGGAAAGATCCACCCATTTTTATAGCTAGGCAAACCATCTATTTCTATGGGCCATTTCCCATGGCTATGTTAACCAGAGGCTACATGTGAAACACCTGCCAAGCTCAGGAGAAGTCGAGACGCTACCAGGTCACTTCTCCGGTCCGGTTTACTGACCACCGGAAAAAAGCGGAACCTTAAAAGATGAGGGACATAGCCATGGGATAGATGGCCGTAATCGAAGTAGATGGTTTACCTAGCTATAAAAATGGGTGGATCTTTCCAGTTCGCTAACTGGCAATGTCAATGGACAGGATATTGATCTGCAAATGTTGAAGCGTGACTGATTTTTTCAGTACTTCGTATGCTCAATGATACTATTCATGCACCAAAAAATGGATGAAATGGATGGTTTCGCGCAAGAAACATATAGAAAGGACCAATGATTTAAGTGAGTTGCCCGATTCTTCAAAAATATCGCCGAAATCTATCGCCATTGTTAATTGCATGCCTTATTTTTGCTGGTTAAAATGTTTTTCATGTTCACAATCGCACCCCAGTTCAATCCCCTCCCCTGGTCAGATCTGGTTGATCATCCGCCATTCCTCGTATCGCCACCATAAAAAACTGGCCGTTCTTGGAGAACCAGCATCACTCCCATACCAAAAAATGATCCATGTATTACGGCTATGTATCGCCATGAATCCTATGGTTGTTCATTATGCATTTTCTGGTTGTTAAATCTGTTAAATACCATAATGATGAAGGCCAAATTGTGGTTGTTAATCCCAACACACGATAATACCTCAACTATCCCGATTTTCCAGATATCAACGTTGCTAGTTTCACACATTGACTGAGTATATATATATATATTCATAATAATCATATATATATAGTATAGTATACACAGTTTGTTTTTCAACTTAAACCTCTATTGCACGTTTTTTTTTGGACTTTTTCGTTGCAAAAACTCCCGGTTGATCTGAGTTATCGCAGGTGGAGACCAGCACAGATTCCTTGAAATCCTTTGCCAAGTTGGTCCACGACCGCATGACGGTCGCTTGGTGCCCGACGTGCCCGACGGCGCTGGGGATTCCATGGGGATGATTAGCCATGCTTTCCCATGTCAAACATGGCTGGGAAATTTCCGTGATAAATACCCTCTGGTAATTTAACAGTTTGCTATTGGAAATGGCCATTTATAGTGGATTTTCCCATTAACAATGGTGATTTTCAATAGCTATTTTGACATAACCAGAGGGTAGACATTTCAAGGGGCAAAAAAAATCTAAATGGCGGGTATCCATTGCCATGTTTGAGGCTAAAGCAACAAAACAGACTTGGTGGTGATTTGATGCAATTTTGCTAGACATGTGATCTTTTCAGGACCTAAACGGGGGATATTCACCGGCAAAAATGACAATGAGAAGCGGAAATGATGGTGAATTGCCTGTTAAAATCACGAGTTTTGCCATCTGCTTTATAGGCGGATCATCCATGCTAGAAGTTTGGGAGCTTCTGGTGCACTCACTGCAAGAGATCCCATTGAAATTGCATCGTAAACCCACCATTTCAGGGCAAAGCCATACCTAATAAACCCCAATCACCGGTCATTTTCGAATTTCCTGCGCAAAGTGAGGTTGGGAGATGGGGATGGGGAAACCTCGGCAAGACTTCACCAGAAGATCCCGCCGATCAAAACTCCCCACGGCAAGTAGTTAGAATATGACCAAAATTGCTCTGGCGATGTTTTCCCCCCAAAAAAAACCTGGAAGTTGAAAATGGGTCCCAAAGATGATTTGAGCACTGAATATGGTGGGGTGCAACGGTGTAATCGTTTTTTTTTGGAGATATCTGCCACCCTACGGCTGATAACCGCCCGGCTGATAACCGCCCGACAAGCCAACCATAAGATCTTTGATCATTTTCCTAGACTCCCATTCTTGCGGGCATCCATCAGTTGTGTAATCAATTTTGCTGAGGAGTGCGAGTACCCCAGTGGCATTAGTACTTTTGAGGCCTGGCCCTGCTCGATGGCGTCACCTCCCCAAACGTGTGAACGTTGCAGGTTAGTGAACTATGAATAATCTATCCAGCTATGATTGTTTCTTCTATCGTCATCTTTTGGATCTGATCGGGAATGCATATGTGAATCTCGCACTTTTGTTATCTTTTGTTGTAGAGTTCTCAACCTGTTAGTTGTAGCTTCAATTTTTGCATACTTATGCTGCTCACATCCCCCTTCTTTCTTAAGATGCAAGAATTCTTCTTGGTGGATTTTTATTTTTACCCATGTTTTTTCATTCTTTTGGGTTACTCGAGTGTTCTTTGCGCATTTAACAATGACCCATATTCTACGCCGCCATCCCACTCTTGTTGCTCTGTCTGTGGTTCAATGCTCAGTTTTTGAGATGATCAACAATCCTCATCTGGTTAGTGGTTTCAAACATGAATGAATTATTTTCCATTTCATATATGGGATGTCATCCTTCCCATTGACTTTCACTCATATTTTTCAAGATGGTTATTGCACCACCAACCAGATTCATGTGTTTATTTATGGGTAAGGATTGTTGAGTAAGTCAATCCAACGACTATCGTCAAGATGGTTAAAATCACCAACCAGTCATGTTCCTTGCTTGCTAATCCCTTCCCCCTCGGTTCACGAAACCCCGGTGACATGTACCGGACTTCATGAAGGCCCAGTGTCATGGGGGGGCTATTTCAAGCTCGGATGATGGGATTGGAAACAATGAAGCATCCATTTATTTAGTGAGTTCATATATGATTATATATATATACATGATATTTATACGTATATAGATATATATTATACACATTATATATATAGACATATCTTATATATATATAGGATTAGAATGACATTTCTGGAGTATATCTTCTGCTTTCTTTTTTCCGCTGGATATTTCCTTACCATCCAGGAGCACCAGGAACCCGAGGGCTGGACACGAGTGCCGGTCATGGCGCAGGGAGCCAAAGCTTTGGAGGTCCGGAAGCATCCCTTGGGGACCTCAATTTTCATGGGGATTTAATGAGGATTTCATGGTGTTCTAATGGATTTACCCTCTGGTTATGTCAAAATAGCTATTGAAAATGGCCATTTATAGTGGATTTTCCCATGAAACATGGTGATTTTCCATAGTTATGGTAGTTTACCAGAGGGTAATGTGGGTAAAACATGGTAAAACCATCAACAATGGGGATTTCATGGCGTTTTAGTGGGAACATATCACCAATTTTAATGGGATAATATCCGAAATGGTGATAAAATGTGGGTAAAACAATCATCAACCATCCCCAAATCACCATAAATAGGTGGTATGAACCATTCACAAATGGGTGGTTTATGGCATTGTTTTACCCACATTATTCCACTAAAAAATTAGGGATTGGATTGTAGTGGGATTGTAGTGGGATTGTAGTGGGATTGTAGTGGATAATGGTGATTTAACCAAGAACAATTGGAAGTTAAGCAGCCAACATGATTTATTCCCATCCCCCTAATATTTCACACCCCCGAAATGGTCCCAATCATGTGCGAATTCCCTACATGGTTTCGTTTGTTTTTTTGTTATTTTTAGGGTTTCAGGAGTATTCCGAAAAAAGAAATATGGTGATTTGATATCTATCATCATATAGGGTGATATCAAATATTCATGAATATTCATATATATATATATATCACCATAAAAACATATATATATATATATATATATTACCCACTGAAAAAGTTATATATCTATAAATATCTTCTTTATCAATCATACGATTTTTCGGTGGGTGGGTCTTGTGGTTTTTCACACCCTTTTGGGATCCCCATTTGGGACGATCCCAGCCATCCCCGCAGGAGCTCTCCAAGCAGAAGGGCTTGGGCTATGATGAGCAGGTGCCTGTCGTACCGGCCTGGTAAATCCTACGTAAACCATGGGAAAACCATGGGAAAATGGTGATTTATATGGAACATGGCCATAGAAATAGGGGATTTTCCCATTAAACATTAGGGTAATTTCTAAGAGTTTGGCGACATAGAAAATGGCCCAGTCGAAATAGTTCTGTTTACCATTAATAGCATGGTGGATCTTTCCATAGTTATGTAAACGTTTACCTGAGGGTAACACTGGGCTGGGTATATCTGCGCAAGTTGCCTCTTGTGAGTCAGTACTACGGGCTGGTTTTTAGCGGTGTGCTACTGTGCATGTCTGTCTGGTTGGTGGTTTCAAACATTTTTTATTTAGCTCTGGGCCCAACCCCCTGCCAGCTGGGAGAGCTGCGCAAGCCGAGTGTTGGGTGGGATTCGACCACGCTGTTTGTGGTGTGCCATGGTTTGGGGTGATCCCGGGTTAGCCAAATCCTGGGTCTTTCCTGTCGACGCTTCCATCGGCGTTCGACAGGACATCGTGGCTGACGTTGTGTCTTTCAGTGGAGAAGGTGCTCTAGTCGCTCTGGTGCCTTGTGGAACAAAGGCCAAGGTCTTCGGTGTGACGGTGCCTCATGACTGTTGCTGCATCACTGTCTTAGAAGCCAAGCTGCTGGACAAAGTGCCCTTCTTGGTCTTCGAAGCTCAGGACCCGTCTGATGTTCTCTATCATAAGAGAGGCAACAGGGATGACTTGTACAACATTGTGGAGTTGTGCTGTGGCATTGGGATTGGTGCAATGGGTTTCAGTGAAGCAGGCATGAAGGTGGTGGCAGCATGTGATTGGTCGCAGCCCTTTACAGTTGCACATGCCGAAATTCACCCGCAGGTCCCAGTGGTTCATGGAGACATCAGTGACAGAGCTGTGATCAAACAACTGCACAGCCTACATGGACGCCCTGCAGTTTTGATGAGTGGTTTTTCATGTCAGCCGTTCAGCAAAGGTGGACAGCAACGTGGGGCATTGGATCAAAGGTCCAACACCCTGGAGCAGAGCCTGACTGTGGGCCATCTTTTGCGTAGCCTTGTAGTGGTGCTGGAGTGTGTACAGGACGCCGGAACGAATGCCATGGTCCGAAACCACCTCGATAGGTTCTGCCGAGAGCTTGGGTTTCACCTTTCGGAAGTGATTTTGAAGCTGGAGGATGTCTGGGTTTCCAGGCGGTGCCGCTGGTGGGCAATCCTCTCAGCCAATTTCATAGGCCAAGTTCCGCTTAGGGCATTCGAGCATTCGACGCATCCGTCCATTCCCCGCCACGTCCTGTCCAGTCCTGTCGTCTTGTCCCTTGATGCCATCCGTCAGCTGGAATTGACAGGTTCTGAGCTGGAGCAATTCTTGACCTATGAGCCGAATTTGTCAAAGCTGCTGCTCCGATTGGATGTCAAAGGTCCGACAGCGTTGCACTCCTGGGGATCGCAGGTCATTGGGTGTGAATGTCTCTGCAGGTCGGCTGAGTTTTCATCTCAGACGTTGTCGTCCAGGGGCTTGTTTGGAATTTTGTTGCCCATTCATGATGCTGACGTTGAGTCTGATCGCCTGCGTGTCCGCCACCCACACCCCATTGAAGTTGGACTTTTGAATGGGGTGCCTGCTCATGACTGGCCTTCCAACTTGAGGTTGATTCTGGCAGGCCTTGGCCAGATGTGTAGCCCGCTGCATACTGTTTGGATTGGCTCACATTTGCAGTTGCATTTTGACCAAGTCTTCAACGGCTCCAGCCAAGTTGACCCCCAATATCAGTTGGACTGCTTGCGTGCTTTGGTCTTGGAACATGCTGCTGTGGTGGACTGTGAGCCCGTTTTGCCTGCCGAGCTGCCTGAACCGCCTGTTGAACTCTCCATGGACTTGCCTGTGGATGACCTTGCTCGTGCACCTTGGTCTCGCTTCCGCCATGAAGGTGGCGCTGATTCTGCCACCCTTGTTTTGGCTGATGAACAGGTTCCCTTTTGCTTCCGTCTGTCGGACTTGGAAGAAGGTACTGTGGCTGCTGTGATCGTTGCTTTCTGCGAACTTACGGGGCACTCTGATGAGCGTGTTCGTGTCTTGGACTGTCAGTCTGGCCTGACGCTTGCATATGGGCACCCTGCGGCCGGCTTGTGTCTCTGGGTCACACAGTATCCCTTGGAAGTCGTCCAACCGGAGGAGGAATGCATGGACCCCGAACTTCCTGCCACGGAGCTCGATGAGCCACTTGGGTCTCCTTTGGCTGTGAACGATGCCCCTGCCTCTTCCAGTGGATTTCCTGCGTCTGCCAGTCGTTCAGCATCTTCCCGCCCTGAACCTTTGACTTCTTTGGACAGTTCTCGACTCGTGACTGTACCTCCACCGGCCGTTGCTGATGTCACAACTGTTGATGCCCTGCGTAGACAAACAATGGATGTGGATTCTCGCAAACAGATCCTGGCCAACCAGGGCGCTGTCTGGGCCGACGATGAGCTCATTTGGCATGTTACCCAGATGGTCCAAGCTGCGCGCAAACCCTCTTGGGCCCTGCTCGATCCCATCCTTGCTGCCGAAGCCTTGCGACGACCATGCAGTGGACTCCTGTCTGACTGGTTGAAGAGTCAGCCAGTTAAGCCAACTGCGATTCTTGGCCTTGTCATGTTTGCTGGGCACTGGACTCCGTTTATGTGGACTTGGACTCCAAACTGTATGATCGCTGCCAGCTGGGACGTCCCAGGATCTCCACCTCCTGAGTTCTCCAACCTGCACTCTGCTCTTGCTCTTGCTGTGGGCTCTCGCACCTACACAGCCCACATCGTTCATCGCAAGTTTGCTGTGGACTCCTATTGTGGCATCTGTGCATTGCGCTTCTTGGACAACATGATCCGAGGCAAGATGTTGCCGACTGACATTGGCGAGTGCCAATACCTTCACTCTGTGGGCAGGTCCATCTTTGCTGCGTATCTGGATACTGTGTCTGAGGTTCCCCGGGTTTGGATGTTTGGTGCTGGACTTGACGCAAAGGCAACGGAGCGACTTCATGCGTTGCTGCTTGAACATGGTGTTGAGCCCACTCAGGTCAAGAACAGGTCGACGTTGCTCCTACAGGCTATTGGAATTGCGCCTGCCCAAAAAGCCCTGACGGGAGGTCAACCTTGGCGATCCCTCAAGCAGGCAGCAAATGGATGCAAACCTGCATTCCAGCTGGTCTTGCCTGAAGAACTTGAACTTGCTGTCCAGAAGAAAGCTGAGCAAGGTGGTCTGCGCGGCAAGCGCAAGAAAGCTGCTGGGCCTCCCAAACCACAGCCAAAACCAGCGGTCCCTACGGCCTTGGATCCTGCCAAGTTGTCCATTGAAGATGACTCCTTTGTCGCACCGGATGGTCTTGTTTTGTCCCAATTGCAGATGACTGACATTGGTCCGTTGGCTGCTGGTGTCGTTTTGGTTGCGCCTGATGAAGCTGTTGCTTACCTGAAGGCTTCCCAATTGGTGTCGCAAAGCTCTCTTGCCCTTCTGGTGCTGAACGTTGACGAGCTCCCGGTTCCGACTTCTCTCACTTGGAGTTCAGTTCGTGCTGTGTTGCGTTGCCAAGCCAATGGTGAACCCCTGATCGCCCCGGGCGTCCTTGTTCAGCTTGGAAAGCTCCCTGTTTTGCCAAAGCCGGTGGACTCTGTTCCTGCTGTCATGCATGCCACTGCCGTCTGTGTGAAGTTGGCTCTGTACCGTGATGCCATTGATGGCGATTGGCAACAGGTTGTTCAAAGCCCGGTCAAATATGCGCTGAGTCTCCTTGAACCGCTTCAGTCATGTGCCAAATCATCTCTTGAGGAACCGTGCTCATGTCCCAAGTGGCACCCTTCTCCTGATGATGTCGTTGCTGATCCTGTGATTGATGTCTGGCGCCGACAGTGGCTTTCTTCTGCTTTCCGACCTGTGGCCCCTCCACAGGCAGACATCTTCTTTGTGAATGTGCGCCTTTTGGAATCCCTGTTTGACCGTGTGTTGCACTGTTCCGGCCGAGGAGGCCTTTTCCTGGAGCCCCGAAGGTTGGACGGCAAAGACCCATTGTTGGACTTCCAAATCCTGTGGCTGGCCAAGACGCCCATCGAAGAGCTTTGCCGGCTCCAACAATGCAATCCCCAAATCCGAGGCCTTGCCAGGCTTGGATCCAGACTTGGAGTTCGATGCCGTGTCCAGGACGCGCCTGACCTTGCCAAGACTTTGAAGCCCAACTCAGTGTTCCTTGCCGCAGGAGCCAAACTGATGTATGAAGTGGGTCCGCTGCCATTTGGCATGGATAGGCTCTCTGTCAGCAAACTCTGTGGCAGTTGGCAATGGCAGGCGAGGCCATTGCACCCAGCCAGATCAGCTGAAGGACACCTCGGCAACATCTGGCTCATTCAAGCCAGTGCTCCACCGCCGCACTCTGTCATCCGTTACCAAGGCAGTGAGATCGTCATCACATCCATCCCCGACAAACCCAATGCTGCAGGTCCTGCTCCTTCCAAGGTCGTTGGCTCCAATGCCACGGTCAAAATGTGCACCAAAGATGCGGCTCAGCCTGGGGTCGACCCTTGGATTTTGAATGACCCGTGGGCTCCAGCCGGCCATGCCCAACCTCCGCGTGCTGCCCCGCCTGCTGATGCATCCTTAAAGGACTTTGAGCATCGCATCGAGAAAGCCATTTTGGCTAAGCTTCCCCCACCTGGAATGGAAGTTGACAGCACTGGTGAGCAGGAGGCCAGGTTGATTGCCCTGGAACATCAGGTCCATGCTTTGACTGCTGGTCAGCAACAGCTTGATCAGAAAGTGGATGATAGCATTGCCCGCCAAGACAACCAGTTCCAAAACCTGCACACCCAGGTCAACCAACAGATGGAATCTCATGGACACCAAATGCAAGCCCTCTTTTCGTCTCAGATGCAACAGATCGAGGCCTTGTTGTCAAAGAAGTTGAGAACTGAATGACGGTGCTGCCACGCCCCTGATCTTTTCAGGGGTGGTGGCCCCTGTTTGTTCCTGCTTGGCCTCTTGGTCCTGCTTGTGCTCTGCTGGGTTACCTTTGGTGGTGGTCCTTTCCGTCGCATGGTCGATGCCTGTGCCCTGGGGTTTGGCTCTGGCATTGTCGTTCCCTGTCCATGCTGGAGTGTTGGGCCCTTTTGTGGATGGCCGTGGACTTGGTTGTGGCTCCTTTGTCTCGGTCTTTGTGGTTTGTGTGCCTTGGCGTTCCGTCCGACCTTGCCTGCCCACGGCGTCCGTCTTCTGCCCCGTTCCGGTGCCTCACCGTCGGTGGTCAGATTGTGCGTGTGGACTTTGTTCCTGTCACTTTGGAGGGTTGGGGAAGCGCTGACCCCTGGCCCTGAGTTCACCATCGGGGTTGCCAATATCAATGGCCTCAACAACAAGGGCTTTGGATTTATGGATTCGCCTGTTGACACTTGGATTCTGTCTGAAACGCATTTGACCAAGGGTGGCATTGCGACTTTCAGGTCCAATCTTCGGCAGGCCAAGTCGCCTTACTCTGCGTTCATCCATGGTTGCCCTGTCGCTGCGAGGTCTTTGACTTCTGATATCGGACAATGGTCTGGGGTTGGCGTCCTGTCGAAGTTTCCTTCCCGGCGGTTGCCCCACTCATGGCCTGATGTTACTGTGTATGGCCCTCCTACTGGCCCAACTCACGTCAACGGGCGTGCGGTTACTGACGAGCTTCTTGGATTGGCTCTTGAACGAGCCTTGCAACTCACTGGGCCACGCTTCATAGCTGGGGATTTCAATCATGACTTGGATCGATTGAGCACTGTCACGACAATGGAGCGGCTTGGCTTTCGTGATGTGCAAGACCTTCATGCCGAACGCACAGGCCTGCACCCAGTGGCCACGTGCCGGGGGAAGACTCGCCGTGACTTCCTGTTAGTCTCCCGTGAAATGGTCCCTTTGTTCCAGTCCTGCAAGGTTGATGATGAATCTTTGTCTGATCACTCCTACCTGATTGGCACTTTCTCTGGCTCACATGACTGCTTGGAACGCTTTGTTTGGCCCATCCCTGACCCTATGGACTGGTCTGCTGCCTCATGCCGGCTCCCTGCCTCTCAGAACTTGTTTGCGCCAGGTTGCAATTTGGACTCTGACTATGAGACTTTCTGGCACGAGGTCGAATCCCGAAACAATTTTGCCAGGTTGCAACAACAAAAGCCTGTCGTCCGTGCTTCCATGGGGCGTGGGAAGCAGCGGAAACCACAGTGTCGCGACCGCCAACTCCCTCCTACGAAGACAAGCCGGCCTGGGGACCGTCAACCTGCCTTCCTTGGAACCTGCGTTCAACATGCACAATGGCTCAAACAACTCCGACGTTTGCAGTCGTACGTCAGGTTGGCCCGGTCTGGAATTTCCTCTGTTGCCCACCGTGCCCATCAGTTTGGACTTTGGACTTCAATCCTCCGTGCCCCTGGTTTTGCGCCGTCGTTTTCTGACTGGTGGTCCCAACGTTCCCTTGCTCTTGGCGAACCTGGTTGCGTCCCGATCGAGCCGCCTGATCAGTCGCTGGCCTGGATTTTGTATGCTGGACTTGAGTTGGACTTCACCCACCTTGAATCATCCCTGCGTTCTGCTCGGTCCCATGCCAATCGGCTTTCCAAAGCTTCGGATGTCCATGCTATGTATCGGACTGTGCAAAGGGATATCCCTGTCCAGGTTGACTCTCTGGTTGGCGTCGAAACTGCTGAGGTCCTCGAAGTCGATATGGAAGAGTGTGCTCTTGTCACCGACCGAGAAGTCGCATGGGACCCTGAAGTTCCCCTTGCCCACCGTGCTGGTCCTGTTTCCATCATTCATGCCGAAGGAGACAAAGTGTGGGTGGACTCCTGTGCCAATGTTGAGATTGGTGATAGTGTCTCGCAAACGTCCTTCACCACGTCACTCCCTGACTTGTTTGCTGCGTTTGAGTCTCATTGGACAGCTCTTTGGAACAAGCATTCTGACGTCCCAGCGTCACAGTGGGATGACATTGTCCAGTTTGCGGCCACCCAGTTGCGTCCTTTGCCACCGTCTAGCCCGGTGTTGTCGGTCAATTCTGTCCGTCGGTGTCTCCGACGCAAATCTTCCAAAGCAGCCACTGGTTTGGATGGTGTCGCACGTGCTGACTTGCTTGCGTTGTCCGACTCCGACCTTCAGTTGCTGATGCGTACGTTTGCCTGTGCTGGTCACACTGGGGTGTGGCCTCAACAAGTTCTCAACGGCTATGTGCGGTCATTGGCCAAAAATGATGACCCGCTGACGGTCGGTCATTACCGCCCCATAACGGTGTTTTCGCTTTGGTACCGTACTTGGAGTTCCATTTCGGCCCGACATTGGTTGGCTCAGCTCTCCCAAACTGTTGACCCCTTCTTGTGCGGCAATGTCGTGGGCTGCCGGGCAGGCATGGTTTGGCGGCATGTGCTGGAGCAGGTGGAGGCTGCCCACCGGGACCAAATTCCGGTCTGTGGATACTCAGCAGACATTGTTAAAGCCTTCAATGTGTTGCCCAGACGCCCGGTATTTGTCGCAGCGAAGCTCCTTGGGCTTGACCACCAAACGTTGGTTCCGTGGGCTGGAGCGCTCAGTGGATTTGTGCGGCACTTTGTCATCCGAGGGTCGTACTCTCCTGGGGTTGCTTCCTTGAATGGGTTCCCCGAGGGTTGTGCCATGTCATGTGTTGCTATGCTGCTTCTCACGCAGTTGTTCCACAAATGGATGCTGGCTTGCAACACCCTCTTCAAACCGGTGTCGTACGTCGACAACTGGGCTGTGTTGCTTCACAATGTTGACCACATGCGACAAGCCACTGATGCCATTGACCGTTTTGCCGCCATGCTCCGTGTGCAGCTTGATGCCAAAAAGAGCTTTGCCTGGTGTTCGCATGCTGATGGAAGAAAGTCTCTCCGTGAACAAGGCTTCCGAGTCCTGCTTGGTACCCGTGAATTGGGCGCTCATGTGGTTTACACCCGGCAGTTGGCCAACAAAACTGCCCTTGATCGCTTCAAATGTCTTGACGATTTTTGGGCTAAGCTTTCTGGGACTTGGTGCACCTTCCGCCAGAAGCTCACGTTGGTTACTCGGGTCGTGGTTGGTCGAAAGCACTTCGAAAGCCTCCGGACCCATATGATGCAATCCTTACACCTTCAAAAGCCTGGAGCTAACCCAGTTTTGCAATGTGGCCTCGAAGGCTTAACGGTTGACCCTCTTGTCTTTGCTGCCCTTGAAACCATCAGAGATGCACGTGCCCTGGGGGTGGACTTTTGCGTCGTCGAGGACCTTGATTCTGGCCCGTTTAGTGGAGATGAGCCCCAGTTCAATTCTCTCTCTGAGATCCTTTGCCAAAAGCTGCACCAGGTTGGGTTCACCCCGGAGGTTCATGGATTTGTCTCTGACTCCCTTGGCTCCTTTCGGTTGCTTGAATGTCCGTTTGGTGAACTGCTTGTCCGACTTCAGTTGGCCTGGACCACCATCATGGCTGTTCAGGTGAGGCACCGTGGTTCTTTTCGTGGGTTTGAGTCCGTCGATGTTGCTCAGACACGCCAGGCGTATCTCCGCCATGATCCATATGACCAAGGCATCCTTCGGAAGTACCTTCATGGGGCCACGCTCACCAATGCGCATGCTCAGCATTGGTCTGCCTCTCGGAGTGACCTTTGTGTCCACTGTGGCCAGCTGGACTCAACTTGGCACCGGCTTTGGGCCTGTCCTGCAACTCAGTCCTTGCGTGACGGTTTGCCTGTGGACTTCCTTGCAGGTGTTCCGTCCCTTCCTGCGGTGGTTGGACTTGGAGGCCTTGCCTTGCCGATGCTTGGTTGCGCTACTTGGACTCTGTCCCCTTTGAGGTGGATTTCCAGCCTTGTGGGCCCCTCCCGGCTGTCATTGACGTCTTTACGGATGGGTCATGCCTTTTCCCTACCAGTCCGTCACTCCGAGTTGCCTCCTGGGCTGTCGTCTTGGGGTCACCGTTTCGTCTGGACTTTGGCCCTCATGACTTTCGGGCGTTGGCGGGACAACCCTTGCCGGGCATCATCCAAACAGCGTACAGGGCGGAATTGTATGCCATCATGACTGCACTCCGCTTTGCCCTCAAACACCGGTGTGCGATCCGCATTTGGACCGACTGCCAGAGTGCCATTGCTGCGTTTGCCACTCATGTTCGCGATGGCCTTCCAGTCCGTGCCAACTCCAAGCACTGTGATTTACTCCGCTCAATCTGTCAGCTTGCTTCGGCCATTGGCCCTGGATGCGTTGAGGTCTTGAAAGTTCCTGCACATGTCTCCCAGGCCAGTTGCAGCAATGACCTTGAACGCTGGCTCGTCTGTGGCAATGAGATTGCTGATGGAATTGCCAAATCAGCCAACGTTGCCCGACCTGCTGCAACGTGGGCATTGTGGTCTGCCTATTCGGATCAGCTTGATCTTTGTACCGAACAAGCTTCGCTTGCGCGTGCCCACATCCTTGCTGTGTCGAAGTTTAGGAATGAATCAGCCTCAATGGATCGGCCTGTCGTCCCACAAGTGTCCAGGCCTTTGCGTTTGGCGCGTGCCCAGCCTGAGCCCTTCCTTACCTGGCCTGCTGAGCTGGTGCTGACTGGTCCGTCCTTCCGTCGGTTCTTTGGTCTGGACTTGTTTCGTCGTGTGTCCGCCTGGTTTTCCAACATCCGTGCATCCGGAAGTCCAATCCAATGGATTTCGTTTCACCAACTCTTCATCAGTTTCCAGAAACGGCAAGGCCCGGTGCATGTTTCCAAAATTGGTGGTGTTTGGAAGGTTGAAACTGGTGAAGTGGCCTCCCTCGCTAACCACATGCGAATGGGAGTGCGCGTGAAGTTTTTCCGGCTCATGCTCCAGCAGTTTTTGAAGGACACTTCGGTCCACTTCACGACGGCAACTGTGCGGCCGGCTTCACATTGGATCAGTTGCTTTAAGGGTTCGTTGGCCATCGACATCACTCATGATGAACACAATTTTGTTGAGGGTTTTTTGGCCGCCCAGCTGCCTGAACCTGCATCGGGTACAGGTAAGACACTTGACCGTTTGCATCTCTAGTGCTCGCCCCGTTAGCCTTCGTTGCGCGACCCAGCTTGGCTTCGGACTGCCGCGAGTAAAACATTTTTTATTTTCCATAATATATGGGATAATCCTTCCCATTGACGAATTCATATTTTTCAAGATGGTTATAAAACCACCAACCAGCTGTGCTAAAATTTCACTTGTAAAAACGCCTCATACATAGACAACTCACAGGTGACTCACATATGACGATCTCAACCCAGAGTCTTCTACTAATTATAGGGGCTTCTTATGGTTGGGAATGGGGGTCGCGTCGGGGTCCATATAAATTCCATATAAATCCCATCACTTGTAGCCTCTGAGGTACTCCAACATGGCTGGCTGGAAAATCAATCATTTGTAGATGATTTTCTCATTACAAGCTCCATTTACTTCGAGGATTTCCCATCTTTTCCTATGATTTTCCTATGATTTTCCTGATTTTGGGGGGATTTCCCAGCCACGCGTAGGATATCGCCTACTACCTGCGCGTCTTTAGAGACGAGTTGAAGCGGGATCCCACCACGGTGGAATGCTTTGACTTGGCACAGGAGCCTGGGAAAGTCGGGAATTCATGGTGATGGTGATGGTGATTGTTGAATGGTATTAACTTGACGACGCATTGACTACGCATATGTATGTGATGTGTATATATATATATGTATGGATATGAAATATGCATATGATACATGTATATATATATGTATATGTGTATGTGCATGTGTATGTGTATTTCTATGTATATGTATATGTATATGTATATGTATATGTATATAAAATGTTCTCAACTAGTCAATCTATATGTATATCATTCGATATCACGTGGATTCGTGGAGTTCTCACGTGGGATCCGCACGGTTTGCCGTTTCGATGTCAGGGTAACTCCGAGCACAGCCGGCACTGGTTCTTTGGTGGAAAGGTGGTCATTGATGGCGAGGCTGGGGGCTGTAAAAAAGCACGGTGGTGCTTCCAGCTATTGTATAAATGGCCATTGAAATAGTGGATTTACCCATTAAAAATAGTGATTTTCCATAGCTATGTTAGTTTACCAGAGGGTATTGTAGAAATTGGTGTTTATAAACTTTCTTGTCACACAAAACTATAGCTAGACACAGTTTTTCTATAACTTTTAATGTGCAACTTAGCTAAGCTAACTATGGGGGACCTCTTTTTTCATATTTTTGACATGTCAGTTAAAAGCTGCTTTTTTATGGTGAACTTGGGAGTTTCTAGTGAGAAACTTGGGTTTTTATGGTGCAGCTATAGCAGCTATGGTTTCATCATCGGCTTCCCGGGACAAATGTCTGTGTCAACAGCCAATGATGTTATGGCGTTATCTGACCAAAATTTTCTCTTTGGTACACCAGGTCTGCACTGGCCATGCTGTTTCTTTTGGTAGAACTTTAAAGAAAGTACCTAAAAATGTCACTTCACATATATGATACATACATAAATATCCATCCTATCTATGTATACCTAAAAATATATACAGATATTACATCTACAGTACATTTATCATTCGCTAGGTTTATATCCATATCCTGGTTGGTGGTTTGGAACATGGCTTTTATGACTTTCCATGTATTGGGAACAATAATCCCATTTGACTATATAATATTTTTCAGAAGGGTAGGTATACCACCAACCAGTATCATGTCAGTAACTAAGTATGATCATCAATGGGATTTTGCAGCATATTAAACCATACAATCACCATGAATATTTCGGGTAGGTTTTTCCCACCAAGCAGTTTTTTATTAACCATCATTAACCATATAATAACCATATATTAACCATTATTAACAGTATATTTTCAGAGGGATAGGTCAACCACCAACCAGATGGGTTTATCATGTCACCTGCTCCTGACGTCACCAGGACGGTAAAGCCCCAGGTACAGTAAAACCCCAAAACCCAGGTAAAACCACATTGATTACATGGATTTAATGGGGTTTAATGGGGTTTAATGGAGTTTAATGGTGACTTAGTGGGATTTAAGAGTGATTTAATAGAGATTAATGGGGATTAAGAATCTCAACAGTCACCACATTGAGTCACCACAAAAAAAACAATCCAAGATTTGCCAGGACATGCCTTTGACCCTCTTCCAGTGGGTGAAGCGACCATTGAAGGAGCGAATCAGCATCTGGGCCGATGTTTTTTTTGCTATGGCTTAAAATCCGATAAAACCGAGACAGCCAATACAATGGGCGGTACATGCATATATTATCATATTATTATCATATTATTACATATTTATTATATATTTATTATTATATATTATTATACATTGTAGAACCCCCGTTTGGCTTAAGACTGCTTTTGCCGTTTTGGTGCAGGAGGGGGGGGGGTATTGGTGCACGGCTGGTGCGCGGAAAAGGAAAATAGGGGCAAGGGTGGGTCTGGGATGGGA
>Ga0126342_10004314_pt1 | contig 24189 bp, 18 predicted proteins | sample Cyp1metagenome_FD_92528 | JGI IMG/M metagenome (GOLD analysis project Ga0126342, IMG submission 92528) | Coral microbial communities from Lord Howe Island, Old Settlement Bay, Australia - Cyphastrea 1 metagenome | ecosystem: Host-associated > Invertebrates > Cnidaria > Coral ...
AGCTGGCAGAGGTGTTGCCTTGATGGCGTGTGCCTTTGCTTGCGACCCGAGAGCCAAGTTCCACACCTCCGGTGGTCCCAGGCGCCGCCCCTGCCTTGGCAAAGGCCGGGGTCGGCGGATATTCCTATATATATATATACATATATATATACATATATATATATAACATATATATATACCATTATGTCCCATGATAGTCCTAATGCTAATTACATTCCCATGACATTCCAAAATCCCAGAGGGTACAAGGTGAGGCCCCGCAGTTCTGCGTATATATATATATATAAGAGTTGTTTTTTAATCCATGAATACTATGGCTATATCCTGCATCAACCCAAAGGTTCACGAAGTTATTTGCATCAACTTAGCTATCATAAATCAGCTCTAAATCCCCATGAAATGTTGATTTTTTTGGGTTAAATCACAATTTTCCATCATTTTCCTAGGGTTTTCCTAGGGGGATCGTGGTGAAATCACCAGGAGCCAAAGAGAAGCTCCAGCAATGGAGCGGCTGGAGCGGCTGTAGCGGCTGGAGCGGATGAGGCACGCGAGATCCGTAGGTTGGATATTGTTGGTGATGTTCAACGGTAATGGGGATTTCACCAAGAAAGATATGGAAAAAATTGGGATTTTACTCGGAAAATGTTGGAAAATCTGGAAAAATGATGGTTAGTAGGAGTTTTTGTGATAGCTAGGATGGTTTGGAACTGGATGATCTATGGTTGGTTTATGGATGTTTATGGTAGATATATCCATATCCATCATTGAGGGAGTTATGGACCAACAAAAACATAGCTGGGGGCACCAGATTGTAGATCAATTCTATGTACTCATGGGGAATTCATGGGGAGATTGTCACTACAGTGCAGTATTTTTCTGGGGCTGTGCTGTTTTTTGTGATAGTTGAATCAAGTACCAATGGAAGAATGGACACTCACATTTTTTGGGTGGTAGAATGTCCATGGCCATGGGGAACATCACTGTTTCTAGTGTGCAAAATTATCTGCACATCGGAAATTCACCTTGCTTTCTGTAGCTTGCAACCAAGTGGTTGATAGTCGGACATTTTGTTTGTTTGCCAAGGGCAATGCTGGTGAAATCGGCTTTGACAGCTTGGAGGATAGAAATTGGTGTCAGCCAAGCATCATTTTGCCAGAAAAATCGGTGGACCTTGCTGAGCACGTTTTTGGGTTTTAGGTCACACTCAGACTGGTCTTCCTTTGGTTTCTTTACTGATACAGTGCTATTTGTGGTTGATTTGGGAGTCCAAGAGTTCGGAACAAACTCAAGAATGACCCAGAAGCATGAAGCCACCATCCAACAGAACAATATGCGCATCAACTCCAAGTGTCAAACAGCCCCCATGGGCATTGCCAGGCGAAGGCCAAGTTATCAAGGTGCGCGGTCGTCCTTGGGCGACCTGCCGGACTGATGTCCGGGACAGTTGGTCGACCCAAACAACCGTTAACAGCCATAAACCGCGGGGTCGGATGATGGCTGGATGACCATAAACCATGAATCCCATTGAATCCCATCTTTCCACCATGGCACAGAAATCTGTTTAGAGGTGAACCTCGACTCTTTCCGGCTGAAAGAGTGATGAGATCCACCTCAAGGGACAAAAAACATCCTAGTGTGCACCAATAATATGCAGAATAAAGTGACACAATGTTCACCCTCCAACAATCTAATCAAACACCGGAAGACCACAAAGTTCTCTCGTCCCATGTGATTTTCCGGCCTGTTTCATCCATTTTCCTTTGGAGTTGTTGACCACGTTTTCCCAAAAATCCATGGGATGCCATGGCCTTCCCCCTGATTCCCATCACAAAGGGGTCCTCGTCCACCAGGTTTGACACCTCGATGCTCGACTTGGTGAACCAGTGCCGTCGGGTGAGGCCGAAAAAAGCCGTCGCAGTGCCGACGGGCGAATGGGGATGAACTACCAGATTTCTTTTAAGCATGAAACATATGTGGGGGTGTATTATTGATAAATGCTGGTTGGCTCGAAAAAGAGGATGTAAACAGAGAAAACTGGCCGGATCTAGCTGGTTGATTGGGCAGTATGTTGACCCATGTTCCATGTTAAGCAACCATTATTAAGGGATGGCAGAAGGTCTTGAACATTGCAAGACCAGGGTATACGGAGACCTCACGGCCGACCACAGCCCATCTTGTGGATGGGAAAGCATGACATGAACGGCGTAAAAAATATGAGGCACTAGAGAATAGATAGAAATAGATGGAATCTGATATATCATATACCCAACTACCCAACTATCTACATATGATGATATATGACTACATAGTTATACATGGTTCATCTCTTGAATTGGTGGCATTAAAACGAGTTACGCGAAGGCACTTCTCGCCACCAGGACGGCACTTCACCAGGGTGTGCAGCTTTTACGTGACCATGAATGGTTGCCTAGTGGGAAGGGCTCCAAATCATATAAATCATATGTTCTATGGTCATCAATCCATATGTTGATTGGATGGATTGGTGAACATCTGATCATCTTCATGGGGAGTTATCTTGATTGTTAAATTACTTGGATTGCTGATTATTACGTGGATACTGAATTGGATTATTAATTGGATTATGACATATCCATATTGATTAATAGTTGGAGTGTATACCAATATTGGAGGATGGTCATCAATCCATTATACCCATTGCAAGATTCCGATTGTGGCACGGATGACCATACCCCATCGATCATCTTATAATCATGGCACATCCCAAACCCCCATTGACATGTTGCCCTTAAATCCCTATGGAGATTGGATCTTCCCCATGCTAGATTCATACTCTGTTTGATTTTGGCGAAATCCCAATAGAGGTCTCCCATCGTTTGTGCTTAAATCCAAGTTGTTGTTTCTCCGTATCATTGTTGGGTGGGGTCATGTCCAATAGTTCTTTGTAAGTTGAACCCCAATCTTTCTCCGTTTTCTCTGGTTCATGTCCCAATTTGTCAGTTGAATTCACAGTGATTCTCATTTTTGGTGTTCATTTCTCCTGTTTTCGGGGGGTCACATCTCATTCTTTGTGTCCAAATGTGTTTTCCTCGTTTTCTTGGTCAAATCCTAGTCTTTAATACTCTTTATCCTCTTGTAATCAAAGATGGCTAGCTGGAACAATGGAACATGCCCCATTTAGATCCATTTAGTTCAATTTTTTGCCGCTTGAAACCTCCATCTATGCCCCATTTAGGACGTTTTTCCGCTTGAGACCTGAGGGATTTCCAGCCACTGGGCTAGGCTTCATCCGGCCACCACGGGGCTGGTGCGACCCGATCCGGGCAAACTGAAGTTGGAGTGCCCTGGCTGAGGATGGTTCAAATACGTTAAATAAATGAGTTGCTGTCATACTTGAGATTTATAATTATGTGAAGATTCATGTTTAATATCATTTATACACATTCCATGGTGTATATTATATATATATAGATATGCATACATGTATTGTGCCTGTATTTGTTTGTTTGTTCGTCCGTCCGTTTGTCTTTTTCTCTATCGATCTACCTTTCGTATGTGAATATGATTATGAACATGTGGCTGATCTTCCAACAACAAATGGGGAAATCAGAAACAACGAAAGCCTCATTTGTCACCAGGAATGGCAGTGTTAGCGGAATGAAAATGGTTCATGGTTTGAAGTCTTATTTTGTTGTTCCATGCCTACTTGGGACGGCGATTCCCATTGACTAGTTTACATGGAAAGCAATGATGCTGGAGGCTGATGTCGCACCACTGGTTGGAGGAAAAAAAAATGGTAAAGCCCATGGAAAGATTTGGAATTTGATCGTGACGTCGCGTGGCTTTCCGTGGAATGATGGCATCCCCATAGCTGGCCGTATGATTACAGCATATTACAGCTATTGTGAGGTTCGTGAATTATAAAATAAGCCAGCCGGATGGTAACCAAACCAAACCGTCATTTTTGTCCCACAGATGGCATCTTGACATCAATCCCAGACTTGGATAGCGGTGCCCTGATCAGGTATGGCTTCTTGACGGATGAACGGGCAGAAGCCATCACAGATTCACTGAAGGCACAGATGGCCAGCCAACAGCCAACTACGGAGGAATTTTTGGTCTTGTGGGTAAAACAATGATAAACCATTCCCCAAATCATCAGTTCACGAAGTGACATTCGCCTAGGGGCGTGGGGGTTCAACCGGTGGCCGTCTCGGTGCCTTTGGGCCCGTTTCGTGCCGCTGTTTTTTGGCCGGTGCATTCCTGCCTTTTTGCCGTGGTGGATATGTGTGGATGCTTTTGTGACCTTCCCACTATCCAGTTTCTTTTTCCAGCGCCTCCACCCCCTCCTTAGGGAATGGCGGGCCAATTCTCGACAAGGTCCAAATCACCATAAATAGGTGGTTTATCATTGTTTTGCCCACATGAATCGTTTTTTTTGCCACCAAATACAGGGTTGCTCCAAGCCATAATAGGCCTTAAAATAGGTGGATTGTAGCCACTTTTTGTGGGGAAAAGTTGTGCCGATGGAGCCGGTGGGTCCTCTGGGCACGACTGATCAAGATCCTTTAAATGTCACATTTGAGTAGAATTTATTCAATCTATTATATATGTCAATATTACTTCAATATTGACTACACCAAGAGTGACACTTGACGTGTTACCGGTTGCTTTGGTGACTCGTCTCCAAGTTCTACTGAAAAAAGATACCATACGTCCATCATTCCAACCGTTGTTTTTGAATCCTCATTTGTTGAATTAATTTTGACCCGACCAGCATGACGGATCTCAATATCGGTAGAAAAAGGGCTGGGTTTGCACATATGCGATACAATGCAATACATATGTATGCATACACATGTATGCGCAGAATTACATACCGTATGTATGTATTGATCTATATTCCAGCTTCTCTTGCAGCGGCAACTTAAAAACTTCGCCTTTGGAGGCGACTGCCTCAGAAGTTCGCGAGGCCAGCAGTTGGGAAATGTGGTCCATTGGGGATATGTTCATCAGATGGATCACCCAAAGAAGATCGGTGCATTCGACAAGGCGACGGTCTCACCCGCCAACATCACCAGGGGATACCAAGAATCTTGGGGAGACCAACGCAACTTGCATGCCAGATTGGAGGTTTCCGCAGTCTTGGCCAATAGATTCACATCAAATTGAATAGTTAAAGTTCAATATTTTGTGGGAAACCATGCTTCATCATGTTTCATCATATTTTTCTGATAATCTGAAGCCCCTGGATTTACTTTAAGAAAACGGCTGGGAGGCTACGGAGTATTAACCTATCCCCTCAATCTGGGAACGTTTGCTGGAACGATTTTGTGAAGCCACATGCAGGCGGAAGTCTGTGTTCATAGCGAAGAGTGAAGCAAACTGTATACAAATTAGATAATTAATTAGATAGATAGATAGATAGATAGACAGATAGATAGATACATAGATGGATAGATTAGATTAGATTAGATTTGATCAGATCAGATCAGATCAGAAAAGATAGATAGATAGATAAATAGATAAATAGATAATTAGATAAATAGATAAATTAGATAGATAGATAGATAGATAGAGATTATATAGATGTAGATCTATGTGAAGAAAAATCCAAAAAGGCTATGGGGTTCAACGTGCTTTGAAGATCGTGATCGCAAAAAAAAAACTCCAAAGTCTCTGAAGTCGATGACCCCTTTAGGGTTTTGGTGCGTTTTTTGCAAGGTCTTTGCACGCCCGTTCAAGTGGGATATATCAAGAAACGATGTATGTATAGTGTGTGTGTATATATATATATATATATTACACCTTTACCTGGCCAAATATATGTATACTATAGAAATACATTTTCCAATTTGATGATTTTTTCACAAACTAGATATCGGTTTTCATCATGGTAATATGAATAGTATGCATATTGGATAGTTTTGGTCATTTATCATGATATTAAATGGGGATGGATCAATACCTATTAATACCATTTTAATGGGATGAACATCCATTTACCAGCTATTTTGATGTTCACCAGGGGTACAAGGTTTTGACACACTGCCAAATATATATATATATATTATATATAATCCAAATCCCACTAGACATCACCCCCAAATGTTGGGCTCAGCTCAGGCCCATTTCCGCTCCAACGGGCTCAGTGCCACTGGCGCGCGGCAGCTGTTGGAAGCGCTGCCGGCCGAGGCGACCGTTGAAGGGATGGAAGGATCGACCCACAAAACCATGGGAAAACCATTGGAAAATGTAAGTTTTACCAGCAAAAATTGAATTTCGAGCCACCAAAAACTGAATTTCGAGCCACAAAACCATCCGAACAGCATGGGAAAATGAAAAATGTTGGTTTTACCAGTAAAGATGAGTTTTTCTTTCACCTGAAACCGCTACGGTTTGAAGTGGCAAAAGCTTGGAGTTGAAGGAGCAAAGTTGGGATCTAACCAAGGGAATGTTAGGAAAAGGAGCACCTTTTCGATCCTTTTGGTGAGATTTCAAGAACAAAAATATTATTTGGAGAAGCAACAATGATATTCAACCAGCAGAGGTGAGGATTCAGACGCTTTGAAAAAAATATTCCTCGTCACACTCGTCACGCGCGACCGCGGCAGTTGGAATGTGTGGACTTGTCGCAGAACGACTTGAGCAACGATGTAGGCGCCATTTTTCCACAGGGGGGTTGGCATGCAGGGTGAATTTGGATTGTCGTGTTGCTGTGATTTGTTCATGTTCGAAGAAGAGCAAAGTCAAAGTGTGGGACAAAAGATAGAACATATAAAATGGAGGTTTCCTGAAATGGGGGTACCCCCAAATCATCCATTTCAATAGGATTTTCCATTATAAGCCATCCATTTTTTGGTACCCCCATGACTTAGGAAACCTCCATCTTGAAACACGCAGAAGGGGGCAACACGTCTGTGCAGGTGCAATCACTTGGCTGGTGGTTAAACCCAGCGCGGTTTCACCACCAGGGTGTCACCATCTTTTTTCTGCACCGGAAGTGGGCAATTTTGGGTGAAGCGGCAAGCTCTGATGGATATTAAGATGATCCAAATTTATCCAAATGCGTGTTGCTGTTCATCTGGTAATTCTCATTCTACGATACTGGTAGCATCTTGCACCCTGCCCGAAATACTACGCCACTACGCGGGCGCGTCAGGTTGGTGTTTGGCCTTCCGTCATTTGACCAAACTGAACAGTGCGGAGCACCCAGCTTTGGGCACGATCGAGCCACACTGCTACACAAGTCATCACTCCGCTTGGATGAGATTGCTATGGGGAGGGTGTTTGGGCATACCTTCCTTTTTTGGCAAACGGGACGACAGCATAGGGTTTGGCATGGCCATAACTCACTGGGGTACCGGAATAGAAAGGTCCCTTAGATGGATTAAATAGATACCCAAGACATTCCAGAAGATCCTGTAAGAGGATTGTTCGTTCCAGTCCAGATGGTTTGTCTCAGCTGGATTTTTGGGTGGATAGAGATTAGCATGAACTTTCCACCGGTGCATCATGTCCTCAAGAGCAGAAAAACTGTTGGGTAAAGGAACCAAACACAGACCACAGACCGTAAACAGCAATTCTAAAAAAGGAAGTTCAATCTAGGCCAGCGTAGGCCATCTGTTACTTGGCCTTTCTCTATCTGATCTATGAGGATGGTTCCATGGTTTTCACCCGTGACAGCTTACATTTGTGGAGCCTTGGATGGGTAGAACAATTGTCACCTTGTGCTAAGCTGCAAAAACCTTCCTACTAGAGTCTGGTGCGGAGGTTCAGAGGACTTCAAGATACATTAGTCTGGGCCCAGCTGCACTTCCTACGGCAGCGCGGTAGGTCCAAATTCGTTACTGCGCTAGGGCCTAGGGGGTTGTGCTATAGGCTTCACGCACCTTTCTACCATGTGCCGTACCCCTCCCTAAGCTGGACCTCACCCTTGTTTTCGTAATTCCAACGACCTCACTTGGCGGGGTAAAATAATGAAAATAGCCAACGACCTGCGAAATATTCATATTATAATTTGCCCAGTATTATTGTGGATGAATTTTATCATGACCTCACGTCGCTTTCCGTCACTGGAATAATGGGAGTTCGATGGGGACACTATCCACATAGCTGGCCATATGATTACAGCCTTTGCGAGGTTAGTGAGTTATTATCATTCAGCCAGATATATCGATTTCCTGTATGATATGGTGGTGTCTTCCTTTCATGTTAAATTTCAACAGTGCAATAGAAAATCGGGGATGGGTCAACACCTATGTTAGATCATTACCGCAATCCGTAAATCCATAAATAATTCCCATAGATAATTACCAATCATTACCGTGGATCATTCCCATACTTACCATAGATTTACCATAATACTTACTATAGCCAATACACCTTAGTTCATGGAAGAAACTATAATAGTTACTAAACCATAATTACCATGGTTATAAAAAGTTATAAATTATATGATACCATGGTTACTATGCTAGTTACTAAACTATATATTACCATAGTTACTTACCATCCTTGGGGGAAATCCCAGCTGAGGCTTGACGTTGTCGGACTGTCAGCTGGCAGACAGTCGCTTGCTTCGGAATTCGGAAAACGCCGAAGAGATTGCCATTCCCAAAAATGAGGGTGCTACCATGGGCTACGCTAATGTAGCCATTAAAATCCTCCCAGTGATTGGTGGAATAGAAATACTGGGCTTTGGCAAGCCAATAGACATCAATAAATGTCAATAAACCTAAACGTAGCCATTTAAAAGATTCAAAGCCTCCCAGTATTGGTAGGGGCCAATAAACCAAAACGTAGAAACCATCGAAAAAAAACCTGGCCTTGGCCTGGCAGATGCGTGTGTGGAGCTGTTGAACAACTTGATTCGCTGCAAGTCCCTCACCAGGAGCTGGATGGGACCCTGGGCTCATGTGAGTTGCCAAATGATGGTGAATCTACATCATAACCATCATATATGATCATGTGTATACATATAACATCTTTTAACCATCATGTTACAGTAGTGATTGCCACATGTACGTATGATTATATATACTGTATATGTATATATATATATATGCTCTCCAGTTCGTTGACATGGACGTTGAAAATGAGAAAATGTACGGATGTACTATGGTAGTGGGTCCTGTTACTTTTGTCAGTTTTGGTGGTTTGAGCGTCCACGTTGGCTCCACTTTGGCTTCGGGCACCAAAAAAAACACCATTTGCATCCACGTCCATCTCAGTGAAGGGGAGAGTATATACGATTATATATATATGTGTGTGTGTTTTGGGGGGTAGAATCTCCACACTTTTGTTGGTACCAAAAAATGATGCCCCATTGGCAAAAGTCCTCAGTTTTGGGCGTAGGATCGATCTCAGTCGCAACGTCATCAGCAGCGGCTCTGCCTTTCAGCCCTTGCTGAAACGTTTCCTGGTTGATCCTGGTTGATTGGTTAAGATCGAGCCATATTAAACACCTAATAAGCCATAGCTAATTGATTAATTGGGACTTATGAGATCAGTGGGACTTTTACTAATAAAAATTGGGGATGATGATGAGCCATAGTAGGGAAAGTGTTTTTAACTACTGTAGTATTTCATGAGATGGATAGGGGTAAATTATAATGACCTCACGTCGCGAGCGAACCCGTTTTTGTTTGTAGGGGTTGCTATACCAAAATTTACCCAGGTACGGGCGCGGATCAGAATGCGGGTATTTTCCGAAGAGAATCAATCCACAAACGCGGTAATTGTTTGATGCTGCCATGTTGTGCAACAAAAACAGTGAGGAAATGAGGAGTATCTACATTTCGCTGACGGTTTGTTTGGGGATAGAAGAACCATCATGACGGGTGACAAAAACAACTGCCTTATATTATATGTATTTTACATATACAGATACATATAAGACATTGACCCCTGATGAAGGCTGTACCAATCCTTACATAATTTAAATTGCAGACATACACTTAGAACACATAAATTGCCCCAAAGTGTTCTAAGTACCTCTTAGAACACCTGTTCCAAGTGTAGGTTTTTGGCTGGTGTTCCAAGTGTATACTTAGAACACATTCCCCTGCTGATTTTTTGATCTTTGTTTTGAAAATGGTGTTCTAAGTGTAAGTCCGTCACTATATACATGTATAAATATATATATATGCATCATATCATTTCATATCGTTTCATATGGTGTATGTACATTATATATATATACACATAATATGTAATATTAGGCGCTCCACCTATATATATATGAGTTAGCAAGGTCTCGGCTTAAGGTGGTTTTGGATCGCTTTAACGATCCCACTGGAAGCCATACCTGAGGGGGTTTCATTTGCTGTTCACCCCCGGGCCTTTGTGGCCTTGCTTTTCCACGCCTGATCGCGCTGGTGGCACTTTGCACTGTTTGAGCTCTGCCGGTTCTGGGCAAGCCGGCACCTCCATTGCTGACTGTGCACGTGCTCACATACTTCCTGGCGCTTCATCACTGCCTTTGTCCCATTTCTGGTGTATGTTTTCGGCCTTTAAGGTCTTCTTTCTCACCATTTTGATTAGGGACAAGGTGGATCCGGCTGTGGAACCTTTTGCGCACTTCATCCAGGTCAAGGACGGCTACTCCCACATTGCGGCGAGCGGAGCGACGACAGAGGGCGAGGGCAAGACTACGGTGGTTTCTTCATCGTACAGGTGTACTACGTCTGACTGGCACGCAGCTCCTGCACTTGCACAGCATTTTACGGAGGCATCATTCGAAAGATCCACATTTTCTTCGAAGACTCCTTGCTGCAGCTCGAGAAGCTATGGCGCAAAAGCAGCCTTCTTGGCGCTGTGGGCGATGCCATGTCATCATGAAGGGCTCTTTCCCGAGATGCTGGAAATGTGGCCAGGAATGGCAGGCATGTGTGGACCACTCCTTTGTGCCACCGGACCATCAGGGACAAGGACACCAACATGCCTACAATTCCCAGACTGGACAGCCACCACCATGGAATGGTGCCACTTGGCAAGATTCCGGCAGTCGAAGCCGGCGCACCCGGTCCAGAAGAAACACGGGCAAGTCCAAGAAACATGGCAAACACAACCAGAACGACGCATGGCAGATGGACACGCACCATCAATCCAAGGGCTATGGCAAGGGCTACGAGCAATCTACCCACATGCAGGGGCCAATGATGCCGATGTCACCTATAATGCCTATGCCTCAGATGATGATGCAGTATCCACAACAACAGGTCATGGCAGCTCCATATCCTGTTCCACCTCCGGACAAGGGCAGTGGAAAGGGTTCAGCTGCATCTTCGACCATGACCATGCCTTCTCCACCACCGACAGCAATCACAGGACCACCTGGACAATGGGCACCAACCATGCAGATGATGCCTGTGCCAGCAGTTCCAGCAGGTCCTGGAACCATAGACGAAGCTGCGGAGGAGATCAAGAAAGAGAGCAAAGCTCAAGCCAATTTGAATCGCCTTCTGAAGCAAATGAAGAAGGACGAAGAGTCTCTCACCTCCGATCTGCAGAAAATGGCCCATACTATGCAGAAACAAGACGAAAGAGACAACACCAAAGAGCTTGGAGTTGCTGTGAAAGTTCTTGGACAAGCGAAGGAGGATCTGATCGAAGCAGAAGGAGCCAAAGCTCAACTCCTTTCGCAGTGGAAAACGTTCCTCCAGCAAAGTGTCGTCAAGTGGAGGGAATTCTCTGCTCAGTTCCAAGCTTCGGAGTCGGCACATCAAGCCAGCATCCAGGCCGCAAGACTGAATGTGAGGAAAGCGCAAAGGCGTTTCGACCTCATTTCCAAAAGGGAGCAGGCTCAGTCTGGCGACACCATTCCGATCTCCGACGAGGAGGAAGAAAGCGAGGAGATGGTGGATGCGACAGCAGACCAACAAGATCCTGGCGCACAACGCATCCACGAGGGCATGACCACGATTGTGAACAGCCTCGTGGAGCTCTCAGCATCAGCCGACTTGCTCGAGCAGCGGGTCAAGCGACCGCGCACAGACAAGGAAGATATTCCAGGCGATGGTGGTGCAGGTGGAGTTGGTGGACCTGGAGGGTCTTTTCACTAGGCCGGTGCGACATGACAACAATGTATGCGTACCAGGGGCCGATGCCACCAATTGAGCCAGTGGCCCAGCTTGACCCTTTTGCGGCAAGACTCCACTGGTCCCATTCCATCACCTTCGAAAGGGATTTCCTTTCAGAATGGCGGGCGATTGAGCTAGCGTCTGAGGTAGCTACTGATTTGGGTTCTTCAGCTGATCTACGTACAGACGTTTTTGCTCTACCCCTGCGAAAGAAGGCTGTACCCCACCAGGTATCCTTTGATTCCATGGTACAAGTTTTCCTTGGTATGGACAATGACTTTGAGTTCCACGCTGTCAGAGTCCATCATGATACACTTGCGGCGTGGCCGGAAAAACCTTGGAACCTGCGTGCCTCCTGTGAAGCAGATGACCTGACTTCCTTCATGGCCAGACGTCCTGGGCCTTTTCGAAGGAGCGCAGCAGCATCTACCACGCCCTCTTCTATGACATCAAGTTCCTCCTTGAGTTTGCCTTCATCCTCATCCAGAGTTGTTTGGCAGCGCACAGTTTTGATTCTTTTGGATGGGCGAATGTTCCCAGCACGCCTTTCCAATGACGCGGAGGACACCATTGAACATCAAATTGCGCAAGCCATTGGGATTCTGCCAGACGAAGTTCTGGCCTCTCACAATGTGCTTGCACGCCCAGAGGACTTAGTGTCCCAAAATCTTCATTGCAGTTTGCCCCAACTTCATGATGAACGACGGCCATCACCCTTTTTGCGCCTTGTTCTCGTGGACATGGAGATTTATGAACCCAATGAGATTCTCCCAGGCGCCTTCAGACGTTTTTCCAAATGGCTCCCAAGAACGATCAACAGACGCTCTGTCTTCCGGATGCTCGACTTGGAGTCTCTTTTGGATATTCATGGAGAACGCTGCCGACTTTGGTTCAACAACAATCTCATTGCGGATGACTTCATCGAACCTTTACATCTTGAAGACGGTGATTACATACGCATTCTCATTGGCGACCATGACTCTGACTTCCAGTGTGATGACAGCTCGGCTGAGTCCACGGATTTCATGGCTGGTTTGCAACTTCCCCAAGGAGCTTTGAGCTTGCCATGCCTGTGGATATGGATCCACTCCTCAATGTGCAGGTCTGCTCTACCAGTACTTTCGAGAAGCGCATCCTTCCCTTCTCCATGAGTGTTGATGAAGATGCAGAACCTCCTCCTGGAAATGCTCAAGGAATTCCTGACCCTTTGCAAGCGGCCTTTGACAGACCGCCTGGCATTGATCGGCCAGAATGGATTCATGAAACTTGGGATCTGCTGATTGCATATGGAGCTGTGGAGTTTGCTGAGGAAGGTCCTATCATGTACTTTCGCTCTCACTACATCTCTCACAGGCATCATCGCACCAACAGAGCTTCCAGACCTTTGAGATTTGACACAGACTTTGAAACGTGGGAGGCTGACATACGTTTCATGTGGGAAGATTTCATGGATGACTCTGCCTTTGATTTGTTCTTCGTTGCCCCTGAGCCGATTTCCAGACCTACCTCTGGCACCGTCGCGACAGTACTGGTGGTACAACATCCACAACCTGGGCGAGTGGCCTGCTTGGTCTCCCATCCTAGGCTGGAGGCCCATTCTTCCCAAAATGAAATTGCCCTCTCATTGGCCACACCTTGCACTTCTGCGGTCTTCTTGCATTGCTCTGGGCTGACTACCCTTTGCACACAGCAGAGAAATCGACAGACGATGAGATGCGAGATTTTGGTCGGCAGCATTATCCAGGAGCATGATCAACCTTTACGATTGCACAATGGCCTTGGTTTGAGGGTCCAATTGCGTACGCGAACAGAGGCTGAATTGACCAGCTTTGTCACTCAACTTCGAGCTGAGGATGATGTGGATGATATCCAACTTTGGACAAACCACTGGCATATTCAGACTCCTGATTCCAAGCAGACCTCTTTGCATTCACAAGCTCAAGTACTAGAGAGATGTCTGGCCACATCGATGCGCCTCCTTGAGGAGGACGAAACTGGTCCTTCTCTGACACCTCTAGCCATTCCTGAGGACCATCCAGAGGAAGCGCCAGTAACTGATCGATTTCCTGATCATCAAGGAGACATTCTTGACTCATGGCGAGCGGCCTCTACCTCCACATTTGCCACGGACACGATTGATGGTGAGATTCACGTCAAATTTGTCACATGGTTCCTGAATGGAGATCTTTGGCCACGATGTGATGCTTTTAGGACTGTTGCTCTTCCTGCTGATCCTGAAAGGTGGGACGCCATTTTTCGGCAAACATGGCGAGATCGTGCCGATCCAGCTACACAGTTTCAGACGGCTCTGGTCTACCCACCGGTCACGCCTGACCAACATGGAGGCCATCTGATCATCCATCAAAACCTGGGACCATCGGTGCGAGGAACTCTGCTTAGTGTCTTTTGGCATGGACAAGAGAGTGAATTAGGAAGCCGCTTTGCCCAGGTTGTTCCGCATTGGCTCTCGTTTCAGAGGTTCCTACATTTTGCTGACCTTCTTGATGCGTGTCGACGACGTATTTTGTTGTGTGTCGGCTTTTCTGGCAGCCATCCCATTGATGATGATCGACCACTTTTTCCACGCCATGGCACTCATGTTGAAATTCATGCCGCTGAATGGCAGATCGTTGATGAGAACAGTCTGATGCAACAGCCTGGAGCGCCTCAATTGGCCCCCGCAGGGACACATGCCGCTCCTCCCCAGGTTGCTGACTGTGATGCCTCACAACTGAATGCTGATGCTCCCATTTTTGTTCCTGGCGTACCATGGGAAATTGGCTCTATGTCAGAATTCACCCAGGATTTACGTGCAATTTGGCAAGATGCAGCGTTTTCCTGGGAGGATGAGTCCCCCTCGTGTCCCATCTTAGTATGGTTCGTCGATCATCAATGGCATGCACCACATGGTCGCACTGCGCGCATTGTGCATCTTTATGATGATTTTCATACCTGGGAAGACAGAATCAGGAGAACCTGGGCGGACCACATTGTTGAGGGCGCGGTGATTGAATTGCACCTTGTTGATCCAAAGCCGCCCACGGTCCAACAGAAAGTTGCAACGCATGTTGTGCTGGTGCAGCGTCCCAATGCAGTTTGGGTCACCAGCGTGGTCACATTGATTGAATCGCGAGGACGAGGGCGACGCCCTGCCATGAGACAACTTGCCATCACCACTCATGAGCACATTCTCATTAACAATCTTATGAGAGTCTATGGACTACATGATCATTGTCTTGGGCCTCGCGCTCAGTTGCAATGTGAAGGATGGTATGGTACAGTCCCCCTTCATTCTGGCAGACCCATACCGGGACGCTCCGGATATGGTATCATCCTTCGGACTCAGCCCATTCCACAGCCCAGACCAACCGCGACCACTGTCAATCACACGATGAGAAGTCCAATTCTTCTACAGTTGGCCAGTCTGCTTCAGCGTGATGACCATAGCAGTGATGAGGGATTCGCACCCCTACATGAAGAGGCATCATCCCCTTCGGTTGCACCTGTCACTGTGGCTCTTCGACTTCGTTCAGGCTGTGATCAACTCATAGTACCAGAGTACATTGAATGTTCAGCGCCGGGTGCTCCTGCTGATATAGAAGCTGAGCTTACGCACTGGGGCATTGACTGCAAAGCCCTTCGTTTTGGACATCGCCATGAAGCCTTGTGCTTTCCTGCGCAATGGACTGCTCAGGTGAATCAGTTCCATTACATGTTCTGTCATGAGGACGTCAAGGACAATGAGGGCATTTTCTTGCACACGTCGAACATGCCTCTTGATGAACTTGGCCTCATGCAGCTTCTCTACCAGCTTGGATATTGTAGAGCAGCCATCCTGGACAAGGAGGAATTATTGCCTCAGGTTTTTCGTGTTCTCTTCTTGGATGTTGTCCAGCAGCCTTTGACAGAACAAGGTCGAATCAAGAAACCTCTGCCATGGCCGGCATTATCCCACCATGGACGACACAATCGACCGTTCTTTGATCCGAGCCGACATCCAGACGAGGATAAGAACTTCCTCATCAAGCTTGGCATCACCATGCAGGACATTGACGACTTTTTCAAGTCTGGGGATGATCTATTATGCCGAGATCCGACTGGTCTGGATTTGCCTGAAACCACAAAACAGGCTATGTTGATCAGCGACACTACAGACCTTGCTCGGTTTGATCGCCTCATCATCTACACGGATGGATCCTCAATCCCTCTCCACAGACATCGTCCTGCAGCTTGGAACGAGGAAAATGGGAATGGAGACACCTGGGCTTATGTGGTATTGGGCGAAAGATCTGTGAACCAGCATCCAGCCGTGGAAGTCATTGGGTGGCTCACGCATCCTGTGCGTTACGACCCCCATTGCCCATCCTTTCTTGGCTCCACCTATGTCGGATCTCTTGGAGCTGAACGTGAAGCCATGACCTGGGCCGCCCTTTGGCGGTTGGCGCACAATGTGGACACGCCCACACTGTTTCGGACGGATTCATGGACCACGGCAATGCAAGCCCAAGGCCACATCGGCACTGCAGATGTAGATGCCTCTTTCACGAGCCTACGAAGTTGTTTCCAAGCACTTGAAGCTGCTCTACCAGATCGACTACAAGTTGAGCACACACCTGGACACTGTGGGGATCCATACAATGACTTTGCTGACTGGCTTGCCAGAGAAGAACGACGTCGCAGCTTTTATAGCAAACGACAGGCGATCTCTCTGGATTTATGGCGCCCCTTTTTGCCCTACATGTGGATGCTCTTCAGTCAAACTGATGGACTTCCATCATGGAGCTCTCAAGGCTTCCATGTTCCTCCTCCTCAGCTACCTTCTCCACTTGCCACACCTACATGCGAGGGGAACGAACTCACCTCTGACCGGGCTGCCAAGATTGACATCAGCCTGGCCAGCGCGAACATTGGTTCAATGTACAACGGAGAATGGGGACATGCCGGCAAACTTGATTATTTGCGCACTCAATTCAAGCTGATTTGTCTCAACTTTTTAGGCCTGCAGGAAACTCGCACTCCAGAGCTTTTCTCCAGAACAGACAAGATCCTTCGCTTTGCCAGTGGAGCACTTCATGGACAGCACGGCATTGAACTATGGGTCAACCTGGAGCAAGCCTATGCAGTGAATGATGACGGGCCCATTTTCTTCGCACCACATCACTTCGTTGTTGTGCACAAGGACCATCGCAGCATGCTCATCCATGTGGTCACGGAGTGGGTCGACTTCTGGATTCTTGTTGCACATGCACCTCAGAGCGGCGTAGCTCTTTCAGAACGTCAAATCTGGTGGGATCATCTGCTACAGATCACTGCGGCTTGCCCACAGACTGCTCGACTTTTCGCCCTTTTGGATGCAAATGCAGGACCAGGGTCCACTGACCATATTTCAGTATTTCGCACCATCGGTGGTCATACTTCAAGTACTCCACTGCTGAGAACATTCCTGCAGGAACGGAACCTTTGCTTACCCTGCACTGCATCTTGCCATGAAGGGACAAACACCACATGGACCACTCCTGATGGACTTTCTGAACACATGATTGACTACATTGCGATCCCTCAAACCTGTTTGAGTGAGTGTTCTATCAGTAGAGTCCTCGACGAATTCGATCTTGGCAACAGTCACCATGATCACTCCGCCGTTGCCCTCCAACTTCACTGGCAAGAACTACGCCAATCGCACAGTGCGCAGAGCTCCAAGCCCAGGATTGACTTCACCCTGGTGCAGCATGAACATGTGGAACAAGCTCTGGGTGATTATGTCGTGCCTGCGTGGACGGAGAACATTGAGGATCAAGTTTCCCAATTCAATGGTCATCTTCTTGCTCGGCTCCAGAATCTGTGCCCCCATGCCAAGCACAGACCAAAGAAACCCTGCATTGATGAAGCCACATGGAATCTCCGCACTCAGAAGCTCATCGCCAGACGAGGGCTACGACAGCTAGCGCGACATCATCGACTAGAGCTGCTACGAGCATGCTTTCAATCCTGGACCTCACGGCCGGGCTATGACAAGGCTCGTTTCTGGCACTATGGTCGCTGGCTACAATGCGCGAATGTCAAACTTTTGGCAAGGCATTATAAGTCGGCAGCACAGCTCAAGGCAAAGCTCCGTGCAAGGAAGACAGCCTATCTCAAGCATGCCTTTGAAAACCTGCCTACTGATGCACCTGCCTCTTCGATTCTACATGAACTCAAGAAGGTTGTGGGCTCGACCAATCTGAAGGCCATCAAGCAGCAGACCCTCCCGTTGATCAAGGATTCCACTGGACAACCGTGCACATCTCCGTCCCATGCTTTGGACACATGGATTCATTTTTTCCAACATATGGAGGGAGGCAGAAGAGTTGACAAACAGGAACAACATCAACTTTGGGTCCAGAATCTTCAGAAGTTTCAGGCGACCTTTCTTGACCTGAAAATCACAGAGGTTCCATCCTTGGTTGAGCTAGAAGCTGCGTTTAGGCATGTCAAGCCCCAGAAGGCCACGGGCCCTGACTTGATTGATGCCAAAATTTGTGCGAGTTCGCCGGCCATTGTAGCACGCAAGACCTACAGCCAGTTACTCAAGCTCTACACCCATGGACAGGAAAGTCTTTTGCACAAAGGGGGGAGACTTCGACCCATTTGGAAGCAGAAAGGCCCTAGAGACGCCTGTTCTGCATATCGCAGTGTGCTCATTTCATCACATGTGGGCAAATCTTTGCATCGATGCTTGCGTTTGCACTCTGCTGATGTCTTTGAGCACTACCTACAGCTGCAGCAGACAGGAGGCATGAGAGGGATTTCTGTCACTCTTGGTGTCCATCAAGCAAGGGCGTATCTGAGAACACGTCTCCGACAGCACCAGTGTGTCGGCCTCTTGTTCTTAGACTTGACGGAAGCATTCTACCGCATAGTTCGTCAACTTGCTCTTGGTGGCCTTCCGGATGATGAAGCAATTGCGGCAGTTGGCAACCGTCTTCAGCTTGGGCCTGATCTTCTTCATGCTCTACATCAACATCTGGATGATCGCCCTGCGGTCGTGCGGGCTGGCCTTTCACCGCAACTTCAGAAAGTCCTCCAAGCGTTGCACACGGACACACACTTTTATGTGGGCGTCCAACAGGATGCATGCAGGACTACCCTTGGAACGAGACCGGGTGATTGCTTTGCTGACATTGTTTTCTCCTTTCTCTGGGCCCGTTTGCTACATCGCTTGGAGCAGATCATGCAGGAGTCCAACATCCTGGACAGTTTTCCGGATGAGAAAGGTTTGAGACCACCAGGAGGTGAAGCAGCAGCCAGTGGCACTAAGCCTTTCATGGGGCCAACCTGGATGGATGACACCTGCGTTGCTTTCTCACAGGAGTCTCCTTCATCCTTGGAGAGAACTGCTGGACGAGTTGGAGGAGCTCTATTGGGATTATGTGAAGAATTTGCCATGAGTCCCAATTTAGCAAAAGGGAAGACGGAGCTCATGATGGTCTTCCAAGGCAAAGGTGCCACCAAAGCCAAGCTCAAGTACTACGGCCCTTGCGCTTCACAGACTTTTCCTATCATCTTGGAGGGAGGAGTGGAACATCTCAATGTGGTGAGTTCATATACTCACTTGGGCTGCACAATCCATCATCGAGGAGATCTTCGCCGCGAAGTCCGTAGACGTCTCGGCATTGCTCATGCAGCTTTTAATCGCCACAGACGATTATTATTTCAAAATCGATGTCTGGACCTCACCCGAAGGCGCGAGTTGTTCCGCACCTTGATTCTGAGCAAGCTCCTTTACGGGGCAGAATCTTGGACACTTCGTGATGGTAAAGACAAACACTACCTGCATAGTGCTATGATGAGGTTGTACAATCGACTTCTACCTGTGCAACCCACATCAAGGAGTGATGCCACCATCCTGGCTGAAACAGGCCTTCCTGATCCGGCAGTTCTCTTGCGGATCTGCCGACTCCGTCATCTTGGCCAGCTCTACAGAACAGGCGACAGCACCTCCTGGGGGCTTTTCAATGATGATCAAGCGTGGCAGGATCTGATCTGGAATGACCTGTCTTGGATGTGGCAGCAGATCAAGAACTCCTCAAAGCTCCCTGACCCGAAGGAAGGATTTCAACAATGGGAGTATCTCATGAAGTACCATCCAGGGTACTGGAAGCGGCTGACTCGGCGTGCTGGCGATCATGAGAGTGGGCAAATGCGTAATGCACACACTGTTGCTGGTTTTCATGGTGAATTTTTGGAGACCCTACATTCCCATGGACGCCTTTGGCATGATGCTCCTAAACCGGTAGCTGCCAATGCTACACAGGTTTATGCATGCATGATGTGCAAAAAACGTTTCCTCAGTCGAGGAGGATGTGGGGCTCATCTTTTTCGTGTACATGGCCAAGTTAACCCTGTGCGGCAGCTTTTTGGCACCACACAATGTGGAGCATGCATGAAGGAGTACCACACGTTTGCCAAGTTGAAAACGCATCTCCTGCAGGTGGCTACCTGTCGCCAGACCTTGCAGGCCAGTCGACTTCGCTGGCAGCCGGCACCTGGAGCAGGTTCACAAATCAACGCGAGCATGGAAGCAATTCATGATGGACTTCTTCCACCCTTGAAGGTCGCGCTCTTTCCTGGCACACCTTTAAGGCGACTTTGACCAGATTTTTGGACATTTTCACGGATGAAGATGCTGCGGTCCTTCATGTTGCGGGAGACTCACTACGAGGACTCTTTCGGACGCTGATGGATTCTACCGCTTGGTCCTTCCTGACCGCTGAAGGCCGTGACAAGAATTCACCCTGGCACCAAGAGATCGCGATCCAAGAACAATGCTGCCTCCGTGAGATTGAGGAGCAACGCAACCGAGCACCTGTTTTGCGCCCAGCACGTGGATTTGCACGAGAGCGTTACATCCTTCACCTTTTTGCTGGAAGACGCAGACAAGGAGATTTTCAGTTCTTTGTGGATGGCCTTTACGATTTACATGGCACCTTCCTCATCCAGGTCATTTCGGTTGACATCGTTATTGACAAGCGCTGGGGAGATCTCTCCAACGCTGACACGCGCCGCTTTTGGATCTCAGCGATTTTGGACCACCAGATCGTGGCACTGCTTGGGGGCCCACCATGCGAGACTTGGTCTCGTGCAAGGGGCCGTCAACTTTCACCTGAAGATCCTCACCAGAGAGCTGGACCGCGTGTTGTGCGAACCCTTGAAGAGGTATGGGGCTTAAGTTCACTTTCCTTGAGAGAGCTTGCACAGGTTAGCATTGGGAACATTCTCATGGGCTTTCAGCTTGTGGCTATGGCAGCGCTGGCATGCACAGGAGGAATTGCTGTGGTTGAACACCCTGCAGAATCTCCTAACCCAGATGATGCTTCTATCTGGCGAACTCCCATCATGCAATTGCTGCTCGCGCTTCCTGAATGTGAGTCTTTCACCCTAGCCCAAGGCTTGTGGGGGGCGCAATCGTCGAAACCGACGACTTTGGGTGTGCTCAACGCACCCCAATTAAAAATGGAACTGCACAAGGGCCGTATCACCACGGAAGTGCCCAAAGGCAGTTCAATTGGGAAAGACACCTTAGGAAATTGGGCTACGGCCCGCTTGAAGGAGTATCCTCCTGGCCTTTGTCTTGCACTTGCCAGAGGATTCCTCAAGGCGATAGGTGATCTCCCGGAAGACCCTGCCCAGCAGGTCTCCCTGCGAAACCGTGACATCTTTGGGCCTCTGGTCTGCACCAGCTATGGCCATGCCTATGGACCAGATTTCGCAGGTTGAGTGCTTTTCTCAATTTGTTTCATCTTTTTCCAGGGAAGGACCTGGATGAATTTACAGACCAGCTAGGGCCGCAGCGGAGATCGCTTCTGTGAGTCAGTGCCAAAAATATGAGTTAGCTGTTCCACAATGATCCAGAATGTAATGTCATAGATGTCCACCGCAGAGCCCAGGCTTCAGTCAGCTGGAAGAGCTCGATGTCCATTGGAATCACTTCGGAGGACCGGGCGATGGGCTGGGATGGGCTGGGATGGTGATCTCGGTAAATTTCTATGGATTTCTGCGAAAAAAAACCGCAAGAACTGGGAGTTTGAGGAACAAAGGGGAAGTTTGAGAACATTTAAGCAACCAGATCTGCACATTTTACTAACAACAATCCCAATTTCACCAAGGGGTGTGGAAAATTAAGGAACAGAAATGGGACTATGACTATGAGCCAAAAAAGCCTCCACGGACTTTGCCCGAAAGTTGTCCTTGATTGTTTGGCTTCTCCCTAAATCTGCGTTTGGTGGTTCGACAATTTGGAGGTGTCCTAAGTCATGGGGGGTACTCCAATAGCTGGATGGTTTATAATGAAAACTCCTATTAAAATGGATGATTTGGGGGTTCCGCCATTTTAGGAAACCTGCAATTTATTTATTTGGGCAATTTCATGCCATTTCCATCCGTTTGCACATTTTTTGGGATGGTATAACCCCCTACAATCATCAACCAACATTAGCTGCCTTGGACATGTTTTACGGCGAGTACCCAAAACCCGATGCGTCATCATTATTTAGCCACGTTTTGCCCTGACATGTTAACCATCAAAATAACTATCCATATGTGATCATATGTTTATATATATATACATATATATATACATATATACATATATATATATATATATATATATTGTTGGTTGTGTATCCCATGATTGGTATCCCAGTATATCCATTGGTTTCATCCCCATGTCCTTTCGGCAGGCGAGGCATCAGCGCTGTTGCAAGGCATCATCGAATGTCACCACGGAGGGTTGCTGGGCTTCAGCGGGCGGGTTCCGCAAGGAACATTGGAGGATCAACTGGGCCAACCAAAAATGGGCAACCTCGGTGATTCAGCAGGATCAACGAATAACACTAGCTGGCCAGTGACCAATCCGAGAATCCACTACAGAATGATAGAATGCGCCTTTTTTGGCCGCCTTGAGGTATGCTGCAAACGATTGTTCAAATCACCATCGACATATATGTCCATTAATTATTCCATGTGAGAAGTGCTCAAAACAGCCCTTGGTTGATTATTCCATGCTAGTACATAATAGTACATATACTATCCAAAAATACCAAGATTGGATATTAATCCCCGTATAATCATCTATCACCAAATTTTATTAGATGGGCATATTATCCAAGAATAGTTCATTATTCCCCATTCCAATCCAAGAAAACGGGGATATCCCACAGCGCTTTTGATCCTTCGCCGAGGCTACGATCCTTGAATCTCTCGTGGAACCCCTTGGGCAAGTTCTGTGCCGAGGACTTGTTGGATGATGGGATGACGTTTTACCAACTGTTAAAGGTCATCGTGTGCTTGGGATATCATGTGGTAAACTAACAGTTTGCTATTGAAAATTGCCAATTATAGTTGATTTACCCATTAAAAATTGTGATTTCCCATAGTTATGTTAGTTTACCAGAGGGTATGTGGTTGGGATATCATGAGTAAATAACTTGATATAACGGGGGTATCACCAAAAAATAGATGTATAGATGATTATAGATGTTCCGACCAAAACCAACCCCCATTGACCAAGCCAACTGTACTTTCACAAACGCTTGTCCGTTTGTATCGTTTGTTAGGGTGGCTACCTCAACATGGCCAGGAAAATTGTCACCAGCTGGTTCGGCTTTTTCGGGAGACCAAAACGCTCAGGCCCTCGTTGTTGGGTGGGCGTTGCTTCAGGTTGGATTAAGATGTCGTAAGATAAATCATCTGACTCTCTGGTGATGATTGTACTTGGTGGCTCATCCCACTTAGTAAGTGGGTTATAACCCCAGTTATAAGTGGATTAACCCTACTTAATGTCTGCCCTTGATTTAACAATAGGGCCCCCCCCCCCTCTCTGACCCTAAATAGACTTAAGGCCACCATAAAACTTGTTTGTAAGTAAAGGTTTTAAATTACCACAATTGAAAACGAATACATAAAATGCAATTTTTTAAAAAAAAAGGAATCCGGCAATTGTTTTAGTATTGATCTAGTATTCATCTCATGGATTTAGTATTGATTTAGTATTCATGTCATGGATTTAGTATTGATTTAGTATTCATGTCATGGATTCAGTATTGATTTAGTATTCATGTCATGAATTTAGTATTGATTTAGTATTCAT
>Ga0126342_10004315_pt1 | contig 24184 bp, 19 predicted proteins | sample Cyp1metagenome_FD_92528 | JGI IMG/M metagenome (GOLD analysis project Ga0126342, IMG submission 92528) | Coral microbial communities from Lord Howe Island, Old Settlement Bay, Australia - Cyphastrea 1 metagenome | ecosystem: Host-associated > Invertebrates > Cnidaria > Coral ...
ATATTGTATATTATATTGTATATTATATTCTATATTATATTGTATGTATATATATATTGTATATATTGTATGTGTATGTATATATATATATTGTATGTGTATATATATATTGTATGTGTATATATATATTGTGTACATATATATATATATATTGTATGTATATATATATACATATTGTATATATATATTGTATATATATATATTGTGTATATATATATATTGTATATATATATATATGTGTGTTGTGTATATATATATATGTGTTGTGTATATATATATATATATATGTTGTGTTACTATATATACATATATACCTCGTTTTTCTGACCAGTTGTCTTTCGGTTGATTTGCTGTACTCGGTTGCTGGCATTGTCAAGTACAATGCCCCCAACAGCGGTTGGGGCCCCCTCTGCCTTTAGGAACGATTTGCGGTATACCCCCCAGTTCTGGCATTCATAGGCAAAATGTTGATCAACCCTGGGATTTTTCAAATTGTGCCTATGTTCAAACCCATATGATGATTTTTTTCCATTCAAAAACCGAATTGTAGCAAACTTTCCAACCAGGCTGCTCCCGCATATGCCCAGTGGGATGATCGTCGAGTGTCCATCTGTATCAATCCTCTGCTGCACCAGCTTTCGCTACGTTTGTCTTGTTGTATTTGAATAGTATTCTTGATGTTGTGATAAGGAAAATTGAGTTCACTGCTGAGTTGAGCAGGATCCAGGCTGTACATCCACAACCGGTAACTACCGGGCACCAGGCGTCGCTGGCGCCTTGCAGGCACGTGGAGATACAAAGTTCGCAAACCTCAGCTGAAAAATCAGCCAGCCTTTTTCGAAATCCCAAAGGCTTAGGTTTCTTATCCCAGAGCTTTCGGCAAGCGGGAATGGTAAGTGGATGTAAGTGGTGAGCGTGAAATGAGTCTACTGTAGTCATTCCAGTGATGCATGTTCTTGCCTGCAACTGAGAGACACTTCCTTAGTTTCATATTGAAACGAAAAAAATGCAAATCCGATAGGAAACACACTTCTTCCAGACCCCATTTTTAGGGTTCCATGGCTACTGACCAATTAGCAATTGGGATCAGGATAATCGTGGAAGATCCTGCAAGTATTCCCTTGTCAAAGTGCCCACATGGTCTTTTTTGCCGGCAAGAAAGAGAAAGAACGAAACTCCCGTGGCCAGCCTTTTGTTTCGGACTATAGAACTCACCAACACGTGCCATGACATGACTCAAAATCAAACGCGCGGCCAGTGTGATGCATTTTGTCACTAACTTGGTGGCTTAATTGGCACCCTACCTTTTGAGCCAACCCCAACAAACCATGAAAAATATGGTTGTCTCAAAAAATCGAAGTCCAGTAAACCATCCCCTGCTTTATCGTAATCGTCCCTAGTTTTTGACCTATAGGAACTCAAAAAAATCCGAACCGGTAGAATTTACCACTCTTAAATTACCAAATTCTATCTTTTGGGGGTTTCTGTAGTGGCTACAGTGGGGCGCCCCATCTCGCGCGAATCCGAGGTACCCAAGGCCTATGTTGGAAGCACCATCCGTCGTCCACGGGACGTAAATGTAATCAAACCTCGGGCGCACACAAAACCTCAAAAACCCGGAGAAGAAGCTGGCAACGTAACGTATCATGACATAATGTATGTCTTAAACATGTGGATGGGCCACAATTATAGAACGGAATTAGGAGTACAAAAGTACGGAATTTCTTTCGTACTCCTCCGGATCGCGATTCCGCGCGGATTCGGATCCTGTTCTATGACCAATTTTTGGCTGTTCTATAATTTAATTTGTGCTCCTCAACTTCCGTTCTACAATTGTGGCCATGACCATTTGGATATTATGTACATAATTACATGATATCTACATATATCTACTGCATATGTATACATAATTACACACATACTGGATATTATGTACATTAGGCAGAATGTTCCAGTGAGCTATTTGAAGGCCCACAATCTGCTACAATACAAATCTGGAGGAGGGGATGCAAAAAAGGCAGTTTGCTCAGCTTTGGGACTGTGGTGTTGTGTTTTCAAACCCTCAATGGCCATTTCAGGGACTTATATAAATTAGAGGTACCTACCGCATAAAAGCCCTATGTAAGGTCTATGTAAGGGAATATTGCCATACATACCCCAAAGAATATGGCCTTATGTATATGGTACAGTACATACCTCGGTCCTCAAATTCGGCAACACGCAGATTGTGTGAGTCTTGGAGGTTACTTACATGTATTTACATCATTTTATGCATCTTTCTGGGACCCCAAAAGAATGTACATAGAAACCAGAATTATAGAACAGAATTATTGCAAAATTAATTATAGAACACGCAATTATAGAACATTGGTAAATGTGAGAAATATGAACACAATTCAACAAGAATTTTAGAAAGACAAAAAAAGTTAGGAGTAAGTTGAGAGTATTTTTTTTCCACGGTTCTGAGGAAACAGGAATTATGGAACAACAGGGTACGGTAAACAGCCGTACTTTCATACTCCTCAACTTCCGTTCTAGAATTGTGGCACATACCATATACATATATAGACATACTGGGGGTGTTCCAAGATAGGGTACACCTCCGGATCTCTTGGTATACTCCATCAATGTTCCGATTAAGATGACCATGAAGTACAAACCCATTTTTCTATTAAAGTAACTATAATTCCATACAATTCAAAAATCAGAAATGGGTTGGTTCTCCCAATCCATTCCCATCTTGGGTAAGGTCGGCAAGGTCGTTTTTGTGGGTTTACCCATATATTAATGTCATATGTCTACATTTTTTGATGCACATCTGGCTGAATCATGGCCAACCTGAAATGGTTCTATCCCATCCATCCGCTGGAAAGATTCATGAAGGTGATTAAATTCATTCTGGTCTATGGCATAATTCTGGGAAAATCCTGGGATGATGAGATATTTCTGGGATACTTATGGGATAACTCTTGGATACGTCATGAGATTATGATAGTAAAATAATGGCAATAATCATCATCAGAATAATTATAATTCACATAACATAATATCATAATAAAAATAACAATCATCATCATCATAATGATGTTATTGTTTGCCATTAATACTGTTATTATGGGGCCATAATACTGTTATTATGACCATAACAATGTTAGTTATATAGTACCATAATGACCATCAAATGGTCCCATAAACCTGGCCCAAGGCACATGCCTGGCCTGTCGCACGTATCAGCCCTCGGATCACGGATCGATGAAAAAAAAACACGATCTGTCCATCTATCTGGAAACATATACACAAATATATGTATATATCATTTTGTATCTGTTTAACAATCAATCTATCTATCTGCCTACACACCATAGTATAGAATAAATAAATAAATAAATATATACATATATATACATATATAATATAATATATATATATATGGGTGATGATTTTTGTTAAAGGATTCTTTTTGTTTTTCAGTCTGGGGGAGTTTTCCTTGCTATTTGCTACATTTTGGGGCCAAAATCTCTGATGTGCGTGCTATTTGCTGCGTTTTGGAGCTAAAATCTCTCTGATTCGCGTGCTATTTGCTGCGCTTTTGAACTAAAATCTCTCATTTTGCATGCTATTTCGGAGCTGAAGTCGCAAATTTGGGTAGCTAAAATCGTAAATTTGCGCGATAATTGCAACATTCTAGTTTTCACCCATTTTCCCATGGTTTTCAACGAAGTCTGGATGGTTTTCATCGCTTTCTTGATCGTCTTCAATGATCTTTCCGTGGTTTCAAAGATTCTTTAGGGTTTCTTCTAGGGTTCTTGAGGGTTTAGGGTTTCATTTAGGGTTTCATTTAGGGTTTCTTTAGGGTTTCATTGAGGGTTTCATTTCGGGTGTCGTTTAGGGTTTCTTTAGGGTTTAATTTAGGGTTTCTTTAGGGTTTCATTTAGAGTTTCTTTAGGGCTTCTTTTAGGGTTTCTTTAGGGTGTCGTTTAGGGTTTCCCTAGGGTTTCTTTTAGGTTTCTTTAGGGCTTCATTTAGGGTTCCTTTAGGGTTCCTTTGGGGTTCCTTTCGGGTGTCGTTTAGGGTTTCTTTAGGGTTTCTTTGGGGTTCCTTTCGGGTGTCGTTTAGGGTTTCTTTAGGGTTTCTTTTAAGGTTTCTTTAGGGCTTCATCTAGGGTTCCTTTAGGGTATTATTTCGGTTTTCATTTAGGGTTTTTCTTTAGCGTTTCTTTTAGGGTTTCTTTAGGTTTAGGGTGTCGTTTAGGCTGGAGTTTCTTTAGGGTTTCTTTCAAGTTTTCTTAAGGGTGTCATTTAGGGTTTCTTGAGGTTTCTTTTATTGATGGTTTCGTTATTTTCTTACAACAGCATGCATACAAGCTCCTATACTCTATGTCTGTAGTTTTTGTGCAGTTTATATGAAATAGACATGCAATGTGTTACATGAAATGTTATATGCAAACTACAATACTAAAACCCAACCAAGAGCCATGTGAAGTGAACGGCCAAAACCAAAGCCAAGTGAAACCAAAACCAAAAGCCAAAAGCCATGAGCCATAATCCAAGTGAAGCCAAGTGAAGCCAAAGCCAAAAGCCAAAAGCCAAAAGCCAAAAGCCAAAAGCCAGGTGGGCACGCAAATGGGAGATTCTAGCTCCAAAATGCATGCAAAACACAGATTTTAGCTCCAAAATGCGGCAAATAGCAAGGAAAGCTGCCCAGGCTAAAAAACAAAACAAAAATCCACCCTCCATATACATATGCTACGGCGATACGTAGAAAAGCCAGATTGGTGCAGACTAATAATCCAATAAACGAAATTACGGAGCCAAATCCGCTCAATGAGGTGAACAAACCATGAGGACCCCTGACCGTTTGCAGCTGTCGGTGATAGTGAACTATCGACGAACAAGAAAGAAACTGATGATGTCTGTTATATGATGATCTGCCAACTAGTGCCAACTATCATTCATCATGCTTTTTGAGGCTCACGGTGTTGTTTGGGTTCAAACAACGACATGCAGTGATTCATTTCTGGTTTGGTGTCCGGTTGCTCGACCCTTATCGATTCCAAACCACCATGACCCATACTAGAGATACAACATGATGCAACGTAAATAATTCAACAGGATCAATTTTGGTAAAATATTGCAAAATCATGTGCAATATAACAACGAAATCAAAAATGCCTGACATCATTCACCACTGTTTTCTCCATCATTCACCGCTGCTTTCTCCATCATTCACCGCTGCTTTCCCATTCAGCCAAAGCACAAAATAGTGACAAACATCTCTCTGGTGATGTTTCGTTTCAAGCCGCGCATGATTAAGGTGGTACTGGTGGCATAGACATCTTCGATGCGAAACTCGGGAGGCTCCTTTGCTGACCCCATGATGAATCGCCCTTTCTGAGCAACGTGAAACTTGCTGCAGGATTTTGGACACGAAGTTTCGGCTGAAGTCGGAAACATTCGGAAAATCGTGAGATCTTGGAAAGGTCAAGCTGGTGTGGTTGTTTTGACCCAAATCTCCAACTTGATTGTTGCCAGCAAGAAAACATCTTGGAACGCCTACATCCCGCATCAAAACATGTATTCCATGCCCTCAGTGGTGTTATCACCAATCCACCATTCGAAGACAAAATCCTGTGAACATGATTCCTCTATGAAGAAACACTTCAATGAACATCTACTTTTCGATTCCATTCACCCCTGCAGCCAGTTTTACACCAGCTGGACGTGTACTTCAGGAAGTCAGCCATCCTACCATCCAGGCAGCCTTTTTCAGCCCGATTTCCCGGTTCGAGGTGATCAAGAGCTCGGATCCAGTGAACTAAGCTGGGAGTCTGGGAAACTGTCTGGGGATTCCGTTGAAATGGAACAGTTGGAACAGTTGGAACAGTTGGAACAGTTGAAGGTGGACAACTGGATCCAGTGTCGTTCGCTGTTCATTTCGCAAAAAGGTGGAAAAGGTGGCCAATTGAGATGTCCCGATACCTGACACCTTGTGGTGCCCTGATCGAGAGCCACTGTATGATACGGCCCCGGTAGGCTAGGGGTCCAAGAATCAACGCCGAGGGCTAGACCACCAACTAGACACAACCCTGGAGCACTGTACTCCCAATGGTTTTTGAAGCATTCCAAACCAAGTCACATTATTTCTACAGTTTCAGATTTGGCAAAATGTCAAATCGATCGAGAGTCTAGTTGATACTGAGGGAATCCATCTCCCGCCCTCGCAAGAGTCCAGTTTGGCGTTCTCAGCAGCAGCCGCTGGACTTCTTCTTCTTGCTCTTCTTGCTCTGGCGCAGCATTGGAGCATTGACAGGACAACAAATGACTTCCCATGAAATTCAAGAGTTCACAGCTGCCCCGCCAAATGTACCCCAACCAACCAATATTCTTTTTTAAAAAAATGAATAGACTGGTTGATGGTGAAAAGTTAGCTTTCAAAACAGTTCTATTTCTTGGAATCCTTCTCCTCTTCGCACACGCCTTGGGGGCGGCGCCAGTTTTGATTCCGGCGGTGCCGGTGGTGATCACAAAGCTCTCGCGGGCCTCGATGGAGTGAGTTCAGAGCAATGTATTTGGTCCAAAAAAAAACTCTCGCAGGGCCCCAAAGACCATGGTATTTCACACCTCATTGGATACCTTCAAATTAGAAGGTTGACAACGAAAATGGTAAAAATGACAGAAGATGGTTGCATGGAATCTTCAAACTTGACCCAAACCCAGGTAAGGTTTAGCAAGTCAACAACAATGAGTTGCAGAGCGAAACATTCCGAGTTGACCACCAGTGGACCATCGGGGTAGACATTAGAGAAAAAGGGCAAGTTTGGCATGCCCAACATTTGGGATACCCCAAAGCCACATCGCACCCCATCAAATGGAAGATTTTGGGGGCCAAGAACTGGAATTTCAATGAGTCGTATGTTCGTTCTGAGTTTCTCATCTTTTGTTCATCAAAGATACAATACATCGCAGTGCTTACCGGTCACCATCATCACTACCAACATCTCGGGGTTTTGTATTCACGACGGCAAGAGTCTACTTCGGTCCCCACATTCACCAGTTTGCCTGAGCAAAAGTAACCCCGGGCCTTGTCAGTCATCAGGTGGCCCTCTTGTGGCGCTGTGTGACCTTCTGGGTGAGCCGTGATGATGAATCCGGGCGGCAAAGCCTCGCCGGGTGCGAACCACTTGCCCTGAGAGTGGTCCAGGCCGCCTCAACGGTTGCATGGGGGACAGACTGAACCAATGGTTCACTAAGTTCACCAGGTTTCCGTCCCAGAAAATTTGGGGTTTTGTTGGTATATTTTACATGAAACCCCAGTTCCCAACGCTCAAAAAAATTGAAATTGAAAGAGAATCGCCTTCGAAGTCCTAAGGATTTACGAAATACGTTTAGTTTGCCAGTAGTACTGCACAAAGTGGTGGCGAAGTTTCAAAGATGGGAAACCTATAGGAGAGGTGCGTTGTTGTGATACATGGACGGCACAGCGAACCCACTGATGGATCGAATTGACGCGGCTCTGCACCAAACTCTCCCAGACCTTCTCCGGAACCTTCTCCGCTCCGGAACCTTCTCTCCGAAACCCTGTTCAACCTGACCTGGCTCTGCACCACACAGGCTCCTTTACACACAGACAGTTTTACACACAGACGCTTTTTGCAGGCAGACGGTTTTACACACACACAGGCTTCTAGCCAAATGGCGTGTTATGCTGGGGAACTCGCTTCGAGACCGGACCCGCCGCAGCATAATAACACGTTTTTTATCAGATTTCTACTGTTGTTGTTGTTGTTGTTGTTGCTGTTGTTGTTGTTGTTGTTGTCGTCGTTGTCGTTGTTGTTGTTGTTGTAGCGTACTGTGTTGCCGTGTGGTGTAGTGTAGTGTCGTGTCGTGTCGTGTAGTTGTAATGTAGTTGTAGTTCCCGTTATCATTGTAGCTGTAGCTGTAGTTATCGTTGTCATTGTAGTTGTAGTTGTAGTGTAAAGGTAGTTGTACTTGTCCTTGTAGCTGTAGTTGTTGTGTAGTGGTAGTTGAAGTTGTAGTGCAGTGTAGTCTAGTCTAGTCTACTCTAGTGTAGCGTAGTTGAAGCCTATTGTAGTGTATTGTAGTTGCAGTTGTTGTTGTAGGCGCAGTTGCATGTGTAGCCGCAGTTGCAGTTGTAGTTGCAGTTGCAGTTGTGGTGTAGTTGTGGTTGTAGTTGTAGTTTTAGGTGTGGGTGTGGGTGTCGTGTCGTGTCGTGTGGTGTCGTATTGTGTCGTGTCGTGTGGTGTCGTGTGGTGTCGTGTCGTGTCGTGTCGTGTCGTGTGGTGTGGTGTGGTGTGGTGTGGTGTAGTGTGGTATAATGGTATAGGGTGGTGTAGTAGTGTAGTCGGTATAGTGGTGTAGTGGTGTAGTGGTGTAGTGGTGTAGTGGTGTAGCGGTGTAGGTGTCGTCTAGTCTAGTCTGGTCTAGTCTGGTCTGGTCAGTTGTAGTTGTACCTGTAGCTGTAGTTGTAGTTGTAGTGTAGTTGAAGTGTAGGTGTAGTTGTAGTGTAGTTGTAGCTGTAGCTGTAGCTGTAGCTGTTGTTGTTGTTGTTGTTGCTGTTGCTGTTGTTGTTGTTGTTGCTGTTGTTGTTGTTGTTGTTGTTGTTGTGTGCACTTTTTCAACATCTGGACTTCCAATCTTCTGTCTACTGACTCTTTCTCTTCTGATTATTTCTCTTCTTTGACTATTCCCATCTCTGCTGCTTCATCTGTCCATATTGTCGGAAGTTTGACTTCTAAACTTCCTTCGATGATAGCTTTGTGTGACCTGAATGGGCGATCAGTCCCAAAAACCTAGGTTCACTCCACCCAATGTCAACCCCTAGGCTGTTGATCATTGGGCAGTGTGTACCATTTGAGTAGCCAATGAATCTGGGGCCTCTAAATATATTTGGTCATTGATGATGTGAGGTTGGGATGCATCCGGTTGCAAAGAAAAACTCGCAGCGCATGACATGAACATAAATTGAATAGCTCCGTGGCAGACCCCGACATCAAAAAGGAACTTATCCACAAACAAGATTCTGCCACTTTGTCTCGTTGTCTCTGAGAGTCACTAGGACCAACATCAAAAGCAAGGGTTGAGTCCCACCATTTTCTGCATCAACCCTTCCTGATAGTCCTAGGTGCTGTAGGCCATTGGCATCCCGGTGGTGTAGCTGGTCATGGGCATGGCACTGATAGAGGCAGCACCGGGCATCACATATGGCGAAGAGGTGTAGACCACTTGAGGAGCACCTGAAACAAGCATCTTGGGGAGCACATGTTTAGCTAGACTAAGAGAGAAACATCGAGATTCAACCATGTTTTGGAAAGTTTACAGGAAACCATATGTTTGGAAGTCAAAAAATAAGGATCTCCCGCGATTCTTCTCAAGAACGATATTTTACTTGGTGGCTCATCCTACTTACCAACTATGTTGTGGTTCCAAGTGGGAAAAGTGCGGTTAATCCACTTTTCACTGGGCTTCCGGGCTTGAAGTGATAAAACGGCCCAATTCAATGGGATAGAAACCATCGGGATAGATATAAATTACAATAATATGTTGACATGTTTAGATAAAATCATGAGTATGGATATGTATATATATATTAGGTAGTATACATATGAATAAACTTCAGAATTGATTTTGTTCGAAGTCTGCCCAAAAATCACCTGGTCCATGAAGTGCCACAGGATCTTGCTACGGATTTACAGCAAGGTCGTTCGGTCCGGCATGACGAGAAACGCTTGGACCGCTTGGACCGCTTGGACTTTGGGGCTCCAGATCGATCGAAAAATAAAAAGGTATAGGATGGGATGGCTGGTATAGGTCATTGAGGTCCAGTGATTTCTAGGTCAGTTTCGATAAAATCCCAGCTTGTTTTGGGGACATCCAGATCCTCCAGATCCTCCAGATCCTCCAGGCAGTTTCGACCAAGGGGCCAGTCTCCATTGGATAAGTGGTGCTGATGGGAATGCCGCTGCCCATCTGAACCTAAGCAGGGGATGAGTGATGGGATGGTATGGGTCTAGTTGTGTTCGAATCCAACATCACAAGATCTAGTGGCAAAGCCCAGACACCGCACTGGTCACGCTGGTCACAGGGGCAGCATCAGTGATTGGCACGGGCTCCGTCGAAACACCTCCCGGTGTCCCAGAAGTATCGCCTTGAAAAGAAGATGTTCATAAGAAAATTGCCCATACATAGATGATTTGCCCACTACAAATCATGATTCTCCGTGGCAAAGTGTTCAATGACCAGAGGCTAAGCCAACAAGTTTCTCTTTAAGAACTGATAAGAATTGTTTGATACTGTTTGCCCAGAAACCGATGATACATAAGTTGCGGTCGAGGCCTGCCATGGCAACTCGTGCAGAACTGGAGAAAGCTGCCGCAAGCTGATCCCTACGTTCGCTGAGCCAGTGCCAGTTCGCAGCGAGTAACTTATCCTCCCACATTTGCAGCAGGTGTCTTTTGTATTGTAATTACAGATATTTCTCTCCAGAATAGATGTTTGAATTGCCCAAAAGAAATCCAAAGCTTCAACACTTCAGTATGGCTCAATGCTGGGTAGTGAAACTTGTACGTAGAAATACGGTGGTGATAGGGGCATGCTTCTTGTCCTGGCCTCCTTGTGACGGCGCAAACCATAATTCTGGGTCCAAACATCCCAACGTAGCAAAGTCCTCCAAAACCCTTGAAAGTTATTGTGGATGTCACAAAATCTAAAACTGCCTTTGATTTTGCCCTGACTTATCATGACTTATCCTAGGTTTCCTTCAAAAAACGGCTCATCCGCTTCAACGGGCCCCAGCGGCCGCCGGTATTTTGACCAACGGTACAGTCCCAGGTTCACCGCAGGAGATCCAGCCATCACCGTGACGGTGAGATTGGGATGGATATCATGGAGATATCCATTCTGTTGTGATGGAAATCCCTGTTTCCAACTTATATGAACCAAATCAATTGCAACTTTGTTAAGTTCCCGCAACATCATGACTTGTGATTGTGATGGTCTTACATGTGGATTGATGGCAGCTGGATCAAAGAACTGATGTCGTTTTCGCTGTTCATTTTGCAAAAAGGTGGCGGACTGAGATGCCATCCCGATACCAGACACCTTGTGGTGCCTGACCGAGATGGTGCCACGTATGATACGGCCCCGGTAGGGGTCCAAGAGTGAACGTGGAGGGCTAGACCACCAACTAGACACAACCCTGGAGCACTGTACTCCACAAAGGGTTGTGAAGCATTTCATGTTCCACACCAAAACATTCAGTTCCTGCAGTTTCATGTTGTGGCAACAAAAGCTGTCCATAGGAGGCACTGAGGCAGTGCAACTCCTGCCCTCGCAGTCCAGTTTGGCACTCTCAGCAGCAGCCGCTGGACTTCTTCTTCTTGCTCTTCTTGCCTGGTAACACAAGCAGCATTCACCACAACACCACTCGACATGCGTTTCCTTACTCCTAGGGAACCTTTCCCTGAAATTCAAGACACTTCCAACTGGCCCCGGATTGGTGGTACCCCAACGAATCAGGGATCAAGGAGGCTCCCAAGAAGCCCATTCTTAAGGATTATTTGATGAGAATACCTATATAATAACAATGACTGTAAGATAAAAAACAATAACAATACAAATAGTAACAACAACAATAACTATCATCATCATCATCATCATCATCATCATCATCATCGGCATAATTATATAAGTACTTCTAAATTCTAAATATTGGTCTATTTTGGGGGTTCGCCTTGGAATAGAATTCACATCTTCCACTGGCACCTTGGGGGCAGCGCCAGCTTTGGTTCCGGCGGTGCCGGTGGTGATCACAAAGCTCTCACGGGCCTGGCATTTCCACTCCTACCATATGTGCATGGGATTATCTATAGAGAAGCGGATGTGTATATATATATACACATACAGTATATGTATGTATATATATATTAGTATATGTACAGAGGGAGTTGTTCATTTAATTGTTTTACATATTATATATATATATATATATATGTATATGTATACACACATACTTAAAGATATGTAAATACGTGTGATATAAACATATGTGACTGGCGGATGTGACCACCTCCCAGTCGTCCCCATTCACATGGGCAACTTCGCGCCATGGCCAAAAAAGGTCTTTCCCAATCTACCATGTTTGTGCAACCTCCCATTGCCACCGATTAGCAACACCAGGCCTTGTCGGTCATCAGGTGGCCCTCCTGTGGCGCTGTGTGACCCTCCGGGTGCGCCGTGATGATAAAGCCGGGCGGCAAAGCCTCGCCGGGCGCGAACCACTTGCCCTGGGAGTGATCCAGGCCACCTTGGCTGGGTGGCTAAGCCCTCACTCAGCCTGTTGAGTTCATTTGACGATCATTACAGCAACTTGGGCAACTGAAGATACGATGATGAATTATATAGGTAGAATTACCTTGGCGGTACTCAAGTATAGTCAGTCATAGAGATGAGCAATCACCAGTGATAGTTATGAGGATGTTCACTCATGCGCATTACTATTTCTATGATATTACTTGTATTACTCCTACTATTAATAATAATTGTATGATTGTTATCATTGATTCCTGACATTATTAACACTAGTCCAACAAAAAAATGTGTACATCTTTGGATCAATCATTCCACTGGGATCCAATATTTCCACCCACTCAAAATGGGGGATTTGGCCATGGCCACGAGTTCACAACGGGAAGACGAGGAAAACCATGGGATGTTGGGGGTTGGAAAATGAAAATCCGCCAGCAAGAAATCCGACAAACAAAACGGAATAGGTAGACACTTTTGACCATCAAGAAATCAGAGTGTTTATAGCCGCAGAGCCAATCAAAACTGGGAAACTGACTTCAGTTGTTACGCAACATCACATATTTTCACAGCCCCGCAAACATCAATGCTCCTTTAGGGAGCTTAAAGGTTTTCCAGCATATCCTTACAGATCTTGCATTCCAGGTACTGTAGGCCATGGGCATCGCAGGCATCGTGGTGTAGCTGGTCATGGGCATGGCACTGATGGAGGCAGCGCCAGGCATCACATATGGCGACGAGGTGTAGACGACCTGAGGAGCACCTGATGCCGCAGGGGTTGCTGGCACCCTGAAACATCAACCGGTGATAACGAGCAAATGCTGGAAATTATCTACACAAAACAGGAGTTCAACAAGCTGTTTTTCAGTGGAGATATCGCAAAGAAAGAAGAAGTCAATGATTAGCTTTACAGGAAAGAAAAGGAACAGATCTTATCCCTATCTTGGAGGGTACAACCTGTTTCTGCGACCAACTTTAATGACCCATTATTTCCGCAGGGAGGCCTTTGGGCTCAACTGAAACTATCTAGTGACCAAATTTGGTGTTTAGCGGTTTTGAAACCCTCAAATACACACACGTGTATATCGGTGATATGAGGATCATGGAAAGTCACGTTCTTTTGATGCCTCCCATGTCCAGTCCAAAGAAATCCAGCCAGTTGAGGCACCAGTCTCCATGGGATAAGTGGTGCTGACGGGTACGCCACTGCCCATCTGAACCTAAGCAGTGGCCACGTACCATGCTCACAGCTGTTCATGTTGGTGGGATGACCACATCCCATATCGCTCACATGGTGTCTTAAGATGTGATGTTTCAAAAAATGAGCAAGACCAAATGAGGTATGGATGCCAAATGAGCAGCAAATATCGTGGCACCTGTCAAATTTCACCATGAATCGCAAATATGTCTAGGTATCCACTAGATCCTGCAAGAGTTGGGCCACATTCTTGGACTCGGAAGTCATTCCCGCCCTGAAGACCAATCCATTCCAAGTCCGTTGAACTCAGTTGCTGTCCAAAATCTATTTGAGCAGTGTTCAAAACATCCTGGTTGCTTCAGAACTGGGTTCGCAATATATTGAGTAGTACAATCATGTACAATCTATAATCATCTCAGCAATCCTGAACGCCGAGTTGCTGCGCTGGTCACAGGCACAGCGGCATCAGTCACTGGTACAGGCTCAGTGGGGACACCTTGAGTTGGAGCTGTAGGCGGAGTTGGTCTAGAAAAATCTGCCAAGACTGTCTCAGTAAGGAAAACCCTCTGATGGCTCTCAAGGAATCAAGATAGATCTCTTTGGTCTTTCGGAAAAGATCATTGGTCCAGTTTCTTTCAAGAAGCCCAGTGTTTTTTCACCACTTTTTGGCACCTGCCATGGCGTTCAAGACGAAGTTGCCACAACTGAAGCGTTGAGTAACACCAAAGCGCTGAAGTGGAGCCAAGATGGTTTAGGCCACGAGTATGTGGTGACTTTGAGGGTGGCAGTCCTGATTTTGCCAAAGTCACCGCGGTCCTCTCTCAAGACCATAACACGCACTCAAAAAACCTACAAAGAACCATCCGCACTAGCCCACCACAAAAAAAGAACAACAAGAACCTGTCTTCATTCCCACACAGGAGCATCCGTCTCAGCCCAGAAACGAGCTGGGAAATATGTTCGAATCGGAAGATCCCAACCCAATGAACCAAGCAATCTGTGTTTTTTCTTGCACAGTCAGAGTTCCGGGAAAACACAGCTGAGATCCATTGCCAGCAACACGGATTCCCTGATGGCGAAGTCGAACCACCACAAACAAACAGTTTTGGCTTCTACCGCCCTCCATAAGCCAATCATAAGACATATCTCAACACTAGGAACAAAAGAAATGGCTTGTGTAGTGCGACATGGCTCGAAGATCTATCCATCATCCGGCACGTGGCGGGACCAAACAACTGGATCGTCTGCTGAAAACGATCAAATGAATCATTTGGCAAAAGGGAGGCACAATGACGCCGTTGCCATTCTGCCACTTCCCCATCCATGGAGCTCCTCGCTCCAGGGTGGGACTCTCAAGATATCCGATCCAGCTCATGATAAGGAGGTGCAATAAGGCAATAACTGCAATAACTTTCAAAATGGGAACATGTTGATAGCTTTGAGGGCCAGAATCTCCTCCAACCTTCGACAAAAAAAAAGCCTCTCGATGGATCGGATGGAGCAGCCGGAGCTTAGCAGCAGCCGCTGGACTTCTTCTTCTTGCTCTTCTTGCTCACCTCGCGAAAGGATGTAAAGGATGTAAAGGTGGCAAGGTGAAACCAGAAGCTGAAGCTCCATTCGCTAAATTTGGGTTTGTCTGAAAATCGGGTTTCCCAAAATTCCATGGTTTATCATGGTTTATCATCATCTTTCCCATTTTTTATGGCCAGGGCTATACCCCATTGTCAGACAAATCCATTTGTGCATAGGTATTTTGGTACATGATTGAGTGCTTGGAATCTCTTAGAACTGGTGGGGACGTGAATGCGGTTTCTACATAACTGGCCACATCGATGGACCTTGATTTGCTTGGATGTTCGGTTGATTTGTTGCATGCTGAGCAGCTCGGGATGAATCCTATACTATTATACCCACGTGTGCATCCAAGACTACGTATGGCTGTGAAGCTGGGGATGTACCTCCCCAATGGCCATTTCGATAGACAAAATTGTGACAAAATATGAAAAAATGATGATTCTGATTAACCAATGGGTTTCAGGGATACCAAATTTTCAGACAAACCTACAGACCAGTTAGCCCCAAAAGCTTGAGACCATCCCATGGTCAGTGACGTTGCTTTAGGTGGGAAGCTTAGGGGTAGTGGTCACAGTTATCACTTGATACAAGACACACACAATCGTAGATGGGTCAAAACTTCTATTTTTTTTCCGTGAATTTACACAGAACTTGAATGGAATGAATAATATCCATCAATTCCAGCTAAAAATGACGGTGCAGGTGCAGATAGAGCGATTCCCAGGGTCTGGCTTGGGCTCACCCCAGAAAGAGTCGAACGATGTTGTCCTAAGCTCTGAAAAAACTGAACGTAATAGGGGGGGCCATTCTTTAACCTTCCAAATGTTCGAATTGTTGGGAATGCATCGAGTCTTTCGTCTTACATCCAACTACCGGGACACTTGCGGTTTAACCGACAAGACTGATTGAACGGCTATTTCACCAAGCAAAAAGACGTGAATATCTAGCAATGAGTTCAACGGTACCGAAATACCGCCAGATCCTTCTAGCATGGTTGAAATAAGAACGCCACTCGGGTGATGCCGACCTTGCTCTTTGGAGCAGAGCCAAGCTTGGTGTCAACCCCCGTGGTGATCACGAAGCTTTCACGGGCCTGGAATGCGTAGGGCCATAAAAATTGTCCCATCCCAATGTCCCCCAAGGTGCAAGTCAAACAAAAACCAAAAGTGTGCGCCCATCCCACTCTACATTCGGAGAATTGAATATCCCGCAGTAGGCCACTTGACCCCTTGACCTTGACTGGACTCCATGACAGCCCCTGGCCTTGTCGGACATCAGGTGGCCCTCCTGTGGCGCTGTGTGACCCTCCGGGTGCGCCGTGATGATAAAGCCGGGCGGCAAAGCCTCGCCGGGCGCGAACCATTTGCCCTGGGAGTGGTCCAAGCCACCTTGGGAGCCGCAGTGGCTGGTTTTTCTGATTTTTTTGGGTTGAAGATAACAGCAATATCTGGATGAAGAGAAATAAAATGGTTTCTGCAAGTTGCCAGCAATGCTTCAATTTTCAAGTGATAGGACACCCGACTTGGTTCCAAACCCGTGAATGCAGCAAAAAAAAGCATCGAATCAAATCCAAGATTCGGCCGTATCCCAGAGGAAAGGCTGAATGCTGTGGGGCCTTTGGGGTTCCAACTTAGCTTTCGGCTGGAGCAATTTTTGGTTTCGGTCTCCGCTTAAGAAGTCCCCAGGCCTAGGGCAACATTTCACGGTAGAAGTTGTGCCTGTCACCACTCATATCCTTGGACCCTTGGACCCTTGGACCCTGCATCCCAGGTACTGTAGGCCATGGGCATCGCAGGCATCGTGCTGTAGCTGGTCATGGGCATGGCACTGATGGAGGCAGCACCAGGCATCACGTATGGCGACGAGGTGTAGACCACCTGGGGAGCACCTCAGATCGCAAGTGTTGTAGGTTCATCAATCGAAATGCAGAGAAGGTCAATAATAGAACTGTGAAATTACCACAAACATCAGCAAATGAAAATATGGGGATCAAACCCGTTGAAGGTCTTTGATAGGCCATCAAGAAGAAAAATAGACATGAGGAGACTGAAAGGTCATCATCCTGGACATCGTCAAATGAATAGACCATGTCCAGTTTCTGAGCAGGAAATTACGTCCCCTACAACTATGTCTGCAACCAAACTGGCTATATATATATATAATTACTTCAAAATCCCATGGTTTATCACCGGTTGCCCCAATGAAAAAGTGCCAGAAATTATGGTACAGACCCATTGATGGGATCCCAAATGGTACAGTTCTTCTCAATCCCAGGCGGATCGATGCCCTTGAGGCACCCGTCTCCATGGGATAGGTGGTGCTGATGGGAATGCCACTGCCCATCTGAACCTGCAGATGATCCAAGGATAGAATTTCTCAAAAACAGAATTGAAGAATATATATTTTGAACAAAGATGACTTGTCTGATAAATCTCCATCAGATGATTTATACAGAATCTCAGTACCAGAATGGTTACCATGGTGCACATTAGGTCTGGTGGTTCTTGGGCCTTCAAGATTTCATGGATTAATTTTCCAATGATCCAGGCGTAACAAGATGACCAGTGGATGGAATGGGGGAGTCGGCGTTCAGCCTAAAGAGCACAAAAGTTGGTGCAAACACTTGAATCTAATTGTGACGATCAAAGAAATGATGCAAGTGTTGTTTGCAACCTCTTGTGAAGTACCTGAAAAGAGGCTACCTTGTTCATGTTCACACTGTGGTCTTCATCACCAAGTCTCTATAAATATCTGGAAGTGTCACAGGGTCCCCAGGGTCCCCGGGGCACCAGTGCAGCCCCAGTTGCAGCGCTGGTCACAGGGACAGCATCAGTCACTGGCATGGGTTCGGTTGCAACGCCTGGGACAGACCAGCTGGGAATGAACAGACCTGAAAAACGGGTCAAAATGTCGGAAGCATGGTGACCATGGTGGTAAAAGTTTAGAGTTTGTATAATGCTGCATAATGTCGTTCGGGTGGTGAAGAATTCATTTTAACTGTTTTTTTTCCAATCGTTTTTGCAAGTGCCAAGCAACAACCGTTGCAACATCCAGAAAGATGAAAATGGGTTTGTTTGAAAATAAACTACCTGTAATCATCCTGTTCCCTGTTAAAAATTTCAAACACCATTTGGGGGGTATACACCATTTTCAGACAGACCTCAATTGGTTTGAAGACATCCTCAAGTTGAATCAACATGACCCATCCCCATGGTTCATGTCCAGCCTGCCATTGGGTCCAGATTGCACCAGGAAGCAAGAATCAAACTCAGAGTGGATCGAATCGCTCCCTGTTGAGCCACCGTGGATTGCGCAGAGCATCGGAGTTTCGATCAACATTTCAGTGTTTTTCGCTGGTGTCTCATATTGATTGTTTTCGTTGTTAAAATCCGGCCATGGGGCCATGGGTCAGACAAAAAATGTTTTGTTCAATTGCTCTGGCATTGGCAACTGACATCGTGTGCTCGGGACGTTACTTACGTTTCCATGCAACAGTACTGAATGCCACTGTGGATAACCTGATGATAACCCCTAAACACCTCCCACTACGGTGCGAAAACGCAATAGTATTCAGATCCGAACAATGCATTGAAAAAAATATTTCCTTCGAGTGATCCCCACCCAGAAACATTATTCTGACATAGTTTCGGACATACATCTGGAAGTATATTTGGCATATCCATTCAGACATTCTATCTGACATCCTTTCGGGCATACACTTTGACATTCTACTTGACATTCTGTCAGTGATGTTTTTGCATGTGCAGCAAATCCACTTTACCTATGTATTTCCCCGAGGCCTTGAGCGGTACAAACAAACGTGTTCTGATGAGCTTGGTACCGGAGCCCTGTAACACTATTTGCCATAGCGATCGCCGTGCCGTGCGTTCGCCTGCTGTGCCTCTTGGGGAACATATCAATGAGAACGATGGCGTTCCTAGTATGTCTGGTTGCAATCCCAGTATCACCCCTTTCAATTCGCATCATCGGCACCAAGCCATTTTGGGGACCTGACACCAACCAAACTTTTGAAGATTCGGGTTGCTCCTGCTGGATCCAAGTGCCAACTAGTTTCTCAGTCCCGAAGGAATATCATACTTGCTGTTTTTTTTTTTGACATTCAGGACATTCCTGTGAACGTGTCCGGGACAATCACTGACACTGAGAGTGGCAAGTGCTTTAGCACTATTCATTATATTTTTGATTTCACCTTTGGCTTGTTCTGCGTGAAGACCTACGGTGGCCACCACATCATTGAGACCTCCGAGGTCACTTGCTGGAGCAGCGTTTTCATTGTTTTGCATTATATATTTGTTTTTGAACCACATGATTCTTGAAGCCATTGGAAACCACTTGTTGTTGAGTTCCTTGGCAATCGCTTTGGTGCAGAAACGATGCAGCAACCAAGCTCTTCTGGTTCGATCCCTTTGACACAGTACACACGTGAAGTACCAGCTGGATGGGGGTCCAAACAATTACATCCTTCAGTCATATTGTATGCCATGGAATTTGTAGCTACATGACTGGCTAAAATCTTTCAACCATAGTTCCCAAATTTACATCAATCAACCTTGCTGGCCTGCTGTGATCCTCCATGTCCGCAAAAATATCCAGCAAACCACAAATGTTTCGACAAATTGACGCGAAAGAACCCCATTTTGCGGGTCAGAAAATGACACCCAAAGTAGGGAACTATTCCGCTGGGACTGGAAAAGTTTAGCCAACTTCTCTTGGAAAGGGGCCAGGGATAGAGTCAATTTGGCCTGACCCCTTTCCAAGAGAAGTTTACTAAGTTTTTCCAGACGATTGCTGTGGAACTATGGCTGAGAGGACGTTCCGACGATTCTCAGTACCTTCCAAGGAGTGGTAAGAAGTTTTACGATCCGCGTAGCAGAAAGACTTGCCGAGTACATTTGCTCCCTGATGAGGAATGCTGCTACACTGGCCATTCTTGAAACTAAGCACTCTGTGCATCTTATTGGTTCCGCCCGATCTTGTCAGAACTCATTGGGGCAGCCACCGAGACGGCACCTATCAATCAACTCGTGCCCCTAGCGGACCAGTCAAGGTGTCGGTGCCCACTCAACCACAGGAGCGACCACATGGAGGCATCAGCCTCACTAGCGGAGTTGCAGCGCTCTTGGCGTGGTTTCCGGCGAGTTGGGCTAGCAAGGTAGTACCCTGCTTTCTTGCTCAGGGAGGCACCGCAGCCTCCGCAGGAAGTGACAATACCCTGCCCCACTCGAGAAGCTCCCGGGTGGAGCGAGACCAACGAGCCAGAACTCTTCAAGCAGTCCGTTTCGTCGAGACAAGAGGGCCACAGGAATTAACCTCGGGATCGATGAAGACTATCAAGCCTCCCAATGCTTCACTGAAGTCATTCGTGGCTATCGGATTGGTGTCATAGAGCCTGCCACCATGCACAGCTTCCAGCCAACGGGGCCCATTCGGGTCTCTCTGGAAGTAATCATACCATCTCAAGGTGGAATTACCCCAGAGCAGCGGAAGCAGACGGCCACGCTGTGCCCCCTCGACTGGCCCACCAACTACAGCCTGCTACGACTCTGGCATCGCCACATGTTCACGCAATGGTCACTGGATCTCAATGAGCCAGCCGAACGGGCTATGTTCCAACAACCGGCAACCTATTGATGCTGCGCCACAAGAACACTGGAGAGACCTTGATTTTCCCAGCAGGAAGCTTAGGCGACGTCCAACTCCAGCTGATCTTGCTGAATTTCGCACCAAGAAAGCTGATTTGCGGAGGAATGCTGCAACACAAGAACAACTTAATCCAGTCTCCTTTTCCCTTGAGAATAGCTGGTCATTCTGAGAGTTCACAACCCATGCATCATAAGTAGCGCGTGATGCAGTGGCCATGACTGTCGCTGCTGCACCGGAATCCAGCAACCACCATGCTGGCTTTCGTCTTCCATCATAATTTCAGATAAAAGTAGGTGCAAAACTGAGAATACCTATGCAGTTCAAATGCATGAGAAACTGTGTCCTGCACATTCAAAAACGTTGAGGTTCCAACCCTTTTCAATTCAACTCGATGGCAGTTTGATGAAACAAGATCCTGCGAAAGCACTCTTGAAACTGAAGTGCAAGCTGATTTTGGTTTTTGACGCTAGAATTTTAGACCGCAGCTGGCGCAAAGAGACGGCTTCAAGGCAAGCCTCGAGGCCTTAGGGTCATGGAGATTGCAGCAAAACAAAAAGGTTGTTTCAATAATGTAGGAGGCAGATCTCAATGCAAGCCTCAAACTCCAGTGTCGTAAGACCATGGAAATTAGAATTGCTGGTCAAATATGTCAAATCAGCTTCAGCTTGAAATGAACGCTTCAACAAATTTGCCACGAAGGGGCCAAAAAGGGACCAAAACTGGACCGTCCAGGGGGACCACTTTCGATTTCAAAGGGTCCACTTTCTGACTCCTTTTTGAAACACGTTTCCTTTGCACGGAGTCCAAAACTGGACCTCAACAGGACCTCAACAGGCTGAATCCGGTGCCTCCTTGGAGGTCCGGTTTTAAGCCCACCTAAGCATCTTCTTCAGCTGCGCTGTTCCAATGTAGACACGCATCAACTCTTATGAAACCAAGGCGTTTCATGCTGAATTTTCTAATTTGTTTACTCGCTTATCCCAATGTTAGGACCGAGTCTCAGGTTGAGGAGTGCATTTGGGAACCATCCAAGAACTTTGACGCTGATTAACGCGTTCAGTAAGGGAATCAATCTACAGTATGTAATCCAGATGTTGGTGTGAACACAGAACTGCAAGCTTCGAATGGCTTTGAGTTGGTGCGCCAACTGACACCGAAACAATACAAGACGACAAAGCTTTTTATCACAATAAATACGATACTCCGCACGGCGTAGACTGCCTCCCCCCTCTTCCACCCGCCCCTCCTGTGTTTCACTAAAGTGTGGCGCTGGCTCGCTGTCTCACGTCTCATGACTTACTGAGGAGGTACACTCATGAGTCTCCAGGATCACAATACTTTCCAAAGCTTGAATTAGATTCAACAGAGCTCCCCCCCCTGCCCCCAAGACCAATGTTGATACAAACATAAACGTGAAAAATCGAACGCGCCGGAAGCTTCTCGTTTGCACAACATCCAATATTAAAATTCCGGGGCAAGGGGATACACATAGAGTAAAGATGAAATCTAAAGCCAGCAGCCAAGTAGTTGCTGAATGGCAATCTGCCTGTGAGACACATGGATTTGCCATTCTCTCTCAAACATTGAGGTCTGTGCTGACGCTTCCGGCAACATGAGCAAGCATCAACCCGTCCGGAAAAGACTCAAGAAAAGCACGCTGGCTGCCAGTACTCCAACATGCTGTGTTTTCATATGTACAAACCTCGAACAAACTCGGAATACACGTCCCATCGGACATTTTACAATGGCAGGAACACTTCAAGTGGCAAAGCTCTGGCATGCTGGTTTTTCATATGTACAAACCTCAAGCAAACCTTGTTCAAACCTCAAATCTATGGGGCCGGACGATGCCAGCAGGTGGGACAGGATTTTTAAAGGAAAGTTCAATTAATTTCTTTTTTGCGCGCGGCAACTGTAGGTTTCGTCCGCTGCCTAGAATTGAGGTTTGATTGGGGTTTGTACATATGGAAACACAGCAGATCGAAGGTGTGGTCATGGCATGGCTTTCTCCATAGAATGCGCAGCACAGAGATGTTTTCAAAGTGTGCCTGGAGTTTGTACATATGAAAACACAGCACATGGAAGGTGTCACCAAAAAAGTGCTCATTCCTCAGTGAAATTAGCTGCGCGCAGACATTAACAAGGTTTGTTTGGGGGTTGTACATATGAAAATACAGCAGAAGGAAGAGGAACAAAGCATTGCAGACAAAAACGACAGGTAAAGAACAGATGATCAAGACGTACGGGGAGCGAGCTGCATGCAGATCCGCCTGCATGGATTTCGCGGTGCAAGCATACAACTCCAACTACATAACCTGAAAGCAAATCCAAATCATTGACACGCTTGTCGCCAAATTTCGTAAAGCCCATGATGCCACGCCACAGCATGACACTTTCACACCAAAACAAGCTTCTCCAAACCCCAGCAACTTTGGAGACACTTGGAAGTACCTCTGCAGTTCCGCTGCATCGTCTTAAAGCCTAGAAGGCAGCATGTGTCAACTCATGGATACACCATCATGGAGCAGCCTGTGGCAAGGGATTTGTTTCAGAGCGAAGCTGCCGGAATCATGCTGTAGAACCACAGCAGAGCAGCAACAACTCACTCTGGCTCGCATCCTGTCGCGTCCCACACAAGTCAATCGGGATTACCTGCCACAAACGCCAAAAAAGATAGATTTTGGCTCCAAACTCGAAGCCAAAAAAATTGATCCCAAAAATGAAGCCATTTTTGGCTTCGCCTGATGAAACAATAGAAGCGGTCTCCCAGAAATTGAAACTAAAAATGGCCTCTGTCAAAAGAGACACAAACTGTCCAAAACGAAAAGAAATGTTGCGGTGCCAAAAAAAAATCCCAGTGAATGTGCCCGACAACCCTTTTACAGATGCACAACCTACACGTATGTCTAGCATAAAATCCCATTCTTCAACCCGCAAAGGACGTGACTCTCTTCATGCGTCATCATGCCAGAATCGAAGATCATACACCGTTTTTTCTGTATCATGTTGACACTGAGGAGGTACACTCATGAGTCTCCAGGATCACAATACTTTCCAAAACTTGAATTAGATTCAACGGAGCTCCCCCCCCTGCCTCCAAGACCAATGTTGATACGAACATAAACGTGAAAAATCGAACGCGCCGGTGTGCGATCAATCTAAGAAGCTTCTCGTTTGCAACATCCAATATTAAAATTCCGGGGAATGGCAATCTGCCTGTGACACATAGATTTGCCATTCTCTCTCAAACATTGAGGTCTGTGCTAACGCTTTCGGCGACATGAGCAAGCATCAACTCGTCCATAGCTAACTCGGCAGGAGGTACTGCTGCAGTAGCCATAGTTGCACAACCAAGCACAGGTTTCCTTAATGGCCATTTTTATGCTGATGGATCCCCCACCGAAGACACAGAAGATTGCTTGGGGCG
>Ga0126342_10004316_pt1 | contig 24183 bp, 21 predicted proteins | sample Cyp1metagenome_FD_92528 | JGI IMG/M metagenome (GOLD analysis project Ga0126342, IMG submission 92528) | Coral microbial communities from Lord Howe Island, Old Settlement Bay, Australia - Cyphastrea 1 metagenome | ecosystem: Host-associated > Invertebrates > Cnidaria > Coral ...
GCAAAATGACAAATTCAAGTTCCAAACCGTTGCAAACACTAGGCAAATGGTACCAGCCAAGAAATCCAAAAAAAAATCCCAAACCTGTTCAAAAAAAAATCCTAAAACTATTTCACACCCATAGAAAATTATACCCACATTAGCCTGTCACCACATAGCCATCACGCACAAGAGGGATAACGTCTATGTTTAGTAATACGTATGAATATGTATATATATATATAATATATATATATGTGTGTGTGTATGTGTGTGTGTTATGTGTTCGTTCATCCATATACTTGGCCTGCAATTATCCATGTTAATATATGTGTATATATACACATACATACTACTTTGTTTTCAACCATTTATATGTTTATATATATATACATATATGAATATATGCCGTATATTCATTAATTATGTGTTCATGTCCATATTCATCATTCAAATATCTCCCATTTTTGCATATCATTTCATGACTTGCTCCCTATTTCTTGGATGTACCATATTATGTTGAGCATATCTCAATATTGTTTTACATCCTCATGGCCATTAATCCCTCAAATGGAAAGAATGCGACAATATCCATATCCATCCATGTTATATCAGGATGGAAGAAATGATAGTTATAACATATGAGGTGTATCAGATTATGTATCTTCATGTGTATCTAGCTATATATATATATACATTATACAGATTATACATTATAAATCGTACATTATTATTTATATGTGACATATGTATACCAAATATACATTAAATATCCATCATCCATGTCCTCCCTTTTTGTTTGCCCACTTTGGCCATCCAGCTGAAGCAGCTGAGTCGTAGAGGTGACGCCAGCCGCTGGAGCCGTTTGTCCGAGCGCTGGCGGTCCCTACGCACCAGGCCCCTGTGCCACGGGACGCCATCCATGCTGGGAAAATGCTGGGAAAATGATGGGAAGATGATGAATATCATATGATATCATATGATATCATGACATGTTCTTACAGATTTTTTCAGATTCACCTAATATTTTTTTGACAAAGCCAAGTGATAAACTGAATCTGTGGTGGTAACAGGGCCTTTCAACATCGAATTTGGGGTGCCCTGTCCATTTTCTATCAAAACATTTCCAGGAAATGACTTTCTTCGAGTGATCCCCGCCCTGATCCATTATTCTGACATAGTTTCTGACATACCATCTGGAAGTCATTCTTTCTGGCATATACTCTGACATTCTTTCTGGCATTCTATCTGGCATCTATTCTGACATGCCTTCTGGCATATATTCTGACATTCTTTCTGGCATTCTATTTGGTATATCTTCGGAGATTCTTTGTGGTTGAGGTCCGGCGGGGAACACTTTGATCCGGAGCTTGCGGTGGGGGAACACTCTGATCCCGTGCTTGCTGTTCGGGTCCGGCGGGGAATGCTGCGATCTAGCGCTTGCAGTTGAGGTCCGGCGGAGGAAGAGGAGAAGGAGGTGGCGGGACAGCCGACATAAAATCTAACAACCCTCACCTGACAGGTGGGGAATGAGAAACCCCAACACACTGTCAGTTTCCGATCCCAGATTCCCACGAAGACAAACGTCATCAAACATGTTATCAATCCCAACGCCTGCAAAATATTGTAGCTACAGCATTCATATCCCACGCTTGTTGGTTGAATCTTCAGTTGAATGGCTTCAAAGTCCCAACTTATCACTTTCATCCCTCACTGCAGGTTGGAATCCTTAGCGACTGAAGCAGCAGCAAGTCAGAAGCAACTGCCCAGCTGCTTGGTGCTGACAAAAGGTGTCCCATATCTGTGGCCACGAAACGACATTCCAGCAATGTCCTTGCATTCATACACCTATATGTTAGTATATATTATATATTATTTGAATAGTATATGTGTATCTATTCAGATATCGGCTTGAATTTCCCACTGTTCATACCCACTCTGCCACACCAGATACACGCTCTATGCTGATCTCATTCCAGTCTGTCTATGATGGACTGATTAAGCCCATCATATGCTTTTTGTCCCCATCCCGTATCCATACATATATATATATGGGCCATCACATACACATTACATCCCCATCATACCTTCATCATTAATACAAAGGGGGGTCCCCAAACGACAGCTAAGTTGGTGTCTGAATCCAGTTTTCACTATAGTTTGTGGTAGTTAAAATTATATATAGTATTCATGGTGTGAAACTAGATCAGCGTTCACATCACGTTAAGGGGGCCCACATTGTAGTAGATGTTTTTTGTTCCATTGGTTGGTTGATTAATCGAGTGGTCATCCCCTTTGAACAACCAATGGGTCAATGATTATTTAATGGCATCCAATACCCATCATACCCACTTTACCACACCAGATACATGCTCTATGCTGATTAAGAAACCTCAACATTGGACCCATCATGTAATACCCATCGCATCGCCAACAAATGAAGATATTTAGATATAAGTTTAGATATATTTAGTTGGTTGGTGGTTTGGAACATTTCTCCCCATATAATGGAAATAATCATCCCAACTGATTTAAATATATTTTAAAGAAGGGGTTGAAACCACCAACCAGTTGGATATGGTATATTATTTAATGGCATCCAATACCCATCATACCCACTTTACCACACCAGATACATGCTCTATGCTGATTTTTAGATATAAGTTTAGATATATTTAGATATGGTATATTATATTATACTAGTTGTATATATTATTTAGATATATATATTATACTAAGTTTAGATATATTCAGATATATTTAGATATATTATATTATACTAGTTGTAATACCCATATCATATGTCCCCAGGTTTGGGCGACTTCGGCATCTTGGAGCAGATCTGGATGGTTCTCGAGACCACCAAATTGGTTGGGACTCCTGGCGAGCTCTGCCGAGCTAAGGAGGGTCTGTGTGGATGTTTTTTTGGACATAGATATGAGAATGTTCATTATTATTACAGCATATGATCATAGACATAATGTGTAGAGATATATATATATATATGTATATATAGTTTCATACAATGTATCTGCAGATTAGTATGATTTATGTGTACTGCATATATATATATATACATACATACATACATACATTACATTACATTACATTACATTAATACATACATACATACATACATTACATTACATTACATTACATTACATTACATACATACATACATACATTACATACATTCTGTATTTGCAGATGAACTACATGAGGTTATCTCTTTCGCCAACCAAGTATGTATTTATCCAGTTGCTGGTTCGCCCGCGGATTACGTGTTGATGCCTTCCTGGATAGCCCCAGTGATAGGTTGGGTATCCATTTCTTGACCTCGGATGCACATCAAAGTGGTGACCTTTTAACCCGCAGAGCATCCAGTCAAGTACCCTCTGGTAATTTAACATAACTATGGAAAATCACCATGTTTCATGGGAAATTTCACCATAAATGGTGATTTTCAATAGCTATGTTAGTCATAACCAGAGGGTACGTACTCCACCAAAAGTTTCATCCATAAATGCCCAAAAACTGTAAAACCATCGATCAACCCCAAAAAAGCCGGTGGAACCATTGGAGGATTCACCGCAGTTCTTTGGGATCCAACTTCGATGGATAAGGGAAACAACATGCGCTGATGTTTTTTTAACCACCGGCCCAGATATTTTTTGGTTTGACTCAGTCAGGTACTGTTCACGATGTTTTGGGCCTATTTGTGCATATATAAAGGGTTTCTAACACCTATTGACTTTATGTTTGACTAATTCTGATGAATTTCAAATGTGTTGATGGTTAGTTCATGTCAAGTCAATGATCAACCACATTCACATGATGGAATCTTAAACCCATTTTCATGATGGTTGATCCGGCCATCAAGCCATTTATGGGTCTTAAACACACTAAGGATGGTTAATCATCTAAGCCCATTTTAAGCCCATTAATAACCATGATTAACCATTATTAACCATGGAAATCCCATTAAATCCCATCAGTTAGTTACCATCAGAACGATGCTTTGGTTCCACCAAACCACGGCAGCACTGAAAGGCCGGCCGTGGCCATGCGGCGAGCGACTGGAGTCGTGCGCTCGGCAGCTCAGACCTGGGTGAATTTTTGGCTCAGATCATCAGAACTGGGACTTTTTGGGAGTTGTATCACATATATCACATATCAGTCATGTATCTAACTATGCCAAGAGTATATATAAATGGATACATAGTAAATGGTGTTTTTGCCAACAAGACCATTTTAGCACAGATTCAGCGGTTTTTCTCCATATTTGGGGGACCAAAAATATCAAAGTGATCATGTGATTGCCCAGTTTTGCTGTGGAACAAATGGTGAAATGGGATTGTTCATGTGGAGTTAACACATTTTCCCATCCTAGAAATTGTGATTGTTTCCGATGAACATGGGGGTGAACTTGGGGGCAAAAACTGGGATAGTACTGGTACTACCTAAAATGCTAATTTGTTACCATCGGAAGTGGAATCATTCAACGGGTTTAGCTAAAAATATGTATGCCTTTTTGCCCAAGCAAAGAGATTTCAATAGCAAAAATGGGCTGATCTTTATAATATGAACTGAGATACGCCGAGCTTACTAGCAAAATGGAGGTTTTACAAGATTTCATCATCAACAAATATTGATTGAAACTGTAGGATTTCTATCACTGAACCGACTTACATTTGGAAAACCGTCAGGAATGTTGAAGAATGGCTTTTGATCTAGTTTGGGATGTATTACAGTACCAAGCCCCCAGATTCGTCAGCTAAGAGTTTTTAAATGATGAACAACTGCAACGCGCTCCATCTTGAAACTGCTGATGTTTGGCAGTCAAAAGTGCTTTCTCACCCAGGATTTGTTTGTGAGTTTTCTATGGGAAGCCATCAGAGTAGCAATGCTACTCTGCTGAAAGATTGAGAAGACTTAACCAGGCCATTGATCAGCAAATTGGCGTTTGGAGATCTACTCTTGTTTGGTCATATTTGCATTATTTGTTTTTGTCAATTTGTTAAATGTATCTCCATCATATGATATTGTTTTTCACTGGTTGCAGGCACAAAAACTCACGTTCTTTCCCCGGAGTTCATTTGGATCTGGAATGCCACGCTACCCCGCGGTACCTCCAAATTTGGTGGTTTAAAACTTCATGTTCCTTCCAGTGGATTTGTCTAAAACTAGTGTACCCAAATCTGATGCATTTCATCATGTTCCCTGGCAAAAAGTGGTGGGATCCCAGTTGCAGATTGGATGGCCATCGCGGCTGGGAAGTTGGGAGATCTCCCCCCAGCGGGGCTGAGGACAGCGGACCCCTTTGGTGTTTGCGAGGGCTCACCACCTGAGCGCGAACTGGCCTCTGGAAGTCCTGCAGGAACATTGCGAGATGCCGTGGCCCAGTGCTCCATGAAAACTCAATGATCATCTTTCATCATGGTTTTAAGGGGTCCACCATGAAAAACTAGGGAGAATGTAATAATGTAATTGAATGTACTTGATATATGATGGCTGATGGTTAATTTGGTTAAACTTGGGGGGATCCAAACTGCTTAGTTAAGTGCTCCCCAGCAACGGCGCAACGGCCCACACTCAAACTGGGAGTTAACCTCCAAGATCTGCAGGACTTGACCAACTGACCGTTGGACAAACCTAGAGCCATGGCCCGTGTGGCAACCTATGGTAATCTAACATGGCTAGCCGGGAAATCCGAACATCACAGGATCACCCCAAAACACTGGGGAAATCGCAATTTCCCGATGGAAGTCACAATCCCTGGGTATGCCATCCAGCAAATATCCAGCATAAAAGATGGATTGGGATACCATTACGTGTATATATATATAATATATATATAATATATAATATATATATATATAATATATATATAATATATATATAATATATATAAAATATATATATATATAATATATATAATATATATAATATATAATATATATAATATATATATATAATACATATATATATAATATATATATAGGGGAGAGGCTGGGGGTTCCCCGGAAGACGTAGGAACCATCAGTCTCTCTCTGATAGATATATGCATATTTTGTCGTTCTTGCATACAAATGGGGGGGGTGGGGGGGATGTTAACGTTCATTGCATTGCGTCATCAGAAGATGTTGTTACGTTGAAGATCGTTCTTGCATGCAGATGGGGGGGTTAGGGGGGATGTTAACGTTCATTGCATTGCGTCATCAGAATTTGTTGTTACGTTCAAGATGTTGTTACGTTCAAGATGTTGTTACATTCAGGATGTTGTTACGAATGCTTTCAAGACGGCTTTGTGGATGTGAAGAGAAAAAAAGGCTCATGTGCACTTCGCCAATGGTTCTCTGGTGGATTATGACATGTTTATGTCTATCAAAAGAAACCTGAAATTCCAAGAAACACGCAATTCCTATAGGAAAAGCAAAAACGATAAAGGTTGATGAAATTGAAAAAGACAAAAACAAAAAAAACATTGAAACAGCGGACAACATATCCCAGATATGTTGTCCGCATGTTGAACTAATTCCTTATATTCTCACGTTATAGGAAGAACACAAAACACTGTAAAACACAACGAATAGTTACATTTTTGAAACTGGAACACAATGAACTTCAACTGCCTTCTGGGGAACCCCCAGCCTCTGCCCTATATATATATGTATATATATATGTAAACACATTGCATCATCATCTATCCATATGATATTCATAAGTATCGTGTCAACGGACGATAACGATCACAATCTTTTCAAAGAATCATCAATATGTCATTGACAAGTTGATAATTATATATAATTATCATATGAATTGATAATAAGTATAGTATATATAATATTAATGGAATAACATCCCACTATCGTGGACAACCCTTTACCCCGAACCTTTGCAGCCGCCAGGACTTTCTTTGCCCAACAGCCGGTGACGCATCAAGCCGCATTTGGTGGAGCCATGTGGAATTTTTCTCCGACCTCCAAAATGGTTGTTATTCAATGTGCGTAACCCAATAATAAAGCATAGTAAAGCTACCATTTGGGAATGGTTTGAATACCACCAAAAAAAGTGATGACTGGGGGATGGTTTATTATTGTTTTACCTACATAGCGATTGCTAGGCAATTGAGAAGCCACCTCAGATTTCTGAGTTTATTCCAGGGTTTTCCAATCGGAAATTGCTGAGATATGACTAACAACAGCTGCACCACAATCGCAATCCTTAGATAACAATCCACATTTGCAGACGCGCGAAGTGCGTTATGCAGAGGAAAAATCATGTGGCGAAAGTGACAGCCGCAGGGCCATGGGTTGGTGGCTTCAACAATGACCATGGCGAATAGTGGATTTTTTTTAAACCATTAAAAACCATTAAAAATCCATTAAATACCATCATTATACCATCATTGATTATTAGTTTTTTGGTGGTATTATGATGGTATAATGATTACATGTCAAATGTGGAGATGACACCCATGAGTTGGGACTTGAAATCATCTGTGGGTGTCATCCCCCGGTGTGTGTCAAAAGGCGTGACGTCACTGGAATGATGCTTTTTTAAGTGGGGTAACTATCCCCAAATGGCCAAAGTGTTCAGGTGTTGTTTGTTGAGTTTGTGAATTACTATAAATTGCTATAATTCAATATAATTTATCCAGATATATCTTTCAAAATGGCTAATTTAGAACAGGGAAAATGATGATTGGTAATTCTTCCCATTACGAGCTGATTGTCTCATCAAAGCCTCCATGTTTTTCGGGGATCTTCAACTGCCACCCACGCAGGCGCAACCCTCTCCAGAGGCTATAAAAAACGGGTGGTCAACGGGTGGTAGGCTATGGGCAGTTCACCATATGGGTGGGATCAACTAGCTACCATCCCCAGTCATGGTAACTTGATCATTGGGTTACCCACATCTATCACTGGTTGGTGGTTTGGAACCATGGAATGGATTGTGACTTTCCCATATTAATTGGGATGTTTATCATCCCAACTGACGTTCACAAAGCATGATTTTTCAGGGGGTAGGTCAACTACCAAGCATTATATCATTTCATGGAAAAGTGGGTGATCAACCATTGGATGTTGCAGATGATAAATCCGAATGGTACCCTCTGGTAAACTAACATAACTATGGAAAATCACCATGTTCAATTGGTAAATCCACTATAAATGGCCATTTTCAATAGCCATGTTAAATTGCCAGAGGGTAAACCCCATGATGTGGTAAAATTCCAGATGTGGTAAATTTCAATTTCACCTTTTGAAAAGTACCAATTCAAGCCCAAGCGCTATCTTTTTTTCTAGATCATTTTTGATGAGTCAAATCCGACCAGTTCACTCTAAATTTTGTGTTTAGATAAACCATGATTAACAGAACATCAAAGGCCCGGTTTAAAACCTGGGACTTTGCCATGGGTGAACTCCCCGAAAACCAAATGGGGACGACTGGATATGCTATCAAAGACAGGCTAGAAACTAGTGGTTGTGGCAGTCGCATACCAAAAGTAGCCGGCGACACAGCATTGAAACTGGCTGCTGGCCGCGCCATCTAAATTTCAGTGATATGAAGTCTGTAGTGGGCATTTTAAAGATCAACATCATGGCTGGTGTTGAGTTTCTCCGAACGTCCTGCCTGGGAACAAACTAATGGGTGTTTTGACGACGGTCTGACTTTTACTTTTTGAATATGGGTATGGATCAATACCTATTAATACCATTTTTAGGGGAATGAACATCCATTTACCAGCTATTTTGGGGTTCACTAGGTACCAGGGTTTTGACCCATCCCCATATAATCCCAACATATCCCAACTAATTCCAATCAATTCATATTTGTCTCGGGGCAGCCACAGCCCAGATGTTGAAAACATGCTCCCAAAAATCGCCCGTGGGCCGGACCTTCAGGGGTGGACCACAGGATTGCTACAGCCAATGCCAACCACGAAAATCTGCGGATAGTTTGAATCCCCATGGCCAGATTGGGGATAGTATAATTTTGTATTGGATTTACTGCATTACAACTAATATGACTGTTCTTAATAGGAGTCTTGGCGACGTAAACTCAAAAAGCAACTGATAGGGTATCAATTAGCTATGCTCCAAGAAGACTGAGGTTAACACAATCCCTGGGGCACTACCAGCTATGATTCTACTATGCTTGGAGATCCAATTCTTTCATTTACTGCAGAGCTAGGCAAAATAGTTTTTTTTGTAGGATTGGACTTGGCAATTCTTAGACAAAATAGTGCAAAGTTGAGCAAAGCGCGAGTTGTTCCCCAGGCCCCACCAAAGCTCGACAGGTTGCGGTGCCTGGAATTGTTCCTCCTCCGGGACTCAAGGTGGAACTGGGTTACCATGGCCGCCATGGATTCTGAACATGGCATCATGCGGCACCCCAAAAAGTTGCAGGGTTCATCGGGAATGACGGTTCTTTTTAATGGCCATTCCAGGATCCTAAATTGGAGGTACCAACCATATATCAGGCCTATATAAGGCCTATGTAAGGGAATATCCCCACAAAATATGGCCTTATATGGTACAGTACCTCCATTTTAGGATCCTGGAATTCCCATTGATTAATATACACCCATGTTTTTGACCCATATGTTTAGCCATGGTCGAAAATATGGTTCATGGAGGACCCTACGATAGGGAACTTATGGTTTTGGAGGTTGATGATTCTGAGAGAAAAATATCACATGGGGATAGGACCGTAGGACAGCCCAATAAAAACCATCCCCAAATTCAACAGAAATGGGTGGGATTCAAACATCCCCAATTGAGTGTGTCCTATTTAGCTCACAAATTTGTGTATGGCTCAACCAGCTTGGGTTTTAGCTAAGAGCTAAGAACATTTTTGTTTGATGGCTGCAGGTTTATTTCTATGTGGAATTGCAAGTCAGCCGCAAGTTATGGCAGTTATGATATCTTCTGAGATCCCCATGATAATCGGGAACCCCATGGGAACCCCATAAGAACGACTCAATGTTTTCTATGGCGGATTTTGTTCCTCACAGAATCCCATGAAAATCATGGAACCTCGGCCAGGCAGAGCCTGGGACCAAAGACCCGAGCATAGCTGGGTGCAAAAAAATACGAACCCTTTCCGCCTTTCCAATTTCTTCCCAGCCTGGGACCAACTCCATCCCCAAGTTCATCAGAACGGTTGTTCCGAAGCCAATCCTCACAAGCGACTCTGATAGGCTAATCCCCGAAGAAAACACATGGCCAGATGCCACAGCCCATCCTGTGGACACCGGCTGGCAGGCTGAAGATGAACGTGCTAAGAAGTGGCTTGGAGACATCCACGGGCCCTGGTGAGCATGCCGATATTTGTTTACAGGGGGAGAAAGCAGTTGGAAACAACATGTATCAACCTGGAGGTACATGACCTAATTTGACCACTAGGAAACATGAGGAGATCACCAGAAATGGGCTCATCAGTGAGGTACCACTGGCGCCAGTGAGACCCGAAGTGACCTTCATTTGGTTTCAAGCGGACAGATGGTTCAACAGTACAAGACCGGTGGCTCTGGGTCAAGTTCTCGACCTTACCAACCAGCAGATTTTTTTGGGCTATTCTCAGACTCTCGTTTGATACCCTCTGGTGAACTAACATAACTATGGAAACCATTTTTCATGGGAAAATCCACTATTTCTATGGTCATTTTCAATAGCTATTTTGACATAACCAGAGGGTCTGTTTCAAGGCCCCAAATCCAAGTTGGTCCAACTCATTGGTGTCATCAATTCTTCCGAAGCGCCGCTTCGGCCAAGGATGAACGACTATGCCAGAACCTTGGAAAAGGCAGGGATCAGCCGCAAAAAAAAGGGGAATGAAGCATGAAAAATTGGCGGGAAAAGCCATAATTATAGAGTCATATAGAGTCATATATATATACATACATATATATATATATATATATATAATCTGTTACTGCAAGGTTTTTTTTTCTGGGTGTCTAAGAGTGCCAACAAAAACACCCATGATATCTGTATCGCCAGGCCTTGAACCATCACAGCTCACCAGAAATGGCCGAACAGGTGCGCGACTTTGAAAAGACGGTGGTGTGTGTTTTTTCCCATGGAACATCTGGGGGATTGAGAACCCACAAAAAAACCTGGGACATATTAGACATATTACTGGGTAAAATTGAAAAAACGACCTCACGTCGTTCTCCCGAACCCTGGAATCATGGTTTTTATAAAGGAAATCATCCCCAAATGGCATTGGCCGAACAATTCAGGTTAGTGAAATATGACAATTTACCCAGATATTAGGATTTAGACCCCTAAAATGAATGTACCATGAAAACCGGTGATTAAAACCCATGAACAATGAGCGGCTCACCTGATATCAACGACCTGGATGTTGCCAACTATGGATTTCATCATCAAAAAACTGGGGCTTCTCCGGCTTCCCACCGGTTGATTGGCACCAATTGTTTCACAGAAAATGTCGGTGGTGGAATCCAAAAATTGTTTATGCTTTATTAAATGATGGGTTAGGCTAGCAAGATTTAACTCTTTTTTTTTGGTTGATCATAATTGTCACCATTATCACTGCCGGAAATTCGTGTTGATCATGGTTTGTTTGCTGCTTAAATCAGAAAATGATGTCCCATTGAAAAACAAACCATGTCTAACCCTTTACAACTCCATTTACAACCAATATGTGTATCTTACATCAACAAATAATGGCTGTGTTTGAAAATATGGAGGACACCTATCCCAAACACAAAGAGTGCCATGTTTTTTTTTTTTCCGCTGGAAAATGATGAAGATCTTCGCCGTAGGATTGCCGCAACACCAGGCGTTGGCTTTGCTGGAGATGGCGGCGAAGGAAGAGGCGAAGCCGTCGAAGCAGTTGCGGAATGACTGGGTTTTTTGTTGGGAAATGGAAACAGTAACCACCAAAAATATCGAAGAACTGGGATTTGACTAACAAAAATTGTGATTCAACTATCAAAAATTGTTACTTAACTAACAAGATCATTTAACAGACCAAAATTAGCAAATCGCCGTGGAAAATGGGAACATCACTGGTTTATATCTCTGGAAATAGCAGCACCAATCAACAAGAATAGGGATATCAGCAGCCAAAATGTAGCTGGAAATTTGGGGCACAAACAAACAATCCCCAAAAAATCCACAAACATTGGGATAGCAGCAAACATCATCAAGGACTAAGGATAGATCATTTGAATTTTGCCAAGAACGATTTCTATGGGCAATTGGCCATCAAAACTATGGGTAAAGCATGGTAAAGCGATCAAATACTAATTTCATACTCGATTTCTTTGCCATCAGAACTTGGAAATATCTATGGTCCAGCCAGAGATTTTTCTTGTTGGGGATCTCAGTTCAGCAGACCTCACAGGTCGACCTTACCTTGGTTATCCCACAGTTATCCCAAAAAGTCCAAATTGATCAAGCAGTATGTACGTTGTGAATGAGGGTGTCATCAGTATAGATATCACTATGGGGCTGCTACCTCCGAACCCAACAAGCAATTTCGGGCGCCATGATCGACGTCACACCGCCGCTCCTATGAAACCAGACTCACACAAAGTGGTGAGCACAGGTGGACGGGCGCGTCTGATATGATCGGTTTCGCATTCGTTTGGATGGCAGCTGTCCATGCGTAAGGTATCATAAGGCCATAAGGTGATACTAAATGATACCCAGCCGTGTCTCCAACAAGCCTGGCTTCTGGGTTTGTTGGAACATGTTAAAATCGGCAGCAGAAACATGTTAGCCAAAATCATTGGAGAAACGTTGTGCAGCCAGTTGAAACAGCAGGTCTTAAACTCCAATTTACCATGACATTTCCAATATTTCCAAGTTTTTACTCGTATATTTGGGTTTACTCCATTTAAATATAGAGTATATATAAATCAATCTAAACCCATTTCACCATGATTTTTCGGCAGAGTTCAATCACTTTTTTCATCCATTTCCTGCGGCCCCAGCCCTTAGTGGTCCATCTTTACCAAAAGACGCCATGGTACGACACGTTCGTTCAGCCCTGGCAGGAGACCCAGCAGTTCTTGTTACTGGGAACCGTGCTGGGAATAATGGTGATTTTTTAGTGACAAAAAATGAGATTTGCTCAAATATAATCTAGGAATATGTTTGTTAGTTGGTAAAAATGTCTAGGTTGACTGGGAATAATGTGACATAATGTGACCAACTGACCTAGCTTCCTAGTGAATTCATGTCAACCTCATCAGCCAACAATAATGTCTAGAGGTTAGTTGATTTACTTCACCGTCACATTTTTTCATGTGACCGTCACGGACTGGACTTGAGATTCATGGGATTGGAGAAAAATGACCATCGGATCATCCCGCGAACCACATTAGGGATGGTTTAATATACCCTTTGGTTATGACTAACAGTTCGCCATGGTTTTTCGATGGCCCATTTATCGAAATAGATGGTTTACCTAGCTAGAAAAATGGGTGGATTTTCCATGGCAAACCGTTAAATAACCAGAGGGTAAGGTTTTTTTTTGTGGGTGTGCCTTTAAAAAGAAAACGGGTCAAAAAACCGAATGAGTTTTGGTGATTAAATGGCTCCACCATTTAATCACCAGTGGCTTTAGCTTATTAAGTTCAATCATCATTCCTCGGGGTTCAATCATGTTCCAGCCTGTGTTATGCCCGTGAAGAAAGCCATTTGTAGAGAAAAATGGCTTCACCATATGAGTTTGTGTAGGGTATTGTAGGGTATCCCAAAATCATATCAGCTATCCCAATTTCTGTTGGTTTAATCTCCCGTTTCCTTGGTAAACTGACCCATGACCCATGGGTAATACCCCTTTCAGCTTCACCGCGAGGTGCTTCTGTTGTTTTGCCATTGCGGCCTGCTATGGGTTCCTCCTGCAAGGCGCGGACCCAAAATATGTCAAAATCCATCCTCCAAAAAAAAAAATCGTTGGTGGTTTGGAACATGAATGTTCTTTTTCCATATTAATTGGGAATTTCATCATCCCAACTGACGTTCACTCCATGATTTTTCAGAGGGGGAGGTCAACCACCAACCAGATATCAGTAGACCATACCCATCAAGCCATGTTATCTACAACCCTCAGATTTGATGGAAAAAACCAGGATCTTTCCCGGCATCCCATTCCCCAGGAAGCGCCCGGCGCCACGTGTAGCGCTGCGACAGGGCCCTCCGAGCGTGGGTGCTCCGTTGCTGGGCCCCGACGGCCGAGCGTTGCGAGCGTTGCCGCTGCGGCTGCAGATGTCCGAGGATCGGTTGAAGGAGTCCCTCGGCCACCGGGCGGCTTTTTTGGAAGGACCTTTGTGTTGGATCAATAGGATGATATAGTGATACGATGGATGATTGATAGATGGATGTGAATAGTTTTATTTATCAACTGAGGTTTAGTGTGTTATACACATGATGTATAGGATGATATATCAACTCCTATCAATATAATATATATATATGGATATATAATCCTCTATCATCCTGTATCATCCTATAGTCTGATGATTGATATATGGATGTAAATAGTTTTTAATGGTTTGATGGGTTTGATGATTGCGGATGAAAAGGCAATGATCTTATGGTTTGATATATCTGGCTGAGTTCTAGTGACCTTACCGTAACATCCGTAACGTCACTGGAATGATGATTAGTAAGGATAGTTTTCCCAAGTGTGAACCTTATTTCAGGTCAGTGAATTCTTATAATTGAACCAGATATATCCCATGTTGATAGGAGTTGATATATTGGTGTATGTTTATATAATTATTGTAAATGTATTGACATTTTCCTGTGGATAACTGGATATGTTTGGATGATGATTAAAGGGTACCTTTGAGTATTGTATTCGTAATTTCTATTGGTCATTGAGGATTATTGGCAAAAATCTGTGATAGAGATTGACTGTTCATGTGGTGAAATACCTCTTTTTCCGATTGGTTCCAATGTTCAGCCCTGGTCTTAATGGCCATTGGCGGTAAAAATGAACAGCTGGATATTTAGGCCACATTTTGGATATTTCCTTACACAGGCCTTGCATAGATTGTAGCTCCAGTGAAGGTAGCTGAAACGGCCCATCACCCGTGGTTTTGGTTGATTATACCACCCGTTCGGTTGGTACCCTGGTAAACTAACATAGCTATTGGAAATGGCCATTTACAGTTGATTTACCCATTAAACATGGTGAATTTCCATAGTTATGTTAGTTTACCAGAGGGTATATTTCATGATTGGTGAAAACTTTCGAGGTTTTGTGTACAAGTACAGTATACGACCTTTTTTAAAGAATGCAAACACAACTATGGCAACTATGGATACTGTTCATCCATTCCCACGGTTTTTACATGTTTTTACCCAACCCCGCAACGCACTTCGCATCGCGAGCGAGTCGCGGTTTCAACCGGGTCCCCCGTCGACCAGCGAGGCGAGTAGCTTCCTATGTCAAAGTCCTGAAGACGGAGCAGTTTGGAGGGATGACTCCAGTGATCTCCTGAAAAAATACTGGGGATATTAATATGGATGGAATATATAAATATGGATATATCAATATATACATATATATATATATGTATATATACATATAGATATCATATATCATATATCACATGAAAATCTGATGGTTAGTAACGAATGAGTATCACATGTATATGACATGGCGAATAGTTTGTGTTTTAAGTAATTATATGGTTGGCGAATTCTAGAAACTAATGGCTTACAACGCCTTAAACATTGCATGTAGTCAAAACACTGCTGCTTGTTTGAAGCAAGAGGTGTTTGGTGATCTTTCGCCCCCCAGTCATGCACAGTGGCCAAAATCATTTATTATTTTACCAATGTAGTGATCATGGTTGAAACTCAGAAAAGTTTGGACCAGATCTTGTTGGACCAGACCGGAAATCTTGCAACGCACCCCCCCTGGGCGCGCGCGATGAGTTGGATGGTTGGTGTTATTTGAACCACGTGTGAAGTCGGATTTCTTGATATCCCCAAATGACCCAATCAAATAGCATTAAATGTTAACCAATATCTATGATCAAACTCATGTCAATAAGAACAAACATTGCTGAATAGTCTATTCTATGGCATAAATCCAACCTGAGAATGGACAGCATAGCCCGATGGGCCAAAGAGGCACTTGCAGAAGTGCCCATTTGGATAGTATCACACTATGTAATCAGAAACCATCAACGGAGGTTTGTGATCATTAAATATGAGTGTCTATACATATATATATGTACATTATCATTGATCATTATCTCTGGATACATCAGTACTATATATATATTATAATTATGCCCTTTGGTTATTTAACATAGCTATGGAAACCACTACCGATTTATAGATGATTTATGATGATTTACCTAAATTGTGATTTTCCAGTTCACTACGTTAAACAACCAGAGGGTATACTCTCTATAATATATCATATATATATATATGATATACATACATCAATATATACTATATCCATATACATATATATATATGGAGAAGTTAGCTTCGACCATCTTCATCCCCCCAAAAGGCCCTTCTTTTCATTTCACCTCCAGGAGATGTCGCCCCTCTTGGAACGACAAAAGATCGAGGCGTTTCGACCCTTTGGAAATTCCCACCTTTTGTCAACCAACTCGATGGGGGATATATATATATATATATACCCTCTGGTAAACATACAAATAGCTATTGAAAATGACCATAGAAATAGTGGATTTTCCCATTAAAAATGGTGAATTTCCATAGTTATGTTGGTTTACCAGAGGGTATATATATATATATGTACATATGGATACTATATTTTTTTGCTGTCGCTCATTGTTGCATCTGCAGCGGCTCTGCTAGGTTCGGTGAATTCGAAAAGCTGTGAAATGAAAATTAACCCCCGGCATAATCCTTGCCAATGGTGTGTCCGAAGGATGACGCTTGCATGGATCGGCACAATTGGACAAATGCTTCGGGGGGTAAAGGCAAATCGTCCGCAGCCTCACAGCTGGCAAAAGCGGCACGAATTGCCGAAGAAATGGCCCTGCAAAAAGCCGGCGCATACTCTTTGAGAGTCGTTGTGCGCCAAGCTCCTGTTTCATCTTTCCCCACGGCCCTGTGCTGGGGAAGTTCCCTACGCACTCTGTACTTGTGCAGAAAGGACATCATAGCCGGCAAGTTCACGCACATGAGTTCCGTAGGTTTGGGCGATCTGGAGCCCATGAGGCCCTGCGCAAATTTCAATCTCTGTACACCTGGAAGCATCTGCAGCACCTGGACGATCGGTAGCTTCCAAATTGAAGCAGCTCCTTCCAAGTCTGTAGGTTCAGCTGGGTGCTCAAGCATGCCTACGCTGCCTGCTAATGCCGTCTCCAGGAGTGCTTCAAGAGAGAAACATAGGAGGCAGTTCCCAATGTTGACTTGCCTGATCTCACGAATCGCCAAGCAGTTATACCCCCAAAGGTGGTCTTCATCACGTAGCACGCGAGGAAGATGCTGCTGAGGTGGTTGTGCTGCATGCTGCTCATCTGATGCAGAATTGACACTTCTCACACGCGACCACGTTTCGCATGGCGGGCCCGCAAGAAATGCGAGCACAAAGCGCTCGCGGATCGCATTCATCCACAGCTGCCTCGTAGACGCTTTTGATGCATCGCCCCATGTGGCGTCAATCACGATGTCAAGGGAGACTACCGTGATGAAATATGCATCGTCTGCATGCCTGTCCCTTTCCAAATAATATTGGACGTCGCCCACCCGCCTTCTGCCTGCGAAGGCATTCAGGATGATCCGATGTCGTCCAAACAGTTGTGGAATTGCCGGCATCTGTGGCATTTGATCCAATTCCTGCTGTAATGCCTTCAGCGATTCATGGTAGTGCTGGATAGGTTTGGAGGTCATTCTGTGTACTGAAGTCTGACTTCCAAAATGCCATGTTGCCGGGCCTCTAAAGGCAGCAAAGATATCCTGCACATGTTCCAATGCAAAACCAAATACGCTCGCATCTGCCTCATCGATATTGGTCACAAAGAAGTGGAAAGTGCTTTGCGCTCTTGTCCATGAAATGGCATTCTCCTTAATGTGGCCATAGATCGCATCATGCAAGCTCCTCTGCTCCACGTCCTTGTCCTGGTGGTCCACAAAGAAGTCCACCAGGAAGATGTAGAGCTTGTCATCAATGTCCTGAAAATCACGGTGTCCAGGATCTGGGAGTCTTGGACCAGCTGCTTGAAGAGGAGGAAGCATGCGATCATGGGTCCTAACCAATTCATTGTCTGCAAGTGAACCAACTCCTGGTTGTACTGCGTGGTCTCCTCCTCTGGAAAGCAAAAGGTGTCTACATTCATGTGAATAGTAGAGGTGCGCTTTGACTCTGCCATAGGTGTGGAACTCCTTGAGGCATGCTTCGCACTGCGTGCCATCAAAAAGGCTTCTCACTATCGACTGTTGCCCGTGAACTCGAAACATGTGAGCTGCTTCACCTGCTTTGTTCTTGCATCTCAATCCACAGCTCAAACATCCGTAAAAGGCTGGCTCTTCTACCTGCTGCTGGTCTTGCATCTCCCATTGCACATTGCCCAGCCAATCATCACAATGCTCATGTAGTCTGTTGCACATGCGCTGAAGAGAGGTGGTGACAATGTGCTGTTTCTGGATCTGCTTGGTCTCATGAAGACATGCTCTGTTGACCAGTTTTTTCCAATAGGAAGAGTGATGACTGATCAAATCGAACCACTGGTCCGGGTGTTGGCTGGGATCTTTCAAAGCCGAAGCCCTTCTCAGTTGCTCCCACATCCACTTCATGTCGTCTTCAATGACCTGAACCCATTGTCTATCGGCACCTAGTAGATGCCAAAGATCTGGAACAGCGCAGCGGAGAAGCACAGAAAGATAGCGCAATCTAGATCTCCTCAAAAGCGTTGTCGGGGTAGGCAGAGATGTTGATGCGATGATCTCCTGATCCATGATGTGCGTGTCTGGTTTGAGTTTCAACAGGCGTCTATACAAACGTAGAATGGCAGCCTCGAATTTGCGCATAGTGCGAATGTCACCTGCAATCCATGAATCTGCTCCATACAGTACCTTCGTGAGGACCAAGGTGTTGAAGATTTCATGTCTCTTCTGCACATCGATGTGGTCATTGTGGTAGAGTAGGCGCCGATGCTGGTTGAATGCTCCATGACCGATTGCCAGACGTTGCGCAACTTCACGTGCTTGATCGCTGGTGTGATGGAGCACGCCGCCTAAATGGCGGTACTCTTTGACAAGTGAGATTTTCTGCGTCTGCCTCTCACAAATCACTGTGAACGTGCCGGCTGTCTGCGGCCCGTAGTGTTTGACCTTCATCTTGCGACTTCCTGGGCCATGAAAACTAAGTAGAAGCTCGGTTTTGCCTCTGCTCAGATTCGGTGACATCAAATGCTGTTCGCACAAATCTAGAAGGTAGCTAATGGCAGGGCCGATGGTGCTTTCTAGACCTTGAGCGGTATGATGTTGGACGCACAGGCACAAATCATCCATCCACGTTGGCCCTAGGAAAGGCTTGTTCACGTAGTCAGTGATCTCAGGCGCGAAAAATGGCGGTCTTTGCATGGTTGGGATCTGTGCAATGAGCTCATGTTCGATGAGGAAATCCTGCAGCCTTTTCAGCACCATGCTCCATGTGAAGCCAAAAATCACGTCTGCGAACGAATCGCCTGGGCGCGTTCCAAGGCTCGTCTCGACCACATCTTTCTGTTCCGCTAGCCAAAAGTGTGTATTGCTGTGGATTGCACGAAAGCAATTCCTGGCTGTGGCACTAAGGCCCGCTTGTTCCAAGGCCGTTCCATTGTCAAGGACTGCATGGAGCTGGTGCATTGAGTCAGCAGGCAGTCGCAACTTGCGGAAAACATAGCTCAGCAACTCATCTGTTGGCGTGCCTCCCATGGAGAGCTCCCGCAGGATGCGGTAGAACGCTTCTGTCAGGTCAAGGAATAACAGCCCTGCTGACAAGTGCTGCTCCCTGGCACGCCTCAAGAAGGCCCTTGCTTGATGCAGTGCCATCTGCACCGGTACCTTCCTTCGGCCTCCAAGCTGTTGACCTTGTAGGTACTTTTCATAGGCCTCTGCTTTGTGCTGCCGGATGCAGCGATGAATCACTTTGCCCAAGTGTGATGAGATCAACAGGGACCGGAAGGAATTGACTCTATGAGTCGGTCCTTTGCCTTTGTATGCCGGCACTAGCAAACCTCCCTTGAACAGGAGTGGCTCCTGGCCATGCAGGATCAGCTTCAACATCTGTGTGTATGTCGCAGGCGCAAGGAGCTCTGGGTGGAATCTGCATATCTCTCCTGGAACTCCATCAGGACCTGTTGCTTTCTTGCAGGCAACTCGCCTGTACGCCAGCTCCATCTCTGTGAGCGTCGGCACCTCCTCCATTGTAAGCTGGAAGTCGGTCTGGCGGAAGGACTGGAGGCAATCAATCCACTGTTGTCTCAGTTGTGCTTCTGGCACTCTTTGTCCACCTTCCATATCTCTGAAAAAGTCAATCCAGACCGCCAGAGCTTCTGTGGGGAGGGTGCATGGTTGATCGTCTGCATTGTGAATCAGTGGCAGCGTCGCCTTCTTCTGCTTGCGCGGGTTTGTGGGCCCGATGAAAGGCTTCAACTCCTTGAGGATGTCCGCTGCCGCACTGTTCTCATGCAGTTGGCTGAGTCTCTTTTGAAGGAATGCTGACCTGGAAGTCTGTAGCTGGGCTCTCATCAGCTTGCGATATCTGCAGAATCCTAGGTACATCTTCACTTGGCTGCAACGCAAGCTGGTGCCATAGTTGAAGAACTGCGCAAAGTCGGTTGTGTTTGCTCTGTTTGTCCAAGCCTTGAAGACCTGGTGGAGCGTCTCTGCCGCCAGTCTGCGTCTGATTTCTTTCATGATCTGCCTGCATTGAAGCTTCTGCACTCGAAGTTGCCAAACTTCAGGAGTCACGTATGCTTTCTTGGCACTGGCCACTTGCTGTGTGCGCAGAGAGCCCATAGATTGCTGAAGATGTTGGACCAGTTGACCTGCTTGCTGTTCTACATCGACATCCCAGGACTCTGGCTGATACTTGATCAACTCCTCCTTGATGATGGGATCCTTAAAGTCAATGTTGAGACCAACTTTCTTTGTCTTCTTATGCTTGTACTGCTGAATACGTGCATCCCATTGCAGTTGAAGAGTCACTGCGCGGTGGTCTTCATGCCGTTGCGCAAGGTCAAAATCGGCTAGCACTTGTGAGTGTGTGCATCTCGACAACCACTGGTACGGGATCGCAATGTGGTCAATGCAATGCACCGATGTTCCATCTGGCGCTGTCCACGTGTGGTTTTCGCCAGTGTGGCACATTGTGGTGGCTGGCAAGCATAGATCACGTTCATGTAATGCTGCACGAAATAGTGGCGTATTGCTTGACGTCGCAAAACCTGGTTTGTGCACTACTTTGCCATCAGCTTCTCCTGGTGCCGCATTGGCGTCCAGAAGCCATAGCATGGGAGCTTCATCACAATGTTCTTGCAGGATGCGCCTTGTTTCTTCCCACCATTGTGTGCGTTCAGTTTGGGTTTTGCCACTGTGCGGCGCATGCGCGATGAAGAACCAACAGTCCAGCAAAGGGTGGTCACAGCGAAGTAGCATGCGTCTAGGATCACCATGTACAACGCAAAAGGTGTTGCGGGTCAATTTGTGCTCAATGTATTTGTGCTTTCTTCTCTGCCATCCAATGGGTTGTTCAAGATCAAACCAGATTTCAACTCCTAGATGACCTTTGCAATGTCCAGACGCAAAGCACAGAAAGTTGTTGGCCACCCGTATTCCTGCTTCTGATCTGGCTTCCTGAATGGCAAGACAGTTCAGCTTGTAGAAGCGCATTTGTGTTTGCAGGAAATGAAGTTTGCCTCCGTGTCCATCTGGGCCCTTGTAGAGCGATTGCACGTTGGCGGTCGCCAAACTGAAAGCACATGAAACATCATGGGTTGAAAGATGAAATTCACCTCCATGTGGTTCTGCATCATTGTGCGCCGGTGGCAGCCTTGGCGCTGGCATTTCAAAACCTCCATCTTTCCATGGGGGCAATCCTTGATTCTGTCCAAAGATCATCCATAGTTGACAAAGGCGGCTGTGCCAGACTTGCAGGTCCAGCTGTTGCCTTTTGTGGTTGAAAGACTGCCGCGCTTCTTGCTTGGCTGCATGGTCAACGAACTCGTTGTATGGGTCCCCTGCATGGGATCTAGTATGGTGGAGTTGAATGCCTGCATGTGTGAGGGCATGCTGTAGCGCTTGGATGATCCCTCTCATGAGCATGTACGATGGGTCAGGGTCAGCGACGCCCAGTGTACCAAATGCTTGTCCACCTGTGGTAGCTGAATCGGTGCATATCACCGTGGGGACACTGACGTTCTGTGACAGCCTCCATAGTCCCGCAAAGGTAAGAGCAGCCCTTTCAGCTTGATCTGAGCCTATGCGCTGTGTTCCTGTGAACGCTTTGCCGGCTGGCTGGTAAGACACTGGCTGTGCCGTCCAGCCGATTGGCACCACGGTGGACGAGTCTCCTTGCTCATCATACTTTTCACCTAATACAAGGAAGGCCCAAGTGTCTTGTAGTCCAAGTTCATCTGCTCGAAGCGGCGCCATTCTTCTCCCAGTGGGTTTGGAGGATCCATCTGTGTAAATGAGCAGCCTATCATACTCCTGAAGTTCAGGTGCAGGTCCTTGCGGCATGTGAAGCTTGGATTGGATGTAATCAGGCAGGTCCGGGATACCAAAGTCATGACAAAGACATTCATCTCCAGAGCTGAAGAGGAGCTTCATGTCCTCCACATTGAAGTCTGTGCGCAGGACGCATGGAGCTTCCAAATCTGGAACTTGGTGAAGATCAATCAAAGCATCTCCATGTGTAGCCAGCGCAGGTTGTCTGGCTGGCCATGGGCTTCTGGCCTTCACTCTCTGTGGCTCTTGCTCTAAGAGTGGCTCCTGATGCGAAAATGTAATCTTCCTCCAGTTCCAGCACAGTTCTTCTTGTTGCAAAATGACTGCTCGCTCATAGCCCAAACTGCAAAGTACTTCCATCAATCGTTCTTCTGAAAGTCGTTGATGGTCACTATGAACAAAACATCCGTCTTCATCATGTGCATCAATGTGACAGAAGAGGTGATGTTGAAGTGGCGATGGCTCTTCTGTCTCTCTTGTGCATACAAAAAATTTGTTGTGTGGGTGACAATCCCATACCAAAAGATCATGACCCCAAAGGAGAAGCTCTGCCTTGACTGCGTCTGCGGACGGCATGGTTGTCAGCTCAATATACTGCGGAAGCTGCAGTGTGGGATCTTTGTTGATGATTTCCGTGGCATGGCGTTCGTCCTGTGGAGGGGAGGACTGTGTCATGTCAGGCATGTGTCGTGGCCCATGGGTGTGAGCCACCTGCCCATGTGTTTGGCGCTCACGACCATGTGTCAGGATACATGCTGATAGTTGAAGGAGCACTGGGCCTGTGGGTGCTGCTGGTAGAAGATGTACCACTATACTTGTACCACTGCGACCAGGCCATGTAGTGCCACGTGGTAATTGATGTTCTGCGTACCAAACTTCACATTGATAGATCGCATCTGCATTGTAGCACAGTTCGGTGTGGCCAATGCCATCAATGATGTGCTCAGCTTTCAGATGCTCATGTGTCGTGCCTGCAACCTGCAGTGCAGGACCTTGTAGCCCTTGTTCATGCTTGTACACAGTGATCAGGTTGGTGATGAGAACATCATGTGGATTCTGAATGATGATTACATGTCCTGCATTGTCATGTTCTCCGTCTGGCGGGGTGGGCTGGACCAGGAGGAATTCAAGTGGCTCGCCTTCATGGATCATGTCCCGCCAAAGGTGCTTGAATGTCTCAGTCCAATACTGTGGCTGATCATGAAGCTTGGCTTTGCGGGGGTGATCACAGTGAAGCTGTTGCCGTCCATGATCTACCATCCATGTCGTGACAAAGCATGACTTGGTCTCTTCTCCCCTTGTTGCTGCTTTAGTTTGCCATTGTTCATGAAGATCCTGGATAAACTCGGTCTGCAAGTGCAGACACGCGCTACCTGGTCGGAACTCAAGAGCATATGGGTTCATTGTTGACTGCTGGGCTTGTCCAGGTCTTTGCATGAGATCAACCTCATCGTCTGACTCCGCATTCCAGATGTCCGATGTTTGCGGCTGAAAACTGTGA